>OFJB01000696.1_pt1 | contig 15255 bp, 13 predicted proteins | sample 1775081 | NCBI WGS metagenome assembly OFJB01 (sample SAMN08195771, study PRJEB24354) | sludge metagenome | isolation source: initial sludge from phenol fed wastewater aerobic bioreactor | place: India: Nagpur | collected 2016-06-05 | reverse complement strand
GCCCTCGGTCGTACCGCCGCCGATGTCGACGATCATGCTGCCGATCGGCTCGTTGATCGGCAGCCCGGCGCCGATGGCCGCGGCCATCGGTTCTTCGATCGTATAGGCCTCGCGGGCGCCGGCGGAGAGCGCAGCGTCCTTCGCCGCGCGCTTCTCGACCTCGGTCACGCCGCTGGGAATGCCAATCACGACGCGCGGATGCGGCGCCATCAGGCGTTGCAGGTGGACCTTGCGGATGAAGTGGTGGAGCATCATCTCGACCGTGTCGAAGTCGGCGATCACGCCGTCCTTCAGCGGGCGCACCGCCACGATCGATTCCGGCGTCTTGCCGATCATCGCCTTCGCCTCGATCCCGACCCACAGCGCGCGCTTGGTCTTGGTATCGATGGCGACGACCGACGGCTCGGAGATGACAATGCCCTTGCCGCGCACGTAGACGAGCGTGTTGGCGGTTCCTAGATCGATCCCGAGGTCCCGGCTGAAGATGCCGAACAGGCTGGAAAGTGGACGAAACAAGACCGGGGACCTCCGAGGAGGCGGCGAATACCGCCGTGATCAGATGCGGTGGCTGGAGCGTTCTGGGAGGGGAGCATTGACAAGCGGAATGGTGACCGGCCGCTGCCCGCCGCGACGGGGCCTTTCATGGCGAACCGGCAATCTGCCCGACCCCACAATCGGGCGGAGTATACCACGCGGGTCTGGGGGCCCCTTCCATAAGCGTGCGCGGTGGAGTGGCGGGCGCCTCGTTCCGAAACCGGCCACCCGGCCCTACAATGCGCTCCGGCGCAAGCGTTCGCGGCGCGGGCTGCGGCAGCCCAAGGCAGGAGAGAAGGGGATCGCACAATGACGGCCGGGGATCGTTGGGGAGGGGTGCGGACAGCAGTGGACGGCGCGCCAGGAGAGACGCGCATCGCCGTGACGGCCATCGACCTGGAGACGGGCGAGACCTTCCGGGTGCGGGGCGACGAGCCGTTCAAGGCGGCGAGCACGATCAAGGCGCTGATCCTCGCGGCGATGGCCCGGGCCGTCGATGCCGGGGCGCTCGACCTTGACCAGCGGACCCCTTTGCCGGAGGCCCGCAAGGTCGGCGGAAGCGGCGTGCTCAACTGGCTCACGACCGGAATCGAGCTGCCATTGCGCGACTATGCCTGGCTGATGATCGCCATTTCGGACAACACGGCATCCAACGTCTGCATCGACGCGGTGGGGATGGATGCGGTGCAGGAGACGGCCACGGCGCTTGGTTTACCGACGATCCATCTTGGACGCTACTTCAAGGGCGTCGCCGCCAAGCCGGGCGACCCGGAGAATGTCGCTTCCAGCGACGATCTGGCGGCATTGATGGCAGCAATCGCCCGGGGTGAGGTTGCGGACGCCGGGACGACGGCGTGGATGCTGAAGGTCCTCGGCGAGCAGCAGTATCTCGACCGCCTGCCCGGCCGGATGCCGGATGGTGTGACGTGGCTCGGGAAGACGGGCTCGCTGGAAGGCATTCATCACGACTCCGGTATCTTCACCGGGCCGCGTGGACGCATCGCGGTCGCCTGCCTCACCGAGGGCATCGACGACGACAAGGCGGCTAACGAGGTCATTGCGTCAATCGGCGCCGCCGTATCATCGCTCGTCGTGTAGCCGGCGGCATCCCGTCCGTCTCATTCCGAGCGCTCCATCCGGTCCGCCAAGCCCATCCCTGAGTCGTGTGCCCGGGACGGCAAGCATCGGAGGATCGCCGGAGACGGCCGCTAGCGGGCCTTGGTTTCGGCCGTAAGGGCCTCGACGCGGGCGAGCACGGCCCGGCGCTCGGTGATGATCGCGCTGCGGGACCGGATGCCTGCTGCCTGGTGCTGCTTCAGCGTCAGGAGTGTCGCCCGGCATGCGGCCAGGTCGTGCATGCGCCGCGCGCGAGAGTCGGCCACCAGCAGGTCGATCTCGCCCGCCTCGATCAGGGTCGCCAGCGCCGCGAGGGCGTCGTGCAGGGTGACGGCCTCATCTGGCGGCGACATGTCCGGATCGGTGCGCGCGTCCAGGGCGCGGATTGCCGCCAGGCATCCGGATTCGAAGGCGTCCATGCGCTTCCAGGGATCGGCGGGCGAGATAGGCGTGTCGGAGGCCTTTGGGGACTCCCCGTCCGCCCTGGGCATGGCGGCTTCGATTGTCCCCGTCATCTGTGGCGGGACGGCGGATGGCGCAGCCAGGCCTGGCGCTGGGTGAGGCATGGCGTTGCCCGCTTCGTGCCCCAGCGGATTCCGGGAAGTGGGATCTTCTCTGGCGCCGGTCCGGTCGGCAGGCGGGACGTTGCGTCGTGCCCGGTGTCCGGATGAAGCCTGGGCGGGCCAGCGACCCGGCAGCCACGGCGCGATGGCCGCTGCTTCCGTGCGCGGGGCCACGCCATATTCCATCAGCGCCCGGACCAGCGAGCGGCATGTCGCCTCGGCCTGATCCCCGAACTCCCGGCGGTCGAAGCCGAATAGGATCTCCTGGCGGCAGCCCTCGGCATCGCGGAGGGCCAGCGCCGCCACCGGCGTCTCGGCGGTCAGGTCCATCGTGACATCGATGATATCGGCAACTGGCAGCCGGTTGACCCCTTCGCCGGCGACATCGCACCAGAAGAACGAGTGCGTCGTCATCCAGACCCGGCACTCGGCCCGCGCCGCCGCCAGCCAGCCGCCGACCGGACCGCAGGCCGTCCCCGACCAGACCATGAGCTCGCTGGAGAAGCGCCGGACATGCGCCCAGGTGATCGCCAGTGACCGGGGGCGCGCTTCGGAGGGATCGAAGGCCGCGACCTCGATGTCCGCGGCGGCGGCAAGGCGCAGGATCGCCTTGAAGCGGGCGACGCGCCGGTAGCCGACCGTGGCGATGGTGAAGGCGCGGATGCAGCTATCTTCGTGATCCGCGACATAACGCATGCGCAATGCCCGCATATGTCCGGCCGGGTCTGGCACGATCGTGAGGTCGACGATATCGTCGGCGGGGATCGCGAATCCGTGGTCCGTCCCCTCATCGATCGTGAAGTAGAACTCGGAGACGGTAAGCTCCGCCCGCTCCAGGAGCTGTTGCTTCCCGAGGGAGCCCGGAAACGCCCCGGCGACCATCACGGGCACGCTGACCAGGACCTGACCGCGCATCGCCTCCCAGTGCTGGAGCGCGCGCAACCGCTGCTCCTGCGCGGGTGTGGCCCCCAGCGGGCGCCCATAGACGCGCTGGGAAACAGCATCGCGCGCGACCAGATCGGGGCCGGGCGTTGCAGGCGAGTTTGGACGTGGTGAGAGGGGCAAGGCGCCGGTGGAGATGGCCACCCTTCGGGAATCCTCCTGCGGGGGTGTGGGGTTACGCGACGTCGTTCGTCAGCGGGCGTCGAGGCAGCACCATCAGTGCGTCTCCCTTGCCTGCGTGACAGTGTGGCAATCATACGCCGCAAGGGGTGTACGTACAACCCCGGACCGAGCCTTCGGCGGGGCCGGAGCCCGGCCTGGTGACAGCCTCCCCGCTTCGCGGCACAATGGACCGAAGAAGGGCCTTGCCAATGGGCAGGATGGGCCTGCCGCGCCGTGGAACACGGCTCCGCCCCGTGATGACACCTTGAAGGAGCAGCGCATGAAGATCACCGGCGCGACGACCTGGATCGTCGGCAACCCCTGGAAGAACTGGCTCTTCGTGAAGCTGGAGACCGATCAGGATGGGTTGTACGGCATCGGCGAGGGGACGATCAACGGCTTCGCCCGCACGACCGAGGCGGCCGTCCATGAGATGGCCGGTCGCTTCACGGGGTTCGATCCTTTCCAGGTCGAGACGATCGTGCAGCGGATGGCCCGCGACTTCTACACCGAAGGTGGCCAGATCCACATGACCGCCATTGCCGCCGTGGAGGTCGCCTGCTGGGACATCATCGGCAAGGCGACCGGCCGCCCGATCTACGACCTGATCGGCGGCCGCTATCACGAATCGCTGCCGACCTACGCCAACGGCTGGTACGCCGGCCCGCGCACCCCGGAATCCTTCGCCCAGCGCGCGCAGATGGTGCTGGACAAGGGCTACACGGCGATGAAGTTCGATCCCTTCGGCGCGGCCTGGCGCACGATGAGCATGGAGGACCGCCATCTCTCACTGGATATCATCCGCGCCGTCCGCGAGGTGGCCGGACCGGACATCCAGCTGATGATCGAGGGGCACAGCCGCTTCAGCGTCTCCGAGGCGGTCTGGCTCGGGGAACGGATGGAGGAATTCGAGCCGACGTGGTTCGAGGAGCCGACCGCCCATCAGAACATCGCCTCCGTCGTGGAGGTGGCGCGCAAGATCGCCGTGCCCGTCGCGACCGGCGAGAGCTTCTCCAGCGTCCACCAGCACGCCGAGCTGCTCTCCCACAACGCCGTCCACATCATCCAGCCGGAACCGGGCAGCATGGGCGGGATCTGGCGGACCCGGCAGGTCTGCGCGATGGCCGACGCCTTCTATGGGGTGGTCGCGCCGCACACCGCGCAGGGGCCGATCTCGACCGCGACGTGCATCCAGATCAGCGCCTCGTGCCCGAACCTGCTGACCCAGGAGCTGTTCGATGAGTTCAACGTTGGCTGGGAGCACGACCTGGTGACGAACCCTGCGACCGTGATCGACGGGCGACTGCAGATTCCGGACGGCCCTGGCCTCGGCACGGACCTCAACTGGGCGGAGCTGGAGAAGCACCCGTATCAGGTGACGAATTTCCTGCCGCTCTTCGCGCCGGGCTGGGAGCGCCGCGAGGGCGAGCGCCCTGCGGGCTCGGCCGTGCCGGAGAAGACCGGCGCATGAGCCCGCTCATGCGCCGCTCGTTCCCGCGCACGATGAGGCCGGGCGGTTCGGCTGGGGCTCGTCCGGGCTGGACGGGGCTCGGCAGCGATCTGCTCGGCGGTGCGGTCTGGGAGCGCGGGAACGCCGTTGTCCCCGGCTCCCAACCCGGCATATGGCGCAGGTTGGATGCGGAAATCTTCGCTGAACACCACTGCTGCGCTCTGGTACTTTTGGATATTCCTTCCGGCGCGAACGGATAGGGACGGGAAACAAACTAGCTCTATCGGGTCAGTGGCTTTGCGATGCGGCACCGGCGGTCGCCGGGAAGTACCACGGATCGGCTGCGCCGATAACCGTTCCATCTTCCCCACGCTCGATGGCGATCGGCGACGCGAAGTCCCCGGTTAGCAGCGTTTCGTCGCGCGTCACCACGGCATGGCCGAGCGCGCCAAGGCGGTCGAGCGTGGCCCGCGGAAAGCGGCTGCTTGCGATCAGTTGCCGGGTGGATGCGTCGATGCGCGGGGCCTCCAGCGCGGCGTGGGCATCCATTCCGAAGTCCACCAGGTTGCTGATGATCTGGGCGTTCGCGTTCATGATCTTGCGGCCGCCGCTCGATCCCACGCTGGCGACGACGCCATCGCCCCGGGTGACCAGGGCCGGGGCCATGTTCGTCAATGGCCGCTTCCGGCCGCCGACCGAGTTGGGCCGTCCAGGTTCCGGATCGAACCACATCATGCCGTTGTTCAGCAGCACACCCGTTCCTTCGGCCACCACGCGGCTGCCCCACCCGCTGAGCAGCGTCTGGGTGAGGGCCACGGCGTTGCCCTCGGCGTCGATCGCCCCGAGATGGGTCGTGCTGCCATCGCGGTGGGCTGCGTATTCGGGGACCGAGCCGGCCAGCGTATGCGAGACGCCGAGCCGGGCCTTCGTCCCGGCCTGGATCGCCGGCAGCCCGTCCTCCCGCCAGCGGGCGACGCACTCGGCGGCGTACTCCGGGTCGAGCAGGGCATCGATCGGGACCTCGTTGGAGTCTGGGTCGGCGAGGTAGGCGAAGCGATCGGCGAAGGCCTGGCGGAAGGCTTGGGCAAGCAGGTGCAGGGTCTCCGGCGTGCCATGCCCGGATGCGGCGAGATCGACCCGGTCCAGCATGCGCAGGGCCTGGGAGAGCGAGGTGCCGCCCGTGCCCTTGCCCGCCGCATGCACGGTCGCGCCGTGGTAGCCGGTGGTGATCGTCGGCGCGTCGAGCGCCTCGTAGGCGGCGAAGTCGTCCCGCGTGATGATGGCGCCGTTCGCCGCGAGGAACTCGACGATCCGGGCGGCGAGCTCCCCCTCGTAGAAGGCGCGGGGCCCCTGGTCGGCGATGGCGCGGAGCGTCGCGGCGAGGTCCGGCTGGCGCAGGATGGTCGGGTTCGTCTGCTCAAGGGAGGCGAGCGGATTGCCCTGGGCGTTCAAAAAGACCTTGGCCGTGGAGGGGAAGCGTTGGAGATTGCCAAGATCCTTCGCGGTCATCAGCGTCGTGTGCCAGGTGACCGGGAAGCCCTCCTCCGCCGCCACGATCGCGGGTTCGAGCACCGTGGCCAGCGGAAGCCGTCCATACCGCTCCACGGCCAGCGCCAGCCCGGCGACGGTTCCCGGCACCGCGATCGAGCGGTATCCGAGGACATTGGCGTTGTCCACCACCGAGGGCCAGCCGAAGAGCGCCGCGTCGACCCCGCCGCTGAGCGGAAACATGGTCTCTGTGGCGGCGAGCGGTGAGATCATCGGGTACTCGATGACGAGCGACCGGCGCTCCGTCGCCAACCAGACGACCATGAACCCGCCGCCGCCAAGGCCGTTCATCCACGGTTCGGTGACGCCTGCGGTGAAGGCGGCCGCCGCCGCAGCATCGATCGCGTTGCCGCCCTTCGCCAGCATCGCGAGCCCGGCGTCGACCGCCTGCGGGGTCTTGGCGCCCACGACCCCCTTTCCTTTCACGGGCGTCCGGCTGACCTGCCAGGTACTGTGAGCCCCTGATGCGTTCCCCGTGTCGGACTGGTTATGACTGTGGCTGCTCATGTGGCTCCCTCGTTGATGGCGATAGATGGCATGGGCGCTCGGCCCCGTGGCGGAGCTGGCGCGCAGGCTGGGCGTTGGCGCAGGATCGCGCACGAACGAGGGGGTGTCCAGATGGCGCGTTGTCGCGTCGGGGCGGCCAGACAGGGTACGCTTGCGAGGTGACGAAGGCACTCGCAGATGGCGCCGTCGGCGGGGGCTGCGCAGAGAGCGTGCAGGGAGAGAATGCAGGGATGAAACAGGTGTCGGTGGTGCAGGTCGGGCTCGGAACCGTGGGCAGTGTGTTGCTGGAGCAGATGCTCGACCAGCATGACCGCTGGGCGCAGGACTTCGGCCTTGACATCCGGATCATGGCCGTCGCCGGGCGCGGTGGCGCGGTTGTGGGAGCCACCGATTGCGATGGCGCGCTTCGGCCGCTCACCACCGAGGCTGTCCACGCGCTGGTCGAGGGACGCCGCAGCAAGCTGACCCTCGGTGCCCCGACCGTGCCGCTTGCCGACGCCATCGTCCGTATCGCCGCCACTGGGCCGACGATCGTCGTGGATGCCGCCAGCGGCGAGCAGACGGCCGATGCCCTGCTGGCCGCGCTGGACGCGGGCGCGGGTGCGGTCCTCTCGAACAAGGCGCCGCTTGCCCTCCCGGCCGACGATCCGCGCAGCGCGCGCCTCTGGGATGCCGCCCGAGCCGGAACGCTTCGTTACGAGGCGACGTGTGGCGCCGGGCTCCCCGTGATCTCGACGCTGACCGGCCTGCTCGCGTCGGGGGATCGCGTGCTGGACGTGACCGGATGCCTCTCGGGGACGCTCGGGGCGATCTTCTCGATGGTTGCCGCCGGGGAGTCGTTCTCCGACGCGGTGCGGGAGGCGAAGGCCAAGGGATACACCGAGCCGGACCCGCGCGACGATCTCAGCGGCCTCGACGTCGCGCGCAAGGCGTTGATCCTGGCGCGGACGATGGGCTTGCCGCTCGATCTGGCGGACATCGCCATCCATTCACTCGTGCCGCCGCAGCTCGAATCCGTCTCTGTGGACGAGTTCCTGGCGCAGGTGGGCATCGAGGACGCCGAGATCACCGCTTCGGCAAGGCAGGCGCAGGCAGACGGTGCGGCGTTGAAGTACGTCGCGCAGGTTGCGCCCGCAGCGCAGCCGGTGGCGACGGTCGGCCTGCAAGAACTGCCGCGGACCACGATGCTGGGCGCGCTCCAGGGACCGGAGAACGTCGTCTCCTTCCGCACGGAGCGCTACGATGCCTATCCGCTGGTCGTCTCCGGTCCGGGCGCCGGTGCGGCGGTGACGGCGGCAGGCATGGCGGTCGATCTGCTCGCGCTGGCCGGCCAGATCGGTTAGCGGCAGCGTCGGGCCGGGTTCAGCGAATCGGCACGGGAGTACGCTCGCGGACGATCTGCTCGATCATCGCCAGGTTGTCGGTGGTGAAGCCATCGACGCCAAGCGTTCGCAGCGTCTCCATCCGGGTGGGGTCGTTCACGGTCCAGCAGATCACCAACGCGTCGATCGCCTTCAGGCGCGCCATCACGTCCGGGGTCGCCAAGGTGTGGTTCAGGGAGATTGCCGGGAAATCGAGCCGCCCGATATGGTCCCAGAAGGCCGCAAGCTCACGATCATCCCCGACCGAGTAGATCGCGGTGACATGGGGCAACGGCTCGATCGCGTCCAGCTGGTCCCACGATCGACCGCAGACGATGATCTGCCGTTCTGGCTGGTGCTCGCCGATCCATTCCACCAGCCGTTCACCGAGCAGGGGGTCGGTGCCCTTCAGGTCGAGGAAGAGCCGCACATCGGGCGGCGTCTCGTCGAGCAGGCTCTCGATCCGCCGTAGGGACGGTGTGAGCCGGTGGATGTGCCAGCCGTGGCGGAGCAGCGGCAGCGGGCGGCCGAACACCGTCACGCGCTCGTCATGGCGCACCTCAAGCGCGTCGCGATGGAGCCAGACATCCGTCTCCAGCATGTCCGCCCCGAGGGCGATGGCCCGGCCTGCCAGCGCCGCATCGTTGCCCGCGCGATGGGCGATCGCGAGCGGGCGGTGGGACGGGATGGCGTCGGTCGGGAGGGAGGGAGACATGCGGCACTCCGGAATGGACGGGTCTTCCTGCTTCGGGTACGACGGCCCGGCCCGATCCCGTCCAGCGACGCCAGCGATGGCGGGCGGTTTGCTACACTCGTGGATCAGCGGCGGGCGCGATCGTAAGGCGCCTTCCATGACGAAAGCGAGCCTGGCCTGGTGAGTACCGATCCGAACGATGCAACGAACGACACAACCACGGACGCGATGGCGCCGGAAGATGTCACCCGTGCCCAGGACGGGCAGTTCTCCGAAGAGACGGAAGGCGTGCTGCCAGTGACCTGGGAGCGCCCGCAAGGGATGCTCACGGAGGAATCGACCGAGTTGGTGGATGCGCCGTCGGTGATGATGGACCGATCCGGGGCCCAGACAATCAAGGGCCAGCGTATCACGATGAGCAACTCGGGCGCGCAGACAATCGAGGCGCGCTCGGTGAAGCTGGAGAACTCCGGCGCCGCGCGGCTTTCGACCGAGCGGGCGACGCTCAACGAGTCTTCGGTGCTGGTCGGCTCTACGAAGGACCTGCGTCTTGCCCAGAGCAAGGTGGCTGCCCTCGCGGTCGGCGGCTCGGCGACCTTGGCCGAGGGAAATACGATCGGCGCGCTGGCGGTTGGCGGCCAGCTTGAGGCAGCCCACGATGTTCGGGCGGTCTTTATTGCCGCCGGGTCGGTCAAGGCAGGCGGGTCGGTGTCGTCAACGCTGAGCCCGGTCTCGGCAGCGGCGCTTGGTGGCGGGTTCGCGGTGGTGCTGGCGATCGTCACGCGCCTGTTCCGGCGACGCGCCTCCTGAGAGGGGGAGAGCAATGGACGGATTCAAGCGATTGGTCACCTTCGGTATCGGCGGCGCGATCGGCACGGTCATCGGTGCGGCGGTTGCCAGCCTGATGGCGCCGCAATCGGGCAAGGAGCTTCAGTCCTCCACCCGTGGGCTCATCGACGAGGTGAAGGCCGCCGGCGATCAGGCGCAGGCGGAGACCGAGGCCCGGCTGCGCGAGCGGTTCCGCGAGACGACCGGCAAGCGCGACGCACTTGGCGAGGTGGTCGAGCTGCCCGCTGGCGAGGCGCCGGCCCGGCTCTCGCCCTCCGTCTAGCGCAAGGGAGATGGTTGCCGGGGATCTGGTCCTTGCGCACGCCGCTTGCCGGGGGCGGCCACAAGGACCACGTCGGCGGCGACGCATCGCCGGACGATGGGGCGATTGACTGCCTGGAAGGTCGCCGGCGGAGTGGCTGGCTCCGTGGGGCTTGTCGTATGAGAACGTATGTTCTAATCTGGCGCCATGGACAGCGCGCAGCAGGCCGACGGCGTTCGCCGGAAGACGACCTATCACGAGCAGCGGGCGAAGACGATCGTCAACGCGGTGAAGGGCATGCCGTTCCATTGGAGCGTCTCGCCCTATCGCGGGTGCATCCACGCCTGCACCTATTGCTACGCCCGCGCCACCCATCCGTTCCTAGGGTTCGACGCGGGTGCGGATTTCGAGCACGAGATCGTCGTCAAGGTGAACGCTCCGGAGCTCCTGCACCGTGAGCTGCGTTCCCCGCGCCTGCGCGGGCAGACGATCATCATGGGCACCGTGTCCGATCCGTACCAACCGGCAGAGCATCACTACCGGCTGACCCGCAGACTTCTGGGCATCCTCGACGCGGCTGGAAATCCGGTGGGGATCACGACGAAGTCGACCACGGTGACGCAGGATCTGGCCTTGCTGGTGCGAATGGCAGAGCGGGACCGCATCTCGGTGAACCTCACCATCACCACGCTCGATCCTGCTCTTGCCCGGCTGCTGGAGCCGCGGCCTGGCGCGCTCCGTGCCCTCGCCGAGGCCGGGGTGCCGGCCGGCATCTTCTGCGCGCCGATCCTCCCCGGTCTCACGGATAACGTGGACGACCTCGAACGGCTGGCGGAGGCCGTGGCTGCGCATGGCGGACGCTGGATGATGTCGGGTCTGCTGCGGATCGGCGATGGCTTCGCGGGGCCATTCCTCGACGCCGCCAGGCGAGATTTTCCCCACCTCGTTCGCCGGTACGAGCGGCAGGCAGCACACGGTTTCCGGGGTTCGGCCTCACCGGACGACGTCGCGAGAATCCAGGAGCAGATGGATGCGATCCGGGCGCGATATGGGCTGCTCCCCGGCCCGCCGAGCTTTCCGAAGCCGCCTGTCGTCCAGCAGGCGGCGTTGCCATTGTTTCCGGCGAGCCGCTGAACGCGCCGGACCGGTGCATTGGTAGGGTATGCTGCCTCCGGTTGGCAGGCGGCGGGCAGATGGCTCGTCGCGAAACGATGGGATCGTGCGTCGATGGTTCAGGGGCGACGGGTTGGAATCGTGGGAGCGGGGCAGCTGGCGCGGATGATGGCGCAAGCGGCGATTCCGCTCGACATCGAGCTGGTATTGCTGGCGGCGAGGGCGGACGACGGTGCGGCGAAGGTCGTGCCGGAGGTGATCGTCGGGCCGCCGGACGATCTGGCCCGCATGCGCGAGCTGGCCGAACGGGTCGATGTGGTGACATTCGACCATGAACTGGTCGATCCGGCGCATCTCGCCGCGCTGGAGGAGAATGGGTTCGCCATCTGGCCGTCCTCCGCGACGATGGCGTTGGCCCAGAACAAACGACGGCAGCGGGCCGAACTGGGAGCGGCTGGCTTTCCGGTCCCCGCCTTCCGCGACGTGGATGCCGTTGGCGATCTGCTGGCGTTCGGAGCAGAGCACGGGTGGCCGGTGGTGGTCAAGGCGTCGCGCGGCGGTTACGACGGGCGTGGGGTCTGGGTGGTGGCCGATGAGGCCGAGGCGCGAACCGTCGTTGCGGAGGCGCTGGCCCACGGTACGGTCCTCCTGGTCGAGCAGTTCCTGCCGCGGGAGCGCGAGCTGGCGGTGCTGGTGGCCCGGCGGCCGTCGGGCGAGGTGGCCGTCTACCCGGCTGTGGAGACGGTGCAGCGGGATGGGGTCTGCAACGAACTTCGCATCCCGCTCGCATCGGCCGGCGATCACGCCCACGAGGCCGAGGCGATGGCGCGGCGGATTGCGCAGCAGACGCAGGCCATCGGCATCATGGCGGTCGAGTTCTTCGTCGCGAACGACACGCTGTATGTGAACGAGCTCGCCCCCCGCCCGCACAACTCCGGTCACTGGACGATCGAGGGCGCGCAGACCTCGCAGTTCGAGCAGCACCTTCGTGCCGTGCTGGACCTGCCGCTCGGAGCGACCGGCCTTACGGGACCCGCCGTGGCGACGGTCAATGTGCTCGGGCCGGCCGATGGCTCCGATCCCGCCGAGCGACTGCCGGATGTGCTGGCGATGCCGGGCGTGCATGTCCATCTCTACGGGAAGAGCGCGCGGCCAGGCCGCAAACTGGGGCATGTGACCGTCGTGGGCGAGAATGCGGACGAGGTCTTCGCCCGGGCGTCGCGCGCCGCCCATATGCTCGACGGAACACTGACGACAGCAGGATAGAAGGGTCGCACGATGGACGATAGCGGGACACCGCAGCCGTTGGTTGGGGTCATCATGGGCAGCGATTCGGACCTGCCGACGATGCAGGCGGCGATTGATGCCCTGCGCGAGTTCGATGTGCCGGTGGAGGTCCGCATCATGTCGGCCCATCGCACACCGGACGAGATGATCGCCTATGCGCGGGAGGCGGCGGCGCGGGGCCTGCGCGCGATCATCGCCGGGGCGGGCGGGGCAGCCCACCTGCCGGGCATGGTCGCCTCGGCGACCCCCTTGCCGGTGATCGGCGTGCCGGTGATCGCCGAGGTCTTCAAGGGGCTCGGCGGCATGGATGCGTTGATGTCGATCGTGCAGATGCCGGCGGGCATCCCGGTGGCGACCGTGGCGATCGGCAACGCCCGAAACGCGGGTCTGCTCGCGGTGCGCATCCTGGCATCCGGGGACCCTGCCCTGACGGAGCGCATGGAGGCGTTCCAGGCCGCGCTCCACGACAAGGTGGTGATGAAGGACGCCGAGGTGACGGCACGCTTCGCCGGGCAATAGGGCGTCCCCGGCCGATGGCCCCGCTGGCGCATCCGGTTTCCGGGTAGCCAAGCGGGGTCGTTTGGTGATGGCAGGGGCGAATCGGGTGTTCGCGCATGGCCGGACTCGTGGCCGGCAACCGGAGGCGGTCGGGGGTGGCCACCGGGAAACGCGGGTCCCTAGCGTAGGTGCCTGTCCCTGGACGAAGATGCCCCGTCAGAAGAAGATGAGCAGCGTGCCCGCGACAAATGGCGTCAGCACGATCGCCGAGCGCAGGACGGGCAGCGGCGCGCGGCGGGTGAACTTCGCGCCGATGTAGGAGCCGATCGTCATGCCGATCGTGGCGCCGATCAGGTGCGGCAGCGAGACGTCCCCATGGGACGCCAGCGCGAGGCCACCGCCCAGGCTGATGAAGATTAGCGCCAGCATCGTGGTGCCGATTGTCTTCACCAGCGACATCTTCAGGATCGTCATCATTCCTAGCTGGAGGAACGGCGTCATCCCCACGCCGAAGAAGGCGCTCGCCACGCCGCCGGTTGCTCCCAGCGCAATGGTGCCCGCCGTCTGCCGCACGGTTGGCACGGCGTCGGATGGGTCGTGGGCGGCAACGAGCCGGCCACTGAGGCGCGAGCGCAGGAAGACCAGCGCCGCCAGCACCCAGAGCGCGATGCCCGCCATTGGTTGCAGGATGTGCTCCGGGATCGACTGGCCGATCCCGGCCCCGGCCACCGCGCCGGCGACGCCCGCGACACCGACGAGCACGCCGACGCGGAGGTTCGTGTTGCCCTCCCGGAAGTGGGAGAGCGCACCGGAGAGGGTGACGAAGAACATGGCCGCCAGCGAGGTGCCGACCGCCTGGTGGATGGGCAGGTGGAAGCCGAGCGTAAGCAGCGAGACCATCACGCCCGCGCCGCCCGCGCCCACGAATCCCAGCAACATGCCAACCAGGATGCAGACGATGGTCAGGGTAAGGATGAGGCTCAGGACGGCCGCTCCCGGTCGTGAGCAGGCGGCAGGTCGTCGAGGTCAAGGATCACGTCGCCGGGCCGTTCCTGGTAGCGATAGGCTGTGTCGGGGTCGGATGCGGTGAGCTTGGTGGCGGCAACCGGGCTCGCTTCGGCAGAAGCAACCGGCGACGCTGCCGGGGAGGCAGCCGCGCCCCCGGAGGCGATGAAGGCCCAGTCGGTGGCGAGCAGCGGCTCCCACGTCTGGGACTCCCAGTAGAACATGGCCAGCGGCTCGATGATGAGGTCACCGTAGACGGTGCTCGGGCCCTGGAGGATGTTGCCGGTGGTCGCGAAGGAGTTGAAGTGACCGGTGGGGGGGGCGCCATCATACGGATAGGCGGCGTGGAACTCCTTGCCGCCGTCCTGAGCCATCACCACGCGGCCAGCGCCCATCGGCAGCGCACCGCCGGTGAGCATGGCCGCCGCCACGGCACCCGCGGATGCACCGGCGAACCGGCGGCGGGACAGCGAGCGTTTGGCCAGCTGATCCTTGAGCGACGAAGCCTTGGAGACAATGTCCGACATCGTGTACTCCTGTGTGACGATCCAGCAGCGATCCTGCTGAACCTGCTCCGATCGAGGGCCCCCAGGAACCTCACCCGCCGCACTGGCCGGATCGGCCGGAGTGCGGAGATGTTCCCTCACGTCGCGCATCGACGTCGTGCGCTTCACAGGTAGAAACGGACTCCAGGAGCGTCATCCGGCGTCCTGGCTGACACGAGATTCCTCCTTTCCGGCGTCCTGCTGCCCCATCCGGGGGTTCGGCCTTCTTGTCGCGGGTTCGTGGCTATTGTGCCATCTGTCACGTTCCCGTTCCAACCACGGGGCCAGCCGTGTCGTCCGGCGTCCAAGAAACCCTGCCCGCCCGGCGACACGGCTGGCCGGCCGCTAATCGGCAGCCGCCTTGGCCATCCGCTCGGCAGTGGGCACAAGGCCGAGCCCATCGCCGCCCGCCTCGATATCGCGCACGACCATATGACAGGCCACCTCGCGATTGCCGACCGCCGTCAAGGGCGGCGAGACGACATCGCACAGGCCCGGCTCCCAATAGGGGCAACGGGGATTGAAGACGCAGCCACTGGGGAGATTCGCCAGGTTCGGGATGTCGAGGCTGCGGAGCTGCAGCTTCTCCTTCTACCGCGTGAGATCGGGATCGGCCTCCGGAATGGCGGCTGCCAGCGCTCGCGTATACGGATGCATCGAGCGGCCGATGATCTGCGGCGTGCGCCCGTGCTCCACCATCTTGCCGACATACATGACGCCGACGTTGCCATCCCAGGCGAAGTACTTCACCACGGCGAGGTCGTGGGTGATGAACAGGAAGGTGACGCCCAGCTCGTTCCGCAGCTTCCGCCTCGTGTTGAGCAGCGAGACCCGGATGGA
>OFJB01000695.1_pt1 | contig 15290 bp, 19 predicted proteins | sample 1775081 | NCBI WGS metagenome assembly OFJB01 (sample SAMN08195771, study PRJEB24354) | sludge metagenome | isolation source: initial sludge from phenol fed wastewater aerobic bioreactor | place: India: Nagpur | collected 2016-06-05 | reverse complement strand
GTCGGTGCCGCATGAGCCCAAAATCTGATCGACACGAACCCACAGGCTAGGTAGGGTAATCCCTCATGTTCAAAAAAATACCATCCGGATAGTATTCTTCATCTCATTCCACTCCTTATCGCATGGAGCTCATCATGGAAGTACAGGCCCCGTCCCCCACGCTCGTCTACAAGCGAGACGACCCGAACATGCCCCAGGAGTTCAGGGACATGCTGGTCAAGCTGTTATTGGAAGAACACCTGGAGAACAACGGGAACGCTGAGTACCGGAAGATCTTGGCCAACATCGCCGACGCCGGCCTGCGCTATGCGCCGCACAGCCGGGCCATGGAGATCGAGGCCGAGATCGTCCGCCAAGAGGTCGCGCACGGAAAGATCTGTGCCGAAATCTTGGAGGGTCTGGGAGCCGATCCATACCAAGACAAGCCGATTAAGCAATACGCCTTCCACATCCCGCTGGAGGACTGGATAGATCTGGCCTGGTTCCACGCACTGATCGATCGCGTCGGACTGTACGTCGGGGTCGAGTGGGTCGGCAGCCCCTACGAGCCGCTCGCGGAAGCGGCGCCGCAACTCGAAACCGACGAAATCTTCCACACCAAGAGCGGCTTCCTGCACCTGCGCGAGATCTGCGGGACGCCCGAGGGCAAGGCCGCCGCGCAGGAGCGGCTGGCGAAATGGTGGCCCGCCGCGCTCGACATGTTCGGGCGCTCCGGGTCGAAGAACTCGCCCGTCTACGTCAAGTGGGGCATCAAGCAGCACGGCAACGAGGAACTTCGGCAGAAGTACATCGCCGAGGCCGTGCCCGAGATCCATCGCCTGGGTCTCGAAGTGCCGGACAACCACGCCAACCGCCGCTTCCTCTGAGGACGACATCATGGCAGTCGAACTATCAATCCAAGACGGTATTGGCCTCGTCACACTGAACCGCCCGCCCGCCAACGCCTACGACGCGGCGATGCTGACCGAACTGCGCGACGTCGTGCTGCGGATCGCGGACGATCCCGCGGTGCGCGTGGCGGTGCTGCGCAGCGCCAATCCGAAGTTCTTCTGCACCGGCGCCGACATCGGCGTCCTGCAGAACTCCAGCCGCGCGCAGTTCGCGAACTTCCTGACGATCGCGCAGGAAGCGGTCGACGCCATCACCCGCACGCCCAAGATCTTCATCGCCGCCATCGCCGGACACTGCATCGGAGGCGGGCTGGAGATCGCGCTGGGTTGCGATTTCCGCTGGGCTGTCGCCGGCCGCTACAAGCTCGGGCTCGCGGAAGTGGGCCTGGGGTTGTCGCCGGGCATGGGCGGCACGCAGCGGCTGCCGCGCCTGATCCACAAGGGCAAGGCCCTGCACATGATGGTCACCGGCGAATCCATCGGGCCGGACGAGGCGCTGGCGATCGGCATCCTCGACCGCCTGTTCCCCGAGACAGCGTTCGACTCGGAGGTGATGGCGCAGGCGCTCAAGCTAGCGGCCGGCCCCACGATGGCGCAGGGCTACGTGAAGCTGTCGATGAACCACGGCCTCGAAGTCGGCCTGACGCAGGGCCTGGCGATCGAGCGTGCGCACCAGAACCAGCTTTTCGCTTCGGACGACGTGGCCGAGGGCCTGCAGGCCTTCCTCGGCAAGCGCGCGCCGAACTTCGTCGGTCGCTAGGAGCCGGACATGAGTCATGAATTCCTGGACCTGACGCGCGACGGCCACGTCGCCTTGCTGCGGCTGAACCGGCCCGACAACCTGAACGCGTGGAACCAGCAGATGCGCGACGAGCTGCGCGATGCCGTCGCTTCGCTGGTGGCCGACGACACGCTGCGCGTGGCCGTCGTCACCGGCACCGGGCGCGCCTTCTCGGCCGGCGAGGACGTGCGCGGCATGAAGGGGCTGACCGACCTGGGCACGCGCGGCTTCCGCCGCGTCGTGCGCGACATCCACAACGTGTTCGACGAACTTGAGGCCATCGAGGTGCCGGTGATTGCGGCGATCAACGGCGTGGCCGCCGGCGGCGGGCTCGAGCTGGCGCTGTCGTGCGATTTCCGTTTTGCGGCCGATACTGCCAAGTTCGGTTTTCCTGAGAACAACGTCGGGCTGATACCCGGATCGGGTGGTTGTTCGCGCCTAGTTCGGCAGATTGGCCTGTCGCGGGCGAAACGTCTGGTTATGACGGGCGAAATGATCTCCGCCGCCCAAGCGCTGGCGATCGGGCTTGTCGACGAGGTCTATCCATCCGGACAACTGATGGAGCAGGCGTGGCAGTTCGCACAGCGGCTCGCGGCGAAGGCGCCGCAAGCGCTGGGCATCGCCAAGGTCGTGCTGAACAATTGCGCCCGGGTCGACCCGGACACGGCGCGGCACTTCGAGCGGCTCGGACAGAGTATTCTAAAGAAGACTGATGATCACGCCGAGGGCGCGCGGGCCTTCATCGAGAAGCGACCCCCGCAGTTCAAGGGGTTCTAAGCGATGGCCGATTGGCGGGCGGTACTGCCCGAATCCGATCTCACCGCCGACGGCATCCACGGTGCCGACGTCGGCGGCACGCGCGTGATCCTCATGCGGGTCACCTCCGGCGTGGTGGCCTACCGCGATGCCTGCCCGCACGAAGGTTTCCCGTTGAGTGAGGTCGGAGAGCGCGAGGGCGACCTACTGATCTGCAGCAAACACCTGTGGGAGTTTGAATGCTGCACCGGCCGGCACGTCAGCCGCTTGGAGCGTCCGCAGTGCAACCTGATCCATTACCCGACGCGCATTGAAGGCGGGATGATCGAAGTGGATGTGGGTGGCGCTGCCTCCACTTGAGCCTGTGGACGTGTGTCACCAGAGGATCGTTATCGTCGGCGCCGGCCAGGCCGGCGCGCGTTGCGCCGAGATGTTGCGCGCGGGAGGCCACGACGGTCCCGTCGATCTCGTCGGCGACGAAGCGGTGCTGCCGTACGAACGGCCGCCGCTGTCGAAATCCCTGCTGGCCGGCACCAGCACGCTCGAACAGGCCCTGGTGCTCGCGCCGGACTGGTACGACCGGCACGCGGTGAGCCTGCACCTGGGCAGGCACGCCGCGCGCGTGGACCGTTCACGAACCGAGCTGGTGCTCGACGACGGCCGCTCGCTCCGCTACGACACGCTGGTCCTGGCGACCGGCGCCAGAGCGCGCCGGCTGCGCGTGCCGGGCGCCGACCTGCCGGGCGTGCACTATCTGCGTACTGCTGCACAGTCGCTCGAACTGCGGCAGCGCCTGCGCCCCGGCGAGCGCCTGGTGGTGATCGGTGGTGGCTTCATCGGCCTGGAGGTCGCTGCCACCGCCAGCACGATGGGCGTGCAGGTCTGTGTGGTCGAAGCGGCTGCGGCACCGATGGCCCGGGTCGTGCCACCCGAAGTCGGCCGGCTGTTCGCCGAACTGCACCGCCGGCACGGTGTAGCTGTGCACACGCACGCGCAGGTCGACGCGATCCGATGCGAGGGTACCCACTTGGCCGTCCGACTCCAGGACGGCCGCGGCTTGGACGCAGACAGCGTCGTCGTAGGGATCGGCGTGGTCGCGAACGATGCGCTTGCTGTTGCATCGGGTCTGCCGGTCGACGATGGCATTCTGACTGATGCGTCAGGCAGGACTGAGGACCCGCGTATCTACGCGATCGGCGACTGCGCACGCTTCCTCCACCCTCTATTGGGGCGCGCGGTGCGCCTGGAAGCCTGGCAGCATGCCAACCAGCATGCCGAGGCTGCAGCCTGCAGCATCCTCGGGGCGGACGAAGCCGGCGCCCACGTGCCCTGGGCTTGGAGCGACCAGCACGACGTCAACCTGCAGGTCACCGGCGCACCCGACCGGTGGGACGCGCTGGTCTGGCGCGGGGACCCGTCCACGATGGCGGCCACGCTGTTCCAGTGGCTCGAAGGCCACGTGGTGGGGGCCGTCTCGATCAACCGCGCGAGGGACGCAAGGCTGGCCGCACGACTGATCGCGCGCCGGACCCCTGTCACGCCGGAGCAATTGGCGGACCCTGCCTTCCACCCGCGCTGAGACCCGGGATTCAGACGCCGAGGTGCCGTGCCAGCGCCTCCGGCTGCGCGAGCAACTGGCGGGAGTCGCCGGCCAGCACCACTCGGCCCTTTTCGAGCACCAGCGCATGGTCGGTGTGCCGCAGCACCGCATGCCAGTTGCGGTCCACGATCAGCGTGGCGATGCCGGACGCGCGGATCTCGCCGACGATGCGCCAGATCTCGGCCACGATCAGCGGTGCCAGGCCCTCGGTGGCTTCGTCGAGCATCATCACCTGGGGGTTGGTCATCAGTGCGCGGCCGATCGCGAGCATCTGCTGTTCGCCGCCGGACAACTGCTGGCCGCCGTGGCCCAGCCGCTCTGCCAGCCGCGGGAAGGTCGCAAGGACGCGGTCGAAGCTCCAGTCCTGCCGGCCGCCGGGGCCAGCGCGGGCGGCCATCAGCAGGTTCTCCCGCACCGACAGGTTCGCGAAGATGCCGCGCCCTTCGGGCACATAGCCGATGCCGTGGCGCGCCATCTTCTCCGGCGGCTGGTTCGTGACCGGCCGCCCCTCCCAGTGCACCTGGCCATCGCGCACGCGCAGATAGCCCATCAAGCTGCGGATCAGCGTCGTCTTGCCCATGCCGTTGCGCCCGAGCAGGCCCACCGCCTGGCCGGCCTCCAGGCCCAAGTCGACGCCGCGCAGGATGCGGCTGTCGCCGTAGCCCGCGTGGATGCCGGTGGCCTGCAGCAGCGTGCCCATCAGTGGTTCCCGAGGTAGGCGTGGCGTACCTGCGCGCTGTCGCGGATGCGGTCCGGCGTGTCGCTGGCGATCACCTGCCCGTCGACCATCACCGTGATGCGATCGGCGACGCGGAATACCGCGTCCATGTCGTGCTCGACCAGCAGCACGGCATAGCGCGCCTTCAGCCCTTCGAGCAGCGCGAGCATGCGTTCGGACTCCTCGGCGCCCATGCCCGCCATCGGCTCGTCGAGCAGCAGCACCTGCGGCTCGGTGGCCAGGCACATCGCGATCTCGAGCTGGCGCCTGGCGCCGTGGCTCAAGCTGCCGGCCGGCCGGTCGACGGCGGCAGCCAGGCCCGTGGCGTCGAGCGCAGCGCGTGCGACCCGGTTCGCGTGCGGGCAGGACGCCGCAGCTTCCCACAGCGCCCACGCACGCGGCCGCGCCGCCTGCGCGCTCAGGCGGCAGTTCTCGAACACGCTGAACTCCGGAAAGACCGTGGTGCGCTGGTAGCTGCGCCCGATGCCGGCGCGGGCGCGCCTGGGCTGCGACCAGCGGGTGACGTCCTCGCCGTGCAGCACGATGCGCCCGCTGGTGGCGGCGATCTCGCCGGACAGCATGTTGATCAGCGTGCTCTTGCCGGCGCCGTTGGTGCCGATCACGGCGTGGATCTCGTCGACGTGCCATTCCAGCGTCACGTCGTGCACCGCGGTCAGCCCGCCGAAGCGGCGGGTCAGGTGCTCGGCCCGCAGGACCGCGCCGCTCATCGCCGCTGGCTCCGCAAGCGTTCGCCCAAGCCGATGAAGCCCTTGGGCAGCAAGGCGACGAACACGATGATGCTGAGCCCCAGCGTCAGCTGCCAGCGATCGGCCAGCGCTCCGACCAGCCCATGACTGGAGAAGAACTCCTTGAGCAGCACGAACCCCGCAGCGCCGATCACCGCGCCGCGCAGGTGGCCGATGCCGCCGAGGATCAGCATCAGCAGCACCACGCCGCTCTCGTGCCAGCTCAGCAGCTCCGGGTTGACCGCCGCGTCCTTGGCGGCCATGAAGAAACCGGCGAGTCCGGCCAGCATGCCCGCGAGCACGAAGGCCGCCAGCTTGTAGCCGTAGGTGGCGAAACCCGCGGCACGCATGCGCTGTTCGTTGACGCGGATGCCCGCCAGCACCCGTCCGAAGCGCGCACGCAACACCAGCGCCAGCAGGCCGTAGGTGGCAGCCAGCGCGAGCAGCACCAGGTAGTAGATGGCGCGCTTGTCGTCAAGCTCGACCGTCAAGCCCGGCAACGGCAGCACCGGCCGGGCGTTCAGGAAAATGCCGTCGCTGCCGCCCCCGAGCCGCGTGTCATGGAACACGAAGTAGGCCATCTGCGCGAACGCCAGCGTCACCATGATGAAGTACACGCCCTTCGTGCGCAGGCTCAGTGCGCCGACCACCAGCGCGTAGCTTGCGGCGCCGAGCAGCGCCAGTGGCAGCAGCACCCACACCGAGCCGGGATCGTGCTGGGGCGAGGCCAGTGCCGTGACATAGGCACCGATGCCGAAGAAGGCCGCATGGCCCAGGCTGACCAGCCCGGTCGTGCCGACCAGCAGCTCCAAGCTTAGTGCGAAGATTGCGAATATCATGATTTTGACGATCAGGTCCTGCTGGTACGGAGATACCAGCCAGGGCAGCAGCGCCAGCACGAGGGCGCAGGCCAGTGGCACGATGCCGGCCGGCACGGCGGTCTGTCCCGTCATCTCATGCCCCTCGCCGGCCCAGCAGGCCCTCGGGCCGCCAGATCAGGACGATCGCCATCAGCAGGTACACGCCGATGCCGCTGTATTCGGCGAAGAACACCTTGCCGAAGGTGTCGACGAGGCCGACCAGCAGCGATGCGATCAGCGCGCCGGCGATCGATCCGATGCCGCCGATCACCACGACGACGAAGCAGATGATCAGCACCGAGCCGCCCATGCCGGGGTAGACGCTGGCCATCGGCGCGGCGATCATGCCGGCGAGCGCGGCCAGCGCGACGCCGGCGGCGAATACGGTGCGGTAGAGCATCCGGATGTCGACGCCGAGCCCGCGCACCATGTCGCGGTTGTTGGCGCCGGCGCGGATCATCATGCCCAGGCGCGTGCGGTTGACGACGACGTACATCCCGATCGCCAGCACGATGCACGCCGCCGACGCGAACAGGCGGTACACGGGGTAGCTCATCAGCTCCCCGAGCGGCACGCTGCCCGCGAGCCAGGCGGGCAGCGGCACGCCGTGCACGTCGTTGCCCACCAGCAGCGAACGCAGCTCCTCGAACACCAGGATCAGCGCATAGGTCATCAGCACCTGCTGCAGATGCTCGCGTTCGTACAGGAAGCTGAAGAACGCCCATTCGAGCAGGAAGCCGAGTGCCACGGCGAGCACGATGCCGACCAGCAGCATCGGCACGAACCGGTCGGCGAAATGCGGCGCCAGCGCGAACGCCATGTAGGCGCCGATCATGTAGAAGCTGCCGTGTGCCAGGTTGATGACGCCCATGATGCCGAAGATCAGCGTCAGCCCCGAGGCGAGCAGGAACAGCAGCAGCCCGTACTGGACGGCGTTCAGGCACTGTATGAGGAAGGTCGCGAAATCCATGGCGCAAGAGAAAGGAGCGACCGGTGCCGCCCGTCGAGTTGCGTGAAACGCAGGCGATGCTGCTACCGTCACATGCGGCAGCCGCGCCCCGGGTCCGCCAGCGCCTTTATAGCCACGCCCTTGACGACGTTTTGCCCGCCCTCGACCTCGCGCAGGTAGAAGTCCTGCACCGGGTTGTGCTGCGGCGACATCGTGAAGGTGCCGCGCGGGCTGTCGATCGTCGCTTTGCGCATCGCCGCGATCATGTCGTCGCGCCGGCTCGCGTCGCCGCCGGCGGCCCGCAGGCCGGCGGCGAGCAGCTGCGCGGCGTCGTAGCCCTGCATCGCGTAGACATCGGGGTCGACCTTGTAGGCGGCGGCAAAGCCTTTGCGAAATGCGTTGTTGCGCGCGGTGTCGAGTGCGTCGCCGTAGTGCAGGGCGGTCACCAGCCCCTGCGCCGATTCGCCCTGCGCCTGCAGCGTGCCGTCGGTAAGGAAGCCGTTGCCCATCAGCGGCACCGTCCGGCGCAGACCCGCGGCGTCGTAGTCCTTCACGAACTTGACGGCGCCGGCGCCGGCGAAGAAGGCGAACACCAGGTCCGGCTTCTGCGCCGCAATCTCGGTCAGCAGCGCCTGGAACTCGACGTTCGGGAACGGCAGCGTGAGGTTCCTGCTCACCTTGCCGCCGCCCGCCTCGAAGCCGTCGATGAAGCCCTTGACCATCTCGTTGCCGGCCGCGTAGTTCCAGGTGATCGTCATCGCGTTGCGATACGCCTTGCGGGCCGCAGCGACGCCGGTGGCATATCCGGTCTGCCAGTTGCTGAAGCTGGTGCGGAAGATGTTGGGAGCGCACATCGCGCCGGTGATGGCGTCCGCCCCGGCGTTCGGCACGATCATCAGCGTGCCGCTTTCCCGGGCGGCGCGCGCCATCGCCAGGCCGACGCCGGAATGCACCGGCCCGACGATGACGTCGACGTTGTCGCGCCGGATCAGCTTGTTGACGTTGTCGGTGGCCTTCGACGGATCGCTCTCGTCGTCGACCTTGACGTACTGGATCTCACGCCCGGCGAGCTTGCCGCCCTGCTCCTGGACGAACAGCTGGAAGCCCCGCTCGGCCATCGTGCTCGGGCTCGCGAACGTGCCCGTGTAGGACATCATCAGACCGACCTTGAGCGGCGCCTGCGCGGATACCGGCATCGGCAGCGACAGGGCGGCCACCGCCAGCGCGGCGGCCCGCGCCGCGAAAGACGAAGTGGGAACGGAATGTGTCATGGTGTCTTCCTTGTGCGTGAGGTCGCGTCAGTCGTTGCCGTGTCGGTCCGGGTGGTCGCTCTCGGCGCGCAGGCCGACGGGATGACCGACGTTCCACAGCGCCCAGTGCAGTTCCATGTCGGCGCTGCGCAGGATGGCTTCGAGCTGCGGGATGTCGCAGCCGCGCAGTGCTGCCGCCAGGTGCTTGCGGGCCTGCTCGATGTGTGCAATGCGTTCTTCGATCGACATGGCTGCCTCAACGATCAAGTGCGCGCCGAAGTTCCTTCGGCCGCTGGTCGACGATGCGTCGGGTCTTGAGGTCGAATCGCGGCAGCGAGCCGGGCTCGACGGGCACCACGTCCAGACGGACGTGCAGTGCCTGGTGGATGCGCTCGCCGGCCTCGCGGGCGACCTGGGCGTGCCGGTCGCCCGGCAGGGACGGGTCGGGCTCGAATCGCACCGTCATGGCGTCGTTCCCGTCCTCATGGGACAGCACGAGTTCATAGTGCATGCTGACGCCAGGCACTTCGCTCAGGATGTTCTCGACCGCGGCCTGGTAGACATTGGTGCCCCGGACCGTGACCATGAAGTCGGTGCGCCCGAGTACCGAGCCCTCGAACTTCGTCCAGCTGCGCCCGCAGGGGCACGACGAGCGTCGGCGGACGATGTCGTGCGTGCGGTAGTTCAGCAACGGCTGGGCCGTGTTCGCATAGCCGGTGACGATGTTTTCCCCGGTCGCGCCCTCATCCACCTCCTCCCGGGTCTGCGGGTCCATCGACCAGCTGAAGACGTTCATCTCGTTGACGTGAACGCCATCCCCGATCGGGCAGCCGGGTGCCATCGCATCGATCTCCGCGATGCCCAGCAGCTCGCCGGCCCTGGCGCCCCAGGAGCTCTCGATGCGCTCGCGCATGCCGGGAAGGGCCGTGGGGCCCGGCTCGCCGGCGTGAAAGGTGAATTTGATCGGCCCGTTCGCGAGGTCGACGCCCATTTCCTGTGCCACTGCAGCCATGCGCAGCGCGAAAGTCGGCGTCGACAGCAGGACGGTCGGCCTCATCCGCATGATGGCCTGGATGTGGCCCTTGGTGTCCTGCCCTCCCCCGGAGATGATCCGACAGCCGAGTCGACGTGCACCCCAGTAGGCGCTCCAGAAACCTGCGAAGTTCCCCCAGTTGAAGGCGAAGTACATTGTGTCACTCGGGCGAATGCCCAATGCCCAGAAGCCGTAGACCCACGACTCGCCGTAGCGCACTGTGTCAGCCATCGAGTAGGGAATCGCCAGCGGGACCCCTGTCGTGCCCGAGGTTTCGGCATGGTGCGACACCAAATCGAGCGGCAGCGCCTGGGTGTCGCCATATGGCGGTCGCTCCTGTTGCAGCCCGATGAATTCACTCTTGTCCGTTAGCGGCACCTTGCGTTTGAAATCCTTGAGCGTGCGGATGTCCTCCGGTTTCAGGCCGCAAGCGTCGAACTTGCGCCGGTAGAACACTGTGTTCTCATATGCGTAGTGAACGAGCGCCTGCAGACGCTTCAGATGCAGCGCGTCCAAGCGTTCCCTGGACATCGTCTCGGTCATTCGGTTCCAGAACGGGGATCCCGATGCTTCGGGACCGATGGCCGAGAAATGCAAAGTGCTCATTCTGTGCTCCGTGATCGACGCCGCAGACCGGGCCGCTACCAGTTAGTTGAAAAGCCAAGATTAAACATACCACACGGATAGTATTTTAAAAATAAGAATCACTGTATCGGGAATGACCCTAGGTGTCGTTTCCCAATAGGTTATTCACCCGAGGTGAAGCACGATGGAGGTTCTCAAGCCAAACCACCTGCTTCAGGACACCCCGGATGAACACCCATAAGAATGCCTCATTGACACCCAAAGGGCGAGCGCATTTGATCAATGAGATTGAACGCATTGGCCTGGTGCCGGCAGCCGAGGCTGCCGGCACCAGCACTCACAGCGCACGCAAGTGGCAACGCCGCTTTGGCGCCGAAGGTGCCGCCGGCCTGCTCGATCGCAGCTCGCGCTCCGGCCGCAGCCCGCAGCGCAGTGAGCGCTTACGCGCACCTTCTGGCAGCGCTGCGCTACTACCGCAGCTTGGGCGTGAGAGTCGAGCGGGTGATGGCCAACAACGGTTCGGCCTACAAGTCGCAGTGCTTTGCCAAGCTGCTGCGCAGGCTGAAGATCAAGCACATTCGCACTCGGCCCTACACACCCAGAACCAATGGCAAGGCCGAACGGTTTAACCAGACACTGCTGCGCGAGTGGGCCTATGCGTATCGCCACCCCAGCTCAGAGCATCGCACTGACGAACTCGTGCCCTGGATGCATCATTACAACTTTCATCGGCCTCACTCCGCCACCGAGCATCTACCTCCAGCAATTCGCCTTGGCTTCACGTGGTGAGAAACTACAGCTAGCGCGGCACCTCGGCGTCTGAGCCCCAAGTCTCAGAACGTGTTCAAAGTCTCGCTGGATATGAGAAGAAGCTTGCTGGGTGAGAAAAGGCTACCCCGATAATAGCATATCAAAATGCAATCAATAATTTAGAAATTATGTTCAGCCACGCAACTCCTGGAGCCGTGGATGAAGAGCCTGATCGTCGGAGATGAAGCGACAGTGGCGCGGCTGGCCGAGCGGCTGAAGGTGGCTCGCTCACACGCCGAGTACCAGCGCATCCAGTGCGTGCTCATTCGTGCGACGCTGGGCAGCTCAGCCAGCGAGATCTCCCAGTTGCTGGGTTGGTCCAGGGCCACGGTGCACGTCATGCATTCGCGCTGGGCCAAGGAGGGTGAGGCCCTGTTCGATCTCAAGCCCCGGGGTGGGCGCCATCGCCAGAATCTCTCCCCCCAGGAAGAGGCGAAGTTGCTGGCCCCGTTCATCGAGCAAGCCCGCGTCGGCGCCCTGCTGCAGGTTGCGCAGGTGCAGCACGCCTACGAGCAGCGCGTTGGCAAATCGGTAGCGCAAAGCACCATCTACCGGCTGCTGGCTCGCCACGGCTGGCGCAAGGTGGTGCCCCGCCCCAGGCATCCGAAGGCGGATGTGGCGGCGCAGGGCGCCTTTAAAAAAACTGCGCCGGACGGTGCGCCAAGAGGTCAAGCGCCAAGGTGAAGGGGGTCGCCGTGTGCGGCTGATGTTTCAGGACGAAGGGCGCTTCGGCTTGCTGGGCACGCCACGCCGATGTTGGGCGCCCAGGGGCTCGCGCCCCATTGTTGGTGCACGCCTGCAGCGCCAGTACCTGTATGCCTTCGCCGCCGTCAGCCCGCACGACGGCATGATGGACAGCTTGGTGCTGCCCTGGGTCAACGCCCAAACGATGTCGATGTTCCTGGCCGAGGTGGCGCAGCGCCATGCCCACGAGTTCATCCTGATGGTCATGGGTCGGGCCGGCTGGCATATCGCGGGCCACCTGGAAGTGCCGGCCAACATGCGCCTGGTGTTCCTGCCGCCCTATAGCCCCGAGCTGAACCCGGCCGAGCACCTGTGGAAGGCACTGCGCCAGGACTGGTTCGCCAACACTGTGTTCGAAGATCTGCAAGCCGTACAGGGCGCGCTGGTGCAAGGGCTCGTTGCTCTCGAAACCCACTCGCAAAGAACTCAGTCAATGACCGGGTTCGAGTGGATTATTTGTATATCTTTGAAGGAAAATTAGTAGTCCGCCCTGAACAATTCCGTTTTCAGCCGTAGGCGGGCCGGCGATCACCGGGCGGGACGAGTAGCGCAGCAATAACGGCCTGCATCGACAGCCCGAAGCGGGCGCAATAAAGCCGCAGCGCGGCCAGGATCAGGCGCAGGTTGTGCCCGGCGCCGCACATCACCGCATGGATGGCATCGCCCAGTGCGCCCTTGAGCGGATTGCGCCCCAGCCGCCCGTCCATCTTCATGTGCCCAATGGCCGGCTCAATGGCGCTTCTTCTTTTGATCATCGCCTTCAGCGCCCTGGTGATGCCTCGCTTCTGGCCTGATCTGAGGATGCGCACCCCTTCGATCTCCACCCCCCGGTAACCCTTGTCCACAATGGCCGTGGCAGGCAGCCTGTCCGTGCCGGTGAGAATGCCCACTTGCTCCAGCGTCTGGGCCAGTGTGTGTCCGTCGTAGGGGTTGCCCGGCATGGAGCGCATGCCCACCGCTAAGCCTTCCTTCAGTGTGGTGGCAATGCTGACCTTCACGCCGAACTCGTAGGGTGTCCTGGCCTTGCCCTTGCTGATGCATTCGACCTCGGGCGCGTGCAGGGCGTACAGCTTGTTCTTGTCTTTCGTGCGCTGGGTGAGGATGCGGCCGGTGCGCTGCAGCAGCTCCTGCACCTTGGCCTGGGCCGCTTCGGGCAGCACGTGCAGCTGACGCTGCACCTCGCGGTGCACCCGGCCGACGCGGGTGCGCAGCGTGCGCACAGCCTTCTTCATGCGCTTGAACTGCCTGGCGTGCGCGTAGCGCCCGATCTGTGCGGCCAGCCGTGGGGCCACGCGGTTGTAGTTCTGGCGCAGCTTCAGGCCGTTGTCCTCGGCTGCCTTGACCAGGTGCTGGCGGCTCTTGTCCAGCAGCCTGCTGTCGGTGGGATGCGCAATGGCCTTGGGCATGACGGTGGTGTCCACGATCACCTGCTGCACGCTGGTTTTCTTGATCACGCCACCACGCCGGGCGGCATCGATGCTGGCCGCCAGCAGTGTCTCCACGCTTTCTTCCCCAATGCGCTTTCTCCAGCGCGTGAGGCTGGATGGGGCGATGGGCAACTCGGTCTGCAGGTAGGTCTCGCCGCAGAAGAACTGCCAGTACGGGTTCTCCACCCAGGTATTCACCACGGCTTCGTCGGAGGCGTCAAAGGTGTGCTGCAGGTACAGCAGCCCAGCCACCAGGCGCGCAGGCAAGGCGGGCCGGCCACGGCCCGAAGTGAATGACGCCGAGAACGTGCGTTCGATTTCGGTCCAGTCGATCAGGCCAGCCAAGCGGATCAATGGGTGGTGCAGGTTCAGCATCTCGTCCAACCGAGAGCGGAACAGTTCAGCGGACTGCGGTTGTGAAGGCTTCGGCCCCATGGGAATCCTCAGGAAAAATTTGCAAGAAAACAGAGACTGGAAAAACCATACCTTGCAAATCCTGCACCATCAATCCGAAGAATCACCAGTCAGATCAACGACTTGTGAGTTGTTCAGGGCGGACTTAGTACCAGGCGTGAGTTTTCTCATGTCGATCATTTCCATCAGGATTGTCTGTGGGCATGATGGATGACTTCAAGATGTTTGATTTCTGATCAATAAACTCCATGCCTGAGCCGACCTTGCCTCGGCGCAGGAGCGACAAATGGCCAAGGAGCACGCCTACTCATGGGAAGTAACGGACGAATTCTGGGCCCAGGTACGCGCTGTGGACACGCGCAGTGGTGTCCCAGCTCATCGAGCAGCGCTTTGGCATCAAGCTGCTGGTGCGCACGACGGGGTTGTACCTCGCGCGCTGGGGCTTCACCCCACAAAAGCCGATAAAGAAGGCCTACGAGCAGTCGCCCAGTGCAGTCAAGAAATGGCTCGATGAAGATTATCCTGTCATCGCGGCGCGGGCCAAGGCCGAGGGCGCGGAGATTCACTGGGGCGACGAGAGTGGCCTGCGCAGCGATGACGTGCGTGGCCGTGGCTCCGCCTCAAGGGGAAAACACCGGTGATTCGAGTCAACAACAAACGCCACGGCCTGTCGGTGATCTCCACTGTAACAAATAAGGGCCAGATGCGCTGGCGCATCTTCGATGGCGCGCTCAACGCCAGCATCCTGATCGAGTTTCTGCGTCGGCTGATCAAGGGCGACACGAAGAAGTTGTTCCTGATCCTGGACAACCTGCGGGTGCACCACGCCAAGCCGGTCAAGGCATGGTTGTGCTGATCGACCAGTTCGAGCGTACCAAGCCGAGTTCGCATCAGGTCTATTCAATGGCATACTAGCCAAGCGGTATCTTCTGACGCTAGCTTTTGCTCGGCGTCAACGATGCAACAATTGACACTACGCGTGGCCGCAGAAAAGCCGAAGGAGTCGGCTCGGATGCCGGGACCGATACAGACTGTGCAGAATCCGAAACGCCGTAGGACGACGAAGGCGGAACAACGCCAGACCAGCATGGACTTGCTGTTGACCTCGGCACGGCGCTTGTTTGTCTCTCAGGGATACCGGTCGACCAACCTCGAGCAGATTTCTGGTGAAGCCAAACTCACGAAGGGGGCGGTCTATTTCTACTTCCGTAGCAAGGAGACCGTCCTGCTGGAACTGCTCAAGCAGGTGCAGGGCATCGTCGTCGACCAGGCGATCGCGTGCGTCGAGGTAGCCGGGCCGACCTTCACCGATAAGCTTGTTGCCTATGCCCACTATCAGGCCAACTTGGGCATCACGCATCGGGACGAGGTACTGTTGTTGATCCTGATGTCCTTGGAGTTCAAGGAACGCGACGGCGAGGTCCAAGACTTCATCACGAAACTCTACAGAAAGCAGCGTAGCTTCATCGAGACCCTGGTGCGCCAGGGACAGGAGGCAGGCGAGTTCCGCTCCGACGTTCAGGGCCGCGAATTGGCTGCCTCGGTGCTTGCGCTCCACGACGGGGTCTTCTTGGAGTGGTTCCGGCGCTCTGGTTCGCTCAAGGGGCCCGAACTGGTGCGTGCGATGCGCACGTTGTTCCTCTGCGGATTGTCGGTGCCGCATGAGCCCAAAATCTGATCGACACGAACCCACAGGCTAGGTAGGGTAATCCCTCATGTTCAAAAAA
>OFJB01000694.1_pt1 | contig 15305 bp, 14 predicted proteins | sample 1775081 | NCBI WGS metagenome assembly OFJB01 (sample SAMN08195771, study PRJEB24354) | sludge metagenome | isolation source: initial sludge from phenol fed wastewater aerobic bioreactor | place: India: Nagpur | collected 2016-06-05 | reverse complement strand
TAGGTGACCAGCGCGTCCGTCGGGTTCGAGAGATGGAGGGTGAACTCCGCGGCCTCCCCCGGGCGGACCGTCCGGATCGCCGGATCCAGCCCGAGGATCTGCTCGGGGCCGCCGTGTTCCTCTGCTCGGACGACGCGAGCTACGTCACCGGTCATACGCTGGTGGTCGATGGCGGGATTCTCGCATCCTGAACCCTCGGGGTGTCCCGGGGGCGGCCCCGGCCCGCGGAGGGTCGTGGGCCGTCCCATAACCGCAAGGTGAATGCCATCTTGCATGTCCTTTCGGGAGATATGCCATGACGATCATCGATTTTCGCTTGCGGCCGCCGGTCGGGGAATTCCTGCAAACACGCATCTATTCTGCTCCGGACAATCGCGACCGCTACACGCGCAGCCTGGGCTTCCAGCCCGCGCCTTCGGTCCAGCAGCAATCCATGGATCTGCTGTTCAAGGACATGGACAGCGCCGGGATCACGACCGGGGTCGTCGTGGCGCGGGCGACCCACAACCTCGGCACGATCCGCAACCAGGAAGTCGCCGACATCGTCGCACGATACAAGGACCGCTTCGTCGGCGTCGGCGCGGCCAATCCTTCGTCCTGGCGCAAGGCCATTGCGGATATCGACGAAGCGATGGCTCTCGGCCTGAAGCTGGTCAACCTGGAGCCGGGTGTATCGCAGCCGCCACTGCACACCGACGACCGCATGATGTATCCCATCTATGCGCATTGCGAGGAAAAGAAGATCCCGCTGATCATCATGTGCGGCGGCGCGGCAGGGCCGACGATCGACTATACCGCACCGCACCGGATCGACCGGGTCCTGAACGACTTTCCCAATCTGACCGTCGTGGCGTCGCATGGCGGCTGGCCATGGGTTCAGGAGGTGCTCCACGTCGCGTTCCGGCGTCCCAATCTGTATATCTGCCCGGACATGTATCTGCACGGGCTGCCCGGCATGAACGACTATATCCTGGCGGCGAACAGCTTCCTGTCGGAGCGGTTCCTGTTCGGCACCGCCTATCCGTTCTGTCCGCACGAGCAATATACCGAATGGTTCATGTCGCTGCCGATCAAGCCGGAGGCGATGGACAATATTCTCCACAACAACGCACGGCGCCTGCTGGCATTGCGTTGAGCCGGTCGAGGGCCCAACCGGTCCCCGGTCCGGAGGGCGGCTTCGGCGACCGCATGTCTGGATGGCCTGATCGAAGATGAAGATCGGTGTCGTGGTCAATCCGATTTCGGGTCTCGGCGGGGCCGTGGGGCTCAAGGGAACCGATGGTGCGGACGCCGTTGCCGAAGCTCTCAGGCGCGGGGCGGCGCCCCAGGCCGGCAATCGCGTGCGGCGCGCCTTCGGGCGCCTGGCTTGCGTCCGGCCGGATGCGCAACTGATCGTCGCGCCGGGGCAACTCGGAGCGGATCACCTGGCCGAGTTCGGCTTCCGTCTCGATGTGCCGAGGCTCGATGCGCCGAACGGAACTGCGCATGATACGAGACGCGCCGTCGAGGCGATGGGCCATGTCGACCTGATCGTCTTCGCCGGCGGCGACGGGACCGCGCGTGATGTCGCTGCCGTCCGACCGGAGTCCGCGGCCCTGCTCGGAATACCGTGCGGCGTGAAGATGCACTCGGGCGTGTTCGCGCTGTCGCCGGAAGCCGCGGGAAATCTTCTGATCGATATCGTCGCGCATCCAGAGCGCATGGAGTGGGCCGACGATGCCGAGATAATGGATATTGACGAAACAGCCTTACGCGCCGGGACGATCGCTCCCCGCCTCTACGGATATGCGCGCGCTCCACGGGCGCGGAACCGGATGCAGGCGGCTAAAGGCGCGCCGAAGCGCAACGACGCCGGACAGCTCGCCGCCGCAGCCGCCGAGATCGCGGCGAGAATGGAGCCCGGAACGCTCTATGTGATCGGGCCGGGCACGAGCGCCGCGCTGGTTTCGGCCGCGCTCGGTCATCGGCCGACCATTCTCGGCGTCGACGCGGTGCTTGACGGTCGCCAGGTCGGGCGCGACGCGACGGCTGTCGAGCTGGAGGCGTTGACGCGCGACCGGCCGGTGCGAATCATCCTTTCAGTGACCGGGCGGCAGGGCTTCCTGCTCGGACGCGGCAACCAGCAGATCAGCCCGAGCGTGATCGCCAAGGCCCTGCCGCAGGGCCTGATCGTGCTGGCAAGCGAGAGCAAACTGCTCGAACTCGACCCTCCGGCGCTCACCGTGGACACCGGCCTTGCCGACCTCGACGTGGCCATGCGCGGCTTTGTCCGGGTCCAGACTGGACCGGGAAGATTCATGCTGATGCGTCTACGGGGCGGTTGATCGCTATCGTGCGTTATGCGAACATATGTACGAATATTTCCGAGACGGTGAGGAGGCGAGATGTCCGCTCAACCACGCGCGCATCCTTGGATGGCAAGTTCGGCCCCGGGATCGGTCCAGGCGATGCTTGCCGAAATCGGCGCCGAAAGCGTCGCCTCGCTCTTCGAGCAGATTCCGCGGGACCATTACCGCAAGAAAGGCCTCGAGCTTCCGCCGGCACTCGATTCGGAGGTGGAGTTGCGCCGGGACCTTGTGTCGAAGCTGAAGAGGAATACCGATTGCGAGGCCAATCTGAGCTTCCTTGGCGCCGGCGTGTGGCAGCACCATGTGCCGGCGATCGTCGACGAGATCGTCGGACGGACCGAATTCGCGACCAATGTATGGGGTTCAATGCAGTCCGATCACGGGCGCAACCAGGCATGGTTTGAGTTCTCCTCGCAGCTCGGCGCCCTGCTCAACCTCGATGTCGTGCAATTGCCCGTCTATTCCTGGGGCTGCGCGATCGGGCACGCCATCCGCATGGCCGCCCGCCTCACCGGTCGCGCCAAGGTCCTTCTGCCGCGCCTCAGCGATCCCGAGCGCATGGCGGTCGTCCGCACCTATTGCCAACCGGCGCAGATGGAGAGCCACATCGAGATCATCGAGGTCTCCGCCGAGCCTTCATCGGGGCGGCTCGACCTCGCGGATCTGGCAGCCAAGCTCGGCCCCGACATTGCGGCCGTCTATTTCGAGAACCCTGCCTATCTCGGTACGATCGAGACGGGTGCCGAGGCCATCGCGCGCATGGCGCGCGCGGCCGGTGCGGAGACCATTGTCGGCGTCGATCCGATAAGCCTGGGCATTCTCAGGGCGCCGGGCGACTACGGCGCCGACATCGTCACCGGACCGGTGCAGCCTCTCGGCGTGCACATGAATTGCGGCGGCGGGGTGGGCGGCTTCATCGCCTCGCGCGACGAGGAGCGCTATGTCCGCGAATACAACGGCTTCCTGGTCTCGATCGCCGAAACACTGGAGCCCGGCCAACACGGTTTCGGGCTCGCTTCCTCGCACCAGAATTCCTACGGCTCACGCGAGCACGGCAAGGACTGGACGGGCAATTCGACCTATCTGTGGGCCATAGCGGGCGCCGTTTACATGACGCTGCTGGGGCCGGAAGGGTTTCGCGAAGTCGGCAACCTCATCCTCGCCAGGGCGCGCTTCGCCGCCAGGCAGATCGGAAGCATCCCGGGCATCCGGATCGTCTGGCCCGACACGTCGTTCAAGGAATTCGTGGTCAATTTCGACGGAACGGGCAAGACCGTCGGCGAAGTGAACGACGCCTTGCGCAAGCATGGCATTTTCGGCGGCAAGGACATCTCGGGTGAGGCCGGCGACCTCGGCCAGTCCGCTCTCTATTGCGTCACGGAAATTCACACGAGTGCCGACATTCGCTGCCTTGTCGACGCGCTGAAGGAAATCTGCCGATGACCCGCCTGCCTCGCTTCCATGCCGCGCGCTGGGACGAACCCGTAGTCCACGAACTGGGGCGGCCGGGCGGACGCGGGCAGCTCTTCCCGATGCCCGAAGCCGAGGTGACCGAGGCCGTCGGCACCGACCTCGTGCCTGCCGCCATGGCCCGCCAGGATCGTCCCGACCTGCCGGAAGTGTCCGAGTTCGAGGCGCAGCGTCATTACCTGCACCTGTCGCAGATGACGCTGGGCATGATGGGCGTGAGCCTCTTCGGCACCTGCACCATGAAATACAACTCCAAGACCGCCGAGTTCGCGACGTTGCGTCCGGAACTGGCGGAGGTGCATCCCTACCAGCATCCGGACACGCTGCAGGGCGTCCTGGAGATCATGCACGATTTCGACCTCATCCTGCGGGAACTGTCAGGCATGGACCAATTCGTGTTCCAGGCCGGCGGCGGCGCCGACGCCGCCTACACGATGGCTGCCCTGGCCCGCGCCTATTGGGCGGACAAGGGCGAGTTGCACCAGCGCACCGAGATGGTGACCTCGATCCAGGCGCATCCTTGCAACCCGGCGACGGCGGCGGCGGCCGGCTTCACGGTGATCAATCTCCCGCTGGAGGAGAACGGCTACCCGTCCCTCGAGGCGCTCAAGGCGGCGATCGGGCCGAAGACGGCGCTCATCATGATCAACAATCCCGACGACATGGGAATCTACAACCCGCAGATCAAGGAATGGGTCCGCGCCGCCAAGGACGTCGGAGCGCTCTGTTTCTACGACCACGCCAACTTCAACGGCGTGATGGGCAAGCTGAGCGCGCGCGAACTCGGGTTCGACGCATGCATGTTCATGCTGCACAAGACCTTCGGCGCGCCCAAGGCCGGCGGAGGGCCAGCCGTCGGGGCGTTCGGCTGTTCGGACGAACTCGCGCCCTACCTGCCGGTTCCCGTGATCGTGAAATCGGATGGGCGCTACGAGCTCAGCGAGGGCCGGCCCAAATCGACCGGCAAGATCCGCGAGTTCTGGGGAAACGTCCCGCAAGTCGTGAAAGCCTATGCCTGGGCCCGCGCCATGGGCGCCGAAGGCATCAACCTTGCCTCCGACATATCGGTCCTCACCAACAACTATATGGACAAGAAACTGGCCGAGATTCCGGGCCTCACGCGCTCGCATGCGGAAAAGAGCTTCCACCGCATGGAAATGACGCGCTGGTCCCTGGGCAAGATCGCCGAAGAGACCGGGGTCGGCACGGTCGATTTCGCGAACCGTATGGCGGACTACGGCATCGATCCCTGGTGGATGAGCCACGAGCCGTGGATCCTGCCCGAGCCTTTCACGCCCGAAGCGGGCGAACTCTGGTCGAAGGAAGATATCGACCAATGGGTGGCGGTCGTGGCGCAAATCGCGAAGGAGGCGCGTGAAACACCTGAACTGGTGAAGTCGGCCCCCCACAACCAGCCGATCGCGCAGGTGAAGGGCGGTGCGTTCGATGATCCTGGAAAATGGGCGATGACGTGGCGAGCGTATCAGCGCAAGCGCAAATCAGCTGGCCAAGATGCCGCCTGACCGGTCGTCATTCACATGCCCGGCTTTCGGGAGAAGCCGTCATAAGGCGCCGAGGCGGCACGAAACCTTGCGCCGCTTCATCGCCCGAGACGTTTTCCTTGCCGTCACGAGGAGACCGTTTTGCGTAATATAGTCATCCTCGGCGCGGGCTCTATCGGCTTGTCCTTCGGCGCTGTCTTTCTGGATGCGGGCAACGCCGTCACTCTCGTCGAGCCGGACGCCCGGAGGCGGGATGCCGCACGCGGCGGAATCGCGGTCCAGACACAGGCCATCGCCGACGCCGGGCTGAGGCAGAACGGACAAGGTCGGCTGGAGACGATTTCCGCGCTCGGCGCCGAGTTGGCGAATGCCGATCTGGTGATCGAATGCGGGCCCGAAGATCGCGATGCCAAGGCGGCGATCTTCCGCGATCTCATCGCCCGCACCGGTTCCGCGACCTTACTCGCCACGGCCTCGTCGGCTATTCCGGTGTCCCGCATCGTTCCCGAACGCGACGATCAGGCGCGCTGCCTGGTGGCGCACCCGGTCAATCCGCCGGCAGTCCTGCGGCTGATCGAACTCGTACCCGCTCCGGGCACGGCGCAGCAAACGGTCGAGCTGGCGAAGCTATGCTTCGGCCAGGCGGGGTTCGAGACGGTTGCGCTGTCGCGCGAGATCGAGGGCTTCGTGCTGAACCGGCTCCAGGGCGCGGTGTTGCGGGAGGCCTACCGCCTCGTCGGCGACGGTATCGTGGACGTTGCGGGTGTTGAGGCGGTCATGCGCCTCGGCTTGGGCCCGCGCTGGGCCCTGTCCGGCCCCTTCGAGACCGCCGAACTCAATACGCCGGGGGGGATAAGGGCTCACGCGGCCCGGATGGGTCCTGCCTACCGGGCGATGGGCGAATCGCGCGGCGAAACGGATTGCACATGGAACACAGACCTTGTCGGTCTGGTCGACAGCCAGCGGCGCCAGGCGCTGCCGCTCGAGGATCTTCCCGAGCGGGCGGCATGGCGCGCGCGCGCCGTTGCGCGGCTGGTCGCATTCCGCAAGTCGCTTTGAGGCCGCTGCCTGTGCGGGCGGCGCACGCGACGCTCGTTTCCGGCGAAGCCATGACGCATCCGGGTCATGGAGCAGCCTATCGCCCCGTTCCCGCTCCGCGGAGTTTCCGGGTTTGCTCGCCAGTGCGTGGCGCATTGGTCAGGAACCACCTGCACGTCACCATTCAGGAGGCACGACATGATCGACTATCGACACCTCGTTCGCGAACAGCTTTTCATAGACGGGGCCTGGGTCGGCGCCGATTCCGGCAGGACTATCGCCGTCACCGATCCGGCGACCGGCAAGGCGATCGCCTCGGTCGCCGACGCCGGCGCGGCCGAGACGCGCCGCGCCATCGAAGCGGCCCACCGCGCCTTCCCCGCCTATGCCGGAATGGCGACTGGCGAGCGCGTGGCGCTCATGCGCCTGCTGCACCAGGCGATCATGGACAATCTGGACGGCCTCGCGGCCTTGCTGACGGCGGAGCAGGGCAAGCCGCTCGCCGAGGCGCGCGCCGAGGTGACCTCGTCGGCCGGCTACGTGCTCTGGTTCGCGGAAGAGGCGCGGCGGACGGACGGTGCCGTCATTCCGTCCCCGGTCAAAGGCCGGAAGCTGATGACGACGCGCCATCCCGTCGGCGTTGTCGCGGCCATCACGCCCTGGAATTTCCCGTCTTCGATGCTTGCACGCAAGCTTGGCCCGGCGTTGGCCGTCGGTTGCACGGTCGTCGTGAAGCCGGCGACGGCGACGCCGCTTTCCGGCCTGGCCTGGGCCCTTCTGGCCGAGCAGGTCGGCTTCCCCAAGGGCGTCGTGAACGTGCTCACCGGCTCCGCCCGCGAGATTGGCGGCGAACTGGCTACCAGCCATTTCGTGAAGAAGATCACCTTCACCGGCTCGACCGAGGTCGGCAGGCAATTGCTGCGTCAGGCCGCCGACACGGTCAAACGCGTCTCCATGGAACTGGGTGGCAACGCGCCCTTCCTCGTCTTCGACGATGCGGACCTCGACAGGGCCGTCGACGGGGCGATCGTCGCCAAGTTCCGCAATGCCGGCCAGACCTGCATCTGCACCAACCGCATCTTCGTCCAGGCCGCGATCCACGACCGTTTCGTCGAGCGCTTCTCGGAGCGTGTGGCGAAGCTCAAGGTCGGGCCGGGCATCGAGGTCGGCGCGGAGCAGGGCCCGATGATCGATGCCTCCGCCATGAAGAAGATGGAGGAGCTGATCGGCGACGCGCTCGACAAGGGCGCGAAGATCGCGACCGGAGGCCGCCGTCACGAGCGGGGAGGTCTGTTCTTCCAGCCTACGGTCCTCACCGACGCCGCCCGCGAGATGCGTGTGTCGAGCGAGGAGATTTTCGGGCCCGTCGCGCCCGTCTACCGCTTCGAGACGGAAGACGAAGCGATCGAAGCGGCCAACGACACCGAATATGGGCTGGCAGCCTATGCCTACACCCGTGACATCGGCCGGACCTTCCGCCTGCAGGAGCGGCTGGAATATGGCCTGCTCGGCATCAATGAGGTGCTGATCGTCATGCCCGAAGTGCCCTTCGGGGGCATCAAGCAGTCCGGCCTCGGCAAGGAAGGCTCCTGGCAGGGCATCGAAGACTACCTGGAGACGAAATACACCTGCATCGGCGGTTTGTGAAAGGCGCAGGATCTGGAAACGGATAAACACTCCTTCCAGAGTCCGAAGCGCCAAGCGGATGCTGAGGGCATGTTCCAGCGGAGTGCCAGCGCCGATTGAACATGGCGGCGACGTGTGCCGCTGCCGCGAAAGGCGCTGATGGACGTAGCCGGCCGCCTTTCTCCGGCGTTGGCCCCGATGTGGCCGGCACCTCGCGGCGGTCGGCCGTCGCGCGGCTGTCACCGCCGATACACGCCGGCAATCATTGAATCTCGATCGGCTGACAACGCCGTCGCCGCCCTTCCGGCGGCGGCGACGGGGGCTGCTTTCGCGTCGTTTCGGCCTTCCGGCGCCGCTTGATGCCTGGGATATAATTGCGAACAAATGTGCGCCATGCGAATTTTTTTCCTTGCCGTAGCGCTGGGTCGCAGCTACTCTCGGATGATTATCGTTGCGACCGTGAGATAGGGAGAAGAGGTCCATGGCAAGCATCCGTAATGAAGAAGCATTGTCACGCAGAAGCCTGCTGACCGGCGGCGCCGTGCTGGCAGGAACCGCGGCACTGGTGGCGGCGAACACGGGTGGTGCCGCAGCGCAGACCGCAGCGCCTCCTCTCGCTCTTGGCGATTTTGCCTGGGGTTCCGGGATCAAGCGGATCAAGGACGCCGGCAAGGTCGTCTTCGGAATGGCCGGCTCGATGGTGCCGCCGCAATACTACCGCGATCCCAATACCAACGAGCCGGTCGGTTACGATGTGGAGGTCGCAAAACTCATTGCCAAGGATCTGGAAGTCGAGCCCGTCTTCCAGGAGGCTGTCGTGGCGGCGCGTATCGTCGGCCTGCAATCGGGCAAGTATGATATCGTCCTGGCCGGAACGGCGAACAAGCCGACCAGAGCCTCGGCGATTGCGTTCACCCGCGGCTATATACCCTACGAGCAGGTTCTGATCGTCCGCAAGGATTCTCCGATCAAGTCATGGCAGGAACTGAACGACCCTAAATACACAGTTTCGGCACAGATCGGCGCGACCGCCGAATATGCGGCGCGGTTGATGTTCCCGAATGCGACGATCAAGCCGTTGAACGTTCAGGAAGCCATGCTGGAAGTTGCGACGGGACGAGCCGATGCCGACCTGGTCGAGCGTTATCTCGCCGCGCCTTTCGTGAAGCTGCACGAAGGGACGACCCTGCTGGGCGGGTTGCAGACGCCGGAGGTGGTTGCGACGGAGTTCGGCTGCATCGCCACGCGCGCGGGCGAAATGGATCTGTGCAATTGGCTGGATAACTGGGTCTACTGGTACGACACCCACGGCATTCTCGGCGGATGGTACAATTCGATCATGAAGCCGACGATGCTCTGAGCGAGCGTGCCCCATGGAGTGCAGTGAGATGATGGCGTCTCCCCCGCAATCTGAAAAAGCACCGGATGCAAAAGCCGCGATTGCCGCACAGCGCGAGGAGTTGTTGACCTTCTCCAACGTCCATAAGTCCTATGGGGCGCTCGAGGTGCTGCGCGGGGTCACTCTCGGCGTGGCAAAGGGGGAGGTGCTCGTGCTGATCGGGCGCAGCGGCTCGGGCAAGAGCACCTTCCTGCGTTGCGTGAATCTGCTGGAAATGCCGAGCGCCGGCGTTCTGAGCTTCGGCGGCTGGCGGTTCGATTTCGCCAACGGCAAACGACCGTCCGGCAGGGAGACGCGAAATCTCCGCAGGCAGGTCGGCATGGTGTTCCAGCAGTTCAACCTGTGGCCGCATATGACGGTCGAACGCAACATCACCCTGGCCCTGAACGACGTTCTGGGCCTATCCAGGGACGAGGCGCATGAAAGGGCTGTGAACGCCCTCAAGAAGGTGCATCTGAGCGAAAAGGCCGGTTCGATGCCCAGCCAGTTGTCCGGCGGGCAGCAGCAGCGGGTCGCGCTGGCACGGTCCATCGCGCTCGATCCCAAGGTGATCATGTTCGACGAGGTGACTTCCGCGCTCGACCCGGAACTCGTGCAGGACGTGCTCAGCGAAATGCGCAATCTGGCCGAATCCGGAATGACGATGATCGTCGTGACCCACGAGATGAATTTCGCTCGTGACGTCGGGGACAGGGTCGTGTTCATGAATGCCGGCGTCGTGGTCGAGGACGGGCCGGCACGCCAGGTCATCACCCAGCCCGAGCATCCCGATACGCGCAATTACCTCCGTTCCATATTGAGTTGAGCACATGCAGTACACTCCAGATATAGCCATTGTGATCAAGCAGTGGCCGGTCATCATGCTCGGCCTTCGGATGACGCTCTACGTCGCCGCGCTGTCCATGTTCTTTGCGCTGATCGTCGGCGTGTTCGTTGCCATGCTGAGGCTGTCGCCTTTCGCCGTCGTCCGTTGGATCGCGAGCGCCTACGTTCAGTTCTTCAGAGGCATCCCGCAGTTCGTTTTCCTGCTCTGGCTCTATTACGGCATCGCCCTGCTGTTCGGGATAAATTTCCAGCCGGTGACTGCCGGCGTCATCGCCTTGAGCGTGCAGTACGGGGCCTATATCTCGGAGATTTTCCGCGCCGGCATCGTCTCCATTCCCAAGGGGCAATACGAGGCCGGCGAGTCCGTCGGGCTGAGCAAGGCGCGGATCTATCGGAGGATCATTTTCCCGCAGGCGTTTCGCGTGGTGCTGCCGCCGACCGTCAACATGTGGATCAGCATCCTGAAGGATACGGCACTGGTTTCCGTCATCGGTGTCGGCGAGTTGATGCGCGTCACGGAAATACAATCGAACTATACGTTCCGCCCCTTCGAATTCTATACGGCGGCCGCCCTGATTTATGTATGCCTGACGCTGATCTTCGCGCGGTTGGCTACGCTGCTCGAGCGGCGCTTGAAAACCTGAGGGGAGTGGCGACATGCTTTTCGATGGCAAGGTGGCTGTCGTCACCGGAGCCGCTCACGGAATCGGCAAGGCGATCACGCAGAAACTCGGCGGCGAGGGTGCGACCGTCATCGTTGCCGACATAAACGGCGAAGGTGCGGAGGAGACGGCGCGGGAATTGTCGGGATCCGGCGCCCGGGCCTCCGCCTATGGGATCGATCTGCGCGACCTGGCGGCGATACGGCGTATGGTCAGCGATGTGGTGGCGGACTTCGGCGGCCTGGACATACTGGTCAACAATGCCGGGGTCGAATACGGCGGGACGTTCTTCGACGTCACGCCGGAAGAATGGCAGGATCACATCGACGTCAACCTCCGCTCGATGTTTTTCACCACGCAGGCGGCTGCCCTCTGGATGAGAGATCACGGCGGCGGTGCGGTGGTGAATACGGCCTCCGTGCAGGGCGCGATATTCAGCGCCCGCTACATCCCCTATACCGCTTCCAAGAGCGGCGTGCGGGGCGTCACGGCCTCGATGGCGGTCGCGCTTGCGCCCTACGGCATAAGGGTCAACGCGGTGGCGCCGGGATGGTGCAACACGGCGATGAACAAATTGGCCGACAAGCCCGATCTGATGGCCGACCGGATGCGGGCCATCCCGCTTGGCCGCATCGCCGAACCCTCCGACATAGCCGATGCGGTGGCATTTCTTGCCAGTCCCCAGGCAAGCTACATAACAGGTCAGATCCTGACCGTGGACGGCGGCAGAACGCTGGGATCGATCGCACCGCTCTGAAGGACCTCAATCGCCCCGGCTTCGCGGTCAGCGACATCCGCGCAGCCCATACCCGCCGCCCGCGAACACACATGAAGAGATGGATTGGAGCACACCATGAATCGAGAGGTCGTCTACACACCCAACGCACCGATCCCGAATGCCTCCTATGTGCAGGCGATCAGGGCAAAGGGATTGGTTTTCGCCACCGCGCAGGTCTCCCGCGATCCTGTCACGGGGGATTTTGTCGATGGCACGCTCGAGGAGCAGTTCCGCCTGAGCATGAAAAACCTCGAAGCGATTCTGGTCGCCGGAGGAAGCAGCATGGCGAACCTTGTGAACATCAAGATTTTCTATCTTCAGCTGGAGGATCTGCCGACGATCAATGCTGTGCTCGATGAGTTTCTGATCGATCCGCCTTCTAGATCTTCCATGGCCGCGGCATTTCTCTGGAAGAAATGCAAGGTCACGGTGGAAGCAACCGGCGCCGTCATCTAGAGGAACGCGCCGGAGCGGGCGCGCCATATCATCGCTCAATACGTCGAATACGGATAGCAAGGACAATCAGCCATGAAGCCAGAACGCATTTCCACTTCCAACGCACCGACGCCCGGCGCCCCCTATTCGCAGGCCACCAGGGCGAATGGCTTCGTGTTCGTAACCGGACAACTCAGCCGCGACCCGAAAACCGGCAAATTCGTCGGAGGCCCGTTCGGCGAGCAATTTCGACGCAGCCTCACGAACCTCAAGGGCATTCTGGATGCCGCGGGATGCAGCGCGGACGACGTGGTGAAATTGAACGTCTACATGACCAAGCACGACGATCTTGCCGATATGAACGCAATCCTCGGTGAGTTCTTTCCCAACCCGCCGGCGCGCTCGTCCTTCGGGGTCAGCGCCCTGTGGATGGGTGCCGCCGTCATGATTGACGCGATCGCTGTGAGCAACTGAGCGATCCAGGATCGCGGCCGGGCCGACCGCGGAACAAAGTCCGCAGATCTCGCCGCTCAGTGCGAGGGGGCATCACACGACATCACCGACGCATCGCGCGGTGAGCCGACATGATGGATGCCATCGCCTCGCCGCCCTTTTGGCAGCAAATGGCGCAAGGCGAACCGATACCTTCTCTCCGGCCCGCCATGCAGGGGCCGGGGGGAAAATCGACAGGCGGCACATAAGTGTACATTTGTACGCTTGGCGCACAAATTTCTTGACGTCGCTTTTGTGCCTACCTAGCCTGAAATCCGGAATGACGGGGGCAGATCTGCCTCGTCGTTCCTACCGAACCCAGAAGGGGAATGAAGGTGATCATCGATTTCAGAATTCGGCCGCCTTACAAATCGTTCCTGGACAGCTGGATCTTTCGTGAGCGCGAGAAAAATCCCAGTCCGGTAACCGTCTCGCCGCTGCACATGGGGCTGGAGCGCTATCGCTCGTTCGAGGAGCGGTCGATGAAGCTCTTCATGGAAGAAATGGACGAGGCGAAGATCGACAAGGCGGTCATCATGGGGCGGCAATCCGCTCCGCAATACGGCTCCGTGCCGAATTCCGAAGTCGCGGAACTGACCCGGGAATATCCGGATCGCTTTATCGGTTTCGGCGGCGTCAACGGCTCGGACCTCAAGGTGGCCTTCGCCGAGATCGAAAAGATCGTCGACTACGGCTTCAAAGGCATAGCGATGGACAATGGCTGGTCCGATCCGCCGCTCTATGACGATGACGAGCGGCTGTTTCCGATCTACGAGAAGTGCAACGAACTGGGCCTGATCCTGTCGCTGACCAGCAGCATTTTCGTCGGTCCCGACCTGTCCTATTCGATGCCGGCGCATGTTCAGCGCGTCGCCATGGCGTTCCCGAAACTGGATATTGTGATACCGCACGGCGGTTGGCCGTGGACGACGCAGATGTGCGCCGTCGCCTTCCAGAACCGCAACGTGTGCCTCGTTCCGGACTTCTACCTGAATGTGCCCAATACCCCCGGCGCCGGCGAGTACATGAATGCGGTCAACTACTACATGCAACACCGTCTGCTATACGCCAGCAGCTACCCGGTGCGGCCGCTGAAGCAGAGCATCGACCAATTCCGCGCACTGCCGTTCGAAAAGCCGGAAACGCTGGATCTTTGCCTGGGCAGGAACGCCGCTCGCCTGCTGAAGCTCCCGGCCAGTTGAGTTGAACGCTGCCGCGACGTCGATATCGGCGTGCGCTGCGGCAGGCATCGAGGATTCGTTCCTCGATGGTTCGGGAAAAATGTCGCACATTTTTCTGTATCCTGCCACTCTAAATGGAAAGCGAAGTTAAACTTGCCAAAAGAAATCTACGAGCGATCTCGATCTGCTCGAGATTGACGAACCGGTGGGCAAGGGCCTTCGTCCCTGCCCACCCAAACGATGAAGCGCTCTCCAGGGTTCACCTCCGGGGACCGCTTTGTCGGCCGTTTTGTGCCCCTCGTACTCGCCCGCAAGGGACGCTACGCTCTTCGCCCTTTGCGGGCTGCGTGCGCGAGTCACAGACGGCCCTCCGCGCGGCTCCGGGGTTCACCACAGGAAGCGCGAAGCATTGAACTGCCGCGCGTGGCTACATCCCCCCTCGCTAGCAGCGAAGCTTCAGCCACTTTCGGGATGGCCAGGATGGCAAAGCCGTCTGGAAAGTCACACGACTTAGCCACACGATGTGTTCACACGGAGGGGCATTACGGTGTGAAAAAAAGAAGTGACCGCACCATGTGGCCCAAGTATCACATCCTGGGGTAGTGACGGGTGAACGCACCGTGTAAACTTATCTTGTGAAACAAGCTTCACATCGTTCATGAATGCCACCTGGCCCCTGAGCGGCGCGTTCGCAGCGCCCGCTTTGGGCCTAGAAAAGCGGGATCAGACATGCCTCGACGGATGTGCGCGATCAGCGGCAAAGGCGGTGCCGGCAAGACGACGGTGATCATCCTCACAGCCGGCGAGTATGCCAATCAGGGAAAGAAGGTAATGCTGATCGATGCGGATCCGCGCCAGAACCTCGCCGAGTGGTGGAAGCGATGCGAGGCCAAGGACAATCTTCCGGCCAATATCGACCTCTACAGCGCGGCGACGCAGCGAAGCATTGAGGCCGTCCTGGCCGAGCAAGACGGCGCCTACGATGTGATCCTGATGGACTCACCGGGCGTCGACAGCGTCATCCGCGACACCATCATCCGCAAAACCGATCGGGTGCTGACGCCCATTCAGCCGAACCAGGATGAGATCAAGGCCGCAGGCGAGGCCGCCACTGTCACCGCAGATATCGGGGAAAGGGAGGGACGCACGATTCCGCACCTCAACCTGGTGACGCGCATCTCCCTGCCGGGCCGTGTTCTCGAGGCATATAGGCTGATCCGTCCGTTCATCGCCAACCTTCACGCCAATGGCTACGAATCGAGGCTGCTGGAAACCGAGCTCACGGAACGGAACTGCTACCGCGAAATTCGCAACGGTCTCGGCACGCTGCAGATGCTCGAGCTGACCGAAGCGGTCATGAAAGGACGAGCGGAGGTCACGGCATTGGTGGCCGAGCTCGACGGCCATTTCGAGGCAAACCGGGTTGAGGCGGGAAATGTCTAAACCAACCAAGCTGTCCGTATCCGACTTTCCGATCGCACCGCGACGGCCCAAGTCAGGCGCACCCGAAACCGCCGGCGAGACATCGCCGGCATCCGAACAAGCGCCA
>OFJB01000692.1_pt1 | contig 15318 bp, 14 predicted proteins | sample 1775081 | NCBI WGS metagenome assembly OFJB01 (sample SAMN08195771, study PRJEB24354) | sludge metagenome | isolation source: initial sludge from phenol fed wastewater aerobic bioreactor | place: India: Nagpur | collected 2016-06-05 | reverse complement strand
CCCCTTTCGGTTGTTTGGTTCGTTCAGACTGCGATTCGGTAAACGATGCTACCGATGGTTAGCAGTATGCTCCCGACAATCAAGATGTAGTCCGCCGTCGCTTTTTTCAGCTCGCGGTAGATCGTTTTCTTTGCGTCGCTGCTGAACCCCTTGGTCGTCAGCGCGATGGCTTGATTCTGCACCTTCATGATGGAGTTGCAAACCACGGGAATGATGATTGGCGCAAACGCCTTGACGCGCGTGAGGATGTTTCCCTCCGTCTCCAGCCCGCGGGAGCGCTGCGCGTCCGTAATTTGCGTCATCTCCTTGCTGAGCACCGGCAAAATCTGGAACACGTTGATGAAAACGAACGACGCGCGGTAGGATAGCCCGCCCTGATTCATCGCGATGCCGAGATCCGTCATGTTCATGCTGCGAAACAGCAGAAACAGCGTGCACATCAACGGTGCAACCCGGCGGTAGACCGTGATGCTGCGCTCCAGCCCTTCGTGGTAGAACTTGATGTTCAGTAGCGGCAGCACGAACGCGGGCGCTTTCGTATAGTCATTGCCCGGATAGAGCGTGCCGTTGATGAGGAACATGCTGATGAACATCAGCGTCAGCGTGACCGCGATGATCTTGAATTCGAGGTAGAACTTCTCTCGAATGATGAAGCCGAGCCCGAGCAGGAACACGCCGAGGCTATACCAGTTGTTCGCAAACAGAATCACGGACAGCGTCAGCGCCAGGCAGAGATAGAGTTTTGTGCTCGGGTAGAGCTTTCGAAGGAAGGTGTGCTTGTTTCGATCCTGAATCATCGTGTTCGCCTATGTTCCTATTCTCTTTCGTTCGGTAGTTGTTATTACGCCTGCGGGGCCGCGGGCTCCTCGGCCACTTCGGCAACGGCAGCCTGCGCCTTGGCCTCTTCCGCTTTGAGCTGTTTCTTGCTCATGTTCAGCTTCTTGAGGTTTTCCGGCAGGCGCTTGAGAATGATAAACGCAATCACAATCGCAATGCCCTTGTCGATCAGGTTCGTCGGGAAGCTCGCCCAGAAGCGCGCGCTCATGAGGTCCTGACCCAGCGCGAGCAGCGCCGCAACCGCAACGTCCACGCCGCTGCCCTGGATGCCACCGTAGACGACGACGCCGAGCGGGGTGCCAAGCGCTGCATTGGCAAAGCTGACGAGAATGGTCGCCACCACGATGTGCCAGATTTTCTTGAAGAGGCCGCCGCGCGCCATAAAGCCGATGATCAGCGCCGTTGCGACGTTGCACAGGCCAAAGAGCGTGTCGAGCAGGTTTCCGCTGATGAGCGAGGTGATGAAGCTGCTCAGCAGTCCGCTGATCGCGCCGATCCACGGGCCCATGATGGCGGAGAGGATGACCGTGCCGATCGCGTCCAGATACAGCGGCAGCTTGAGCTGCAGCGCGATCTGGCCGCCGATGAGGTTGATGGCAACGGCGAGCGGAATGAGAATGCTGATGTAGGTCGTTTTGAGCTTGCTTTTGTTGGAGTCAATCGTCTTCATTGTCTTCTTCTCTCCTCGTTTGATTTTGATGTGTATCCCAATAGCTCTTCCCAATATCCCCCAGGCAAGAGCAATATTGCAGGATTAACGCGCTATTTTGCGCGGTATTTCGCGACAAACGCCTCTACACTCAGCGTGCTGCTTGCCGCCGAAGGGTCGAGCCAGGCGTCCAGCTGGGCAATCTGCGGCGGCTCAATCTGCGCCCGCTCCATGACCGCGCGCTGGCTGAAAATCTCCTCGGGCAGCCCGTCGCCAATGATCTCGCCGCCCGCCATGACCACGACCCGCCCGCTGTGCTCGGCCACGTAATCCATATCGTGGCTGATCATAATCACGGTATGTCCCGCGTCGTGCACCAGCTTCGTAATCTCGCTGAGCATAATTCGTCCCGCCTCGTCCAGTCCGCCGGTCGGCTCGTCCAGAATCAACACCTTCGGGTCAAACACCAGTACGCTCGCGATGGTAACGATCTTCTTGGTGGTGTAGTCGAGCGTAAGCGGGTTTTCGTTCAGAATCGGGCGAATGTGCATGAGCTCGACCACGCGCTCAATCGCCGCTTCGTATTCCGCCACCGGTGTTTTAAAGTTCTTTGGCGCAACAGCGAGCTCCTCGCGCACGGTCGCAGAAAAAATCTGATGGTTCGGGTTTTGAAACACGTAGCCCACCGTGCGGGACATCTGGCTGACGGTCAGCTTTGCCGTCGGGTTCCCGTAGAGCGAAACGCTGCCGCTCGTCGGGCGGAGCAACCCGTTAAAATGCCGAACCAGCGTGGTTTTGCCACTACCGTTCTGGCCGACGATGCTGACCATTTCGTTTTCGTAAACGCTCAGGTTCACGCCCTTGAGCGCGGTGACCCCGCCTTTGTAGGTATGCGTCAGGTTCGTTGCCTGCAAGACTTCCGTTCTCATTGCGCGCTCCTGTTCAGCGGGGCAAAGCTTGCTTTCGCCTGCTCGAGGTTCACGGGCAGCGCCCCCGATGCGATTTGGCTGCGCAAAGCGTCCGCCGCGCGCGTCACCTGCGGCGCACGAACGACCAACTCACGAAGCTTCGGCAGATCGCCAAAAACCTCGCGCACAGAGCCGTCCATGCGAAGCTCCCCTTCGTGCATCACGAGCACGCGGTCGGCATACTCCGCAATCTTCTCGATATTATGATCGACCATGATGATCGTGCTGCCCTGCTCGTGCAGCTGCTTCACCAGCGTAAATACCTCGTTGCGCCCAATGGGGTCGAGCTGACTCGTGCTCTCGTCGAGGATGATCACGCGCGGCTGCAGCGCGAGGATGCAGGCCACGGCAAGCCGCTGCTGCTGTCCGCCGCTGAGGCGGAAGGGACTGCGCGCGAGCATGTCATAGAGTCCGCAGGCGCGGCTCGCCTCTTCGACCCGTTGGCGCATCAGCGCGCGTTCGTAGCCAAAGTTGCACATGGCAAAGGCGATTTCGTCCTCCACCGTCTCCTGCGTAAACTGGCTCTCCGCGTCCTGAAACACGATGCCAATCACGTCCGCTGCGCTGTTGCCCTGGCTGTCCTCGAGGTTCTTGCCCGCCACCTGGATCGTACCCTCCCAGCGACCGCCAAGCACATAGGGCAGCACGCCGACCATCGCCTGGCAGAGTGTGGACTTGCCCGCTTTGTTGCAGCCGATGATGCCGATGAATTCACCCTCGTGTACGGTGAAGCTGATCTTCTTCAGCGCGAGCGGCTTTGCGCCCTCGTAGCCATAGGAAAACTGGTTAACTCGAATGATTTCGTTTGCCATCGTGTTTTATGCTTATCCTTTGATTTTGTTCAATTCGTTCTACTTTGCGTTGGCTCACCAACCGCCGGTGTCCGCGCGGTGGCTGCGGTCGAGCGGAACGCTGTCCAGCGCGTGTACGCAGGGGCAGTCCGCCTCGTAGTCGATGGCCTGCACGGCGATTTTAAGCGTCTCTTTGAAATGCTGAATCCCCTCCGCAAGAACCGTATGGAAATCATCCATCTCCAGCAGTTCGCCCATGCACCAGCCGGTCGGCACGCAGATATGCGCGTAACAGATGGCCGCCTCACGGGCAAACACGGCCTCCGGCAGGGTCGTCATGCCGATTAAATCCGCGCCAAGCTTTCGAAACAGCTCCAGCTCAAACTTCGTTTCAAACCGCAGCCCCTCGTCCACGAAGATGACCGCTTCCTCGTGCACGCGACCCGGCAACACCTGCTTTGCCGCTTCGATGAGCGTTTTGCGCAGGTTTGGGCAGTACGCGGGATTGAGGTCTACGTGGTAGGCCACGGTGGTGTCGTCGTAGAGCGAGCGGGGAAACCGCCGTGTCAAATCGCAAAAATCACTCGGAATCACGAGGTCGCCGGGTTTGATGTTTGGGTTCGAACTGCCGACGCAGTTTGTCGCGAGAATCTTCTTCACGCCCAGCTCTTTCATCGCCCAGATGTTCGCGCGGTAGTTGATCCGCGGAACGATCACGGTGTGGTTCGGGCCGTGGCGCGGCAAAAAATAGATCGGAACGCCTTCCAGCAGCCCTTCGTAGATTTCGGAAGAACGGCCATAGCGATTGTCGTGGATGAACATGCGCGGGTGCTCCAGCAGTTCGTAAAACCCGGTTCCGCCAATGATGCCGATTGGTTCTTTTGGCATGGTTGCCTCCTTCGGGATGCTTCTGTTTCGCTAGATCCGCGCAACCGAGGTGCGCTCGGTGTATCGCATGGTAAAGACGGTCTTGGTGTGGTTGTCCTCGCTCTGCGGCGCGCTGCCGGAGAGTTTGGCGAGCATGCTCTTGCAGGCGGCCTTCGCCAGCGCGGTGCTGTCCAGCCGGAGTGTACTCACGCCGAGCTTTTCAAAGTCCAGCGTATCGCGCTCGCATTCCTCGGTACCGACGAGCGAAATATCCCGTCCGAGCCGCAAGCCGCGGTTCATAAGTTCCTCAAACGCGCCGAGGCAGAGCGTGTTGTTTCCGGCGATGATCGCCGTTGGCGGCTGCGGCAGGTCGAGCAATTTTGCCGTTTGCTCCGCGCCGTTTTCGCGCGTCCATTTTCCGCTGCGGCGCAGGTACTCCTCCCGAAACGGAAGGCCCAGTTCGGAGAGCGCGTGTTGGTAGCCCTCCACCTTGTCCCGCACGACGCTGACGCCAAGGCTACTGAGCACCAGCGCGATGCGGCGGTGCCCCAGCTCGTAGAGATGCCGAACCACAAACGCAAAGCCTTCGAAGTTATCGTTCATCATGCTGTCCGCAATGTGCGCGGGCAGGTTCCGGTCGACGAACAGAATCGGTTTGCCGAGCGTTCGAAACGGCTCAACCACCTCGATGAGCTGCTCGTTTTCAATGCAGTCCGTCACGCTGATGATACCGTCCGCGAGCCGCGCAACGGGGCCGCCCAGAAACGCAATCTCCGCCTCGGTGCCGTTGTCCGTTTCATACACGAGCGGCACATAGCCCGCGTGCTTGAGTTCGTGCATGGACACGCTGATGAACTGCGTAAAGAACGGATTCAGAATGCTGGGCACGAGAATGACGACCATGCTGCTCTTGCCTTTCGCCATTGCACTCGCGTTGTAGTTGGGCGCATACTTCATGCGCTCGACCACGGCGTTGACCTGCGCGCGCACCTCCGGCGTGACCCACTTGTAGCCGTTGATCACGCGCGAAACCGTTGCGGTGGAAACCCCCGCCGCCTTTGCAATGTCCTTGATCGTAACCCCTTTGTTCGCCATAGACCACTGCACCTTTCGAATGAAATCGTTGTAACGCTCAGCCTGTAAGCGCTTACAATCGATTGTACAAAAACACGCGCCGCTTTGCAACCTTACGCTACTGCGTTACCGGTGCTGCGCCATCAAACAGCGCGGTGAGTTCGGAGATATCGTTGAGGAAAAGATCTGGTTCGCAGGCGAGCAGGCTCTGCTCGGAATACCCGCCTGAGGCAACTGCCGCAACGTATGACCCCGCGGCCAAACCCGCTTGAATATCGTATGGCGATTCGCCAATGTAGATACAATCCTCCGGCGCGAGGCCGACGAGGCGGCTCGCCAGCAGCAGCGGTTCGGGATTTGGCTTAAAGTGCAAAACGTCGTCCCGCGAGATCATCTGGCGTACCGCGCTGGAAAGCGCGAGCGTCTCCAGAATGAACTGCGCGTTGCTGCGGCGTTCCGAAGTGATCAGGCAGACGGGATAGCCCGCCGCGGCGATGGAATCAACCGTCTCCTTGGCATTGGCAATCCGCGTGGCACCAACGCGCATCCGGATGGGGTAATGGTGCTTGTATGCGGTAATGAAGAGCGCAATGCGCGCCTCTTCCCAGCGGCCGACGCCGCCGAGCGTAATCAGCATTTCTTCCACCGGCAGGCCGAACATCGAAAGGATTTTCTGCTTCGTTGGGATTCGCGCGCCAACCTCGGCAAAGGAGTCCGCCAGTGCCTCGCAGATGGCGTCCTCGGAGCGAATCAGCGTTCCGTCCAGATCGGTCAGCAGCGCCAGATATCCGTTTGTTCGCGGCGCGCGGCGAATCACCCGCATGCGTTACCCTCTTTTTTGCTCCGCAGATACAACAGGTTTTCATTCCTGTATGCGCCTGCTGTAAGCGTTTACAGTCAGTATAAACTGAAACATGTTACAAGCAAGCACTTTTTGGAAAATCGTATACAAAAAAATCCGGCTTTCGCCAGATTCTGTGAAATCATACTTATTCTATTTCAAAGGCTCAATCTGGCACCCCTCCTTCGGAGGGGTAGGTTCGAAACCTAGAACCCCTTGCTCCTCCGTGCGGGCGCTGCCAAGCGCGACCAGCACAATGCTCAGCACAATCGCCGCGCAGCCGACGAGCTTCCACGCGCCGACCGATTCTTTCAGCAAAACGATGCCGAGAATCGTGCTCGTCACCGGCTCCATGGTGCTCAGCAGCGCCGCGGCGGTGGAGCCGGTGTAGCGCACGCCGAGCTGAAACAGCCGCACCGCGAGGATGCTCTGCAGCGGAACCATCACCAGCATGAGCGAAAAACTCTTGACCGTCGCACCGGAAAGGTCCAGCGAATGCGTGGAAACGCCAAGCACCGTTCCCGCAATGACGCAGCCAAACGAACCCCAGAACGCGAACGTCCAGACGGGTAAATCCTTGAGCGCCGTGCGATCCAGAAAGAGAATATAGAACGCATAGCTGCAGCCGGACGCCACCGCGAGCACGATTCCGGCGAGCTGACCGTTTGCGCTACGCCCCATCATCAGCAGCACAGCCGCCATGCTCAGCCCAAGCGCGAATAGTTTCAGCGCGTTGACCCGCTCGCGAAACAGCAGCACGCAAACAAGCATCACCACGGAGGGATACACAAAGTGCAGCGAGGTCGCCATACCAGCGGGCAGATAGGCATAGCTCGAGTTGAGCAGAATCGCCGTCAGCCCCTGCCCGGCGACAAACGCGAGCAGCGCGTCCCGCAGCAGCCGACCTTTGAGCAGGATGGGCTGGTGATTGACCGCCGCCAGAATAGCCGTCAGCAGCATCGTAATCAGCGAGCGGACAACGACATGCGTGGTGGTGTTGATGCCGTTTGCGGCAATCGTTTTGAAGAAAATTGGCGAGGTTCCAAAGATCGCCGCGGAAAGCACCGCGTAGAGAATGCCCCTGCGCTTTTGCTGCGCCGAAACGGTCATACGTTCACCACGTTCACGGGAGCCCCAGCCTGCCAGCGGGCGAGGTTGTCCACCGCCGTATCGAGCAGGCGCTTGCGGCTCTCCCTTGGTGCCCAGCTGATGTGTGGGGTAATCAGGCAGTTCTTTGCGGAAAGCAGCGGATTTTCCGGCGAAATCGGCTCCTCGGAGACAACGTCCAGCCCGGCGGCGTAGACCTTGCCGCTGTTGAGCGCGTCCGCTAGGTCCTGCTCAACGATGAGCGGGCCGCGGCTGTTGTTGAGCAGAATCACGCCGTCCTTCATCTTCGCGATGGTGCCTGCATTTATAATTCCCTTCGTCTCCGGAAAGAGCGGGCAGTGCAGGCTGATGACGTCCGACTCGCGAAAGAGCGTATCGAGGTCGACGTAGTTGCCGATGGCGCGCCCCGCGTCGTTCTGCTGCGTGTCGTAGGCGAGCACGCGCATGCCGAGCGCTTTGGCGATTTCGCCCGTGCGCTGACCGATTCGGCCAAAGCCGAGAATACCCATCGTCTTGCCATCCAGCTCGATGAGCGGATAGTCCCAGAAGCAGAAGTCTATGTTCCGGCTCCAGCGCCCCTCGTGCACCGCATCGCTGTGATGCGCAACGTGGTGACAAATCTCCAGCAGCATCGCGATGGCAAACTGCCCGACCGCCGCCGTGCCGTAGGTTGGAATGTTGCAAACGGGAATCCCGCGTTCCTTCGCGGCGACAATGTCCACCACGTTGTACCCAGTCGCGAGCACGCCGATGTAGCGAAGACGCGGGCAAGCCGTGAGCGTTTCGCGCGTGATGGGTGTTTTGTTCGTGAAGATCGCCTCCGCATCGCCAATGCGGGAAACGATCTCATTCGCGGGCGTACGGTCGTAGACCGTCGCTTCGCCGAGTGGGGAAAGCCCTTCCCAACTCAAGTCGCCGGGGTTCAGAACATAGCCGTCGAGCACTACAATTTTCATGAATTCAAGTCTCCTTTGGTATTCCGAAACAGTGGGAATGCGATTGTCACGCTGGATTTAGCAAGGTGGAATCTCTACTTGCCTTTGATGTTCAATAAAAGGTGGAATGCGATTATTATAGCCGGATTTTGCAAAAATGACCATCGGCCAGCGATTCGCCTTGTAAATATTTCGAAAGTTGATATGATGGTAAAAACATCGGCTGTCTGCCCGACAGCGGTGTTTCACATCAGAACAAGCGGAGGAACGATACATGCAGTTCAACTACGAAGCGCGCTTAACGAAGTTGCAGTCCTATCTGCGGGAGCAGCGTCTGGACGCCTTTCTCGTCTCCACGCAGGATTCCATTTTCTACCTCTGCGGCGCGTCGTATAAACCGATTGAACGCCCGTTCTTCCTGATCATCCGCCCGAGCGGGCCATACGACCTCGTCGTGCCCCGGCTGGAATACGAGCACATGCAGAAGGTGCAGCAGTACGGTCAGATTCGAAGCTACTTCGAGTATCCGTCCGTCGCGGGGCAAAACTGGTTTGACCTGCTCGGTGAGCTGCTTGGCAAACACGCCCGCATCGCCATAGAACCGGAGTGCTCCGTCGACATGCGCGAGCAGCTCCCCGCAAAGGAGATTGTCGTTTCGGACGCTATTTTGCAGCAGCGCATGGTCAAGGACGCGGACGAGCTTGCGGCGATTCGTTCTGCCGCGCACTGGACCGACCTTGGCATGAAGGCGCTGCACAGTGGCATCTACCGCGGCTGCTCGGTGGTGGAAAGCGTGATGCCCGCGCGAAATCTCCAGACGGGCGTCATGAAAAGCGGGGTCTACGACTACCTGAATTGCAGCTTCTTAACCGCCGCCTGGCCTGCGCCCAAGAGCGCGCAGCCGCACAGCGTGCCGGATTTTCACGCGCGGATGGGCTCCGGACCGATTGTGCTAATGAGCTACAACCGCGTGAACGGTTACGCCGCCGAGTGTGAGCGCACCGTCTTTCTTGGTAAGCCTTCCCCGCGCGAACAAGAGCTCTTTTCACTCGTGATGCAGGCGCGTTCGCTCGCGCTTTCGATGGTGCGCCCCGGCGCGTCCTGCTCCGCCATCGACGAGGCCACGCAGGCGCTCTTTACCGAAAGCGGATATGCCGAGCACATTCTGCACCGCACCGGTCATGGAATTGGCCTGGGTAACCACGAGCAGCCCTGGCTCTCGCGCGGCGGCAGCGACGTGCTACAGGAGAACATGGTCATCAGCATTGAACCCGCGCTCTATTTTGACGACATTGGCGGATTCCGCCATTCGGACACCGTGCTGGTCACCAAGGACGGCTACGAATTATTAACGCACTACCCCGACGACCTCGAGCACCTGATCGTGAAGAGACAAAACTGGATCGCCGCGATCAAAGGCGCTCTGATCCGCAAGGCGATCCACTTTTAACCAATCTCAGATTCCATAATCGAACATTCCGTACGGGCACGCTGGATTTAGTTCAGGCGTGCCTCTATTTTGCGCGGTTCCTTGACCAGAATGGCCACCGCGAGGTTGATGAACGAGAGCGCCGCCACCGTATAGAAGATGTATTGCGAGCCGAACGTGACCCAGGCCACGCCGCCCGTAATGCCAACGAGGATGGACACGACGTGATCCATCGTCATCGCCAGCGAGAGCGTTGGGGTCACCTCCGCGTCGCTCAGCGCAATCGACTTGAGGTACACCGTTCGGATGATGCCCATCTGCGACGACAACCGGTCGATTACGAACAGCGCGCAGGTTAAGAGCAGCGGAAGCCCGACCTTGGCCAGCAACCCCGTATTGAAACACTGCGTGAGCACGCCGTAGCAAAGATAGACGAAGATGAACGACAGCGCATCCACATACAGCAGTTTTTTCACGCCGAAGCGGTCAATCCACTTGCCGATCTGCGGCATAAGGAACATGCCGAGCGTCGAGGCGATGATGCCGAGCAGCACGATGGTATCGACCCGCTGACCCAGCGTTTCAATCAGCACCCACGGGCCGAACACGATCATCACCTGCTTTTGCACGCCAAACACGACCGCCAGCATGTAGTAAAACCTATACTCTTTTCGAAAGATGAACTTCGGCTTTTCGCGCTTAGTGCGCATCTGCCCGACGTCCCGCTTGAGCTTGATGAGCAGAAACAGCGCCACAAGATAGAACGCGGCGGCAACAAGAAACGTCCATTTAATGCTGCTCTGAAAGCTGAACACGCCAAAGCGGAACAGAAAGAAGACCGCAAGCCCCGCGATGGTTAGAAACGCAAACCGGATGCCCGCCACCTGCCCCATGCGCTTGCCCATCTGGTCCTTTTCGGAGAGCGACATGGCAATGCTGTCGTTGAGCGGCATATACAGATGCATGCCCAGCGAGTTGATAAACAGAAAGAACAGCATGACCCCAAACGACGGCGTCACAAGTCCCAGCACAATCAGGCCGAACGCGGCGGCACCCTGCGCGATCATGGCAATGGTGATGTCGCCCAAGAACGCAATCGCGCTGATGAGAAAAAACACAATCACGCCTGGCAGCTCGCGCGGAAACTCTATCAGCCCGCGCTGGAAGCCGTCCGTGTTATAAACATCCTTAAAGTAATTCGAAAACAGCCCGTCGCTGAACCCAATTGCGAGGTTCACGGTTGCGATGACCACAAAGAACAGGATCAGGTCTTTCTTTTGTTTTTCCGACATTTGGTTCCTTTTTTCGGCGCGTTCGCCATGATTCAATCTAGTAATACTACCATAGCATTCGGCTCAACTGCAAAGGAATTCAAACGTTTTATCCCATAAGAAAACAGATGCGGCATTATCCCGCATCTGCTTATTGTATGGGTGGTTCGCCTTACGCCGCCGGTTCGAACTGGCTGTTATACAGCTCGGCGTAGAATCCCTTCTGCGCCAGCAGTTCGGCGTGCGTGCCGCTTTCCACAATGTCGCCGTCCTTCATCACGAGGATCAGGTCGGCATTTTTAATCGTCGAAAGCCGATGCGCTATCACAAACGACGTGCGCCCCTGCGTGAGCTGATCCATCGCACGTTGGACAATGCGCTCCGTACGGGTGTCGACGGAGCTGGTCGCTTCGTCCAGAATCAGCAGCGGCGCGTTCTGAATCATGGCGCGCGCAATCGTAATGAGCTGCTTTTGCCCCTCGGAGAGGCCAACGTTGTCGTCCAGCACCGTGTCGTAGCCCTTTGGCAGAGTCTTGATGAAGTGGTGCAGCCCAACCGTCTTGCAGACGGAGACGACCTGCTCGTTGGACACGCCTTCCTTGCTAAAGACAATGTTCTCGCGAATCGTTCCGTCGAAGATCCAGGTGTCCTGGAGCACCATGCCAAATTGCTCGTGGACGTTGTCGCGCGGCACGCGGCTAATCGGTACGCCGTCCAGCCGAATCTCGCCGCCGTCGAGCTCGTAAAAGCGCATCAGCAGGTTGACCATAGTCGTTTTGCCCGCGCCGGTCGGCCCAACGATTGCGACCTTCTGCCCCGGGCAGACCTTCGCGGAAAAGTCGTGGATGACCGTCTTCTCCGGCGTGTACCCGAACTTCACGTGCGAAAATTCCACCTCGCCGCGAATGCTGTTCAGCCGCTCCGGCTTGTCGCATTCGTTCTTCAGCTCGTCCTCTTCAAAGAAGGCAAACACGCGCTCACCCGCCGCGGCGGTGCGCTGGAGGTTGTTAAACGCCTGCGCTATCTGGGACAGCGGCTGCGTAAACAGGCGAATGTAGACCATGAAGGCCACGATTACGCCAAACGTAATGACGCCCTTGACCGCGAGCACCGCACCAACCACGCAGACGGCAACATAGCCGAGGTTGCCGACAAAGCTCATCAGCGGCATGGTCAGCCCGGACAGGAACTGGGACTTCCAGGCGCTGTTGTAGAGCTTACCATTAATGCCTTCGAAGGTCTCCTTAGCGGCCTTTCCGCCATTATAGACCTTCACCACGTTGTGGCCGGTGTAAACCTCCTCCACGTGGCCGTTGATCGCGCCAAGATCGCGCTGCTGCGCGGAGAAGTACTTCTGGGATTTGGACATGATCACGATCATCAGCACAAACCCAAACAGGCTGCAGCCAACGGCGGTCAGCGCCAGAATCCAGTTGTTGACAAACATCATCACGAGCGAGCCAACCAGCATCGTAATGGAGCTGATCAGCGTGCCCAGGCTCTGGTTGAGCGACTGCCCAATGGTGTCCACGTCGTTCGTCACGCGGCTGAGCACATCCCCCTGGCTGACGCGGTCGAAGTAGCGCAGCGGCAGGCGGTTGATCTTTTGTGCAATTTCCGTGCGCATCTTGCGGGAGATCTTCTGCGTCGTGCCCGCCATGAGAAAGCTCTGCAGGAAGTTCAGCAGCGTAGAGGCTGCATAGAGAAAGACCAGCGACAGGGCGATGGAGGAGACCACCGAAAAGTCGATGGTTCCCACCACCGGCATTTTGTTGACCAGCGCGGGCAAGCCTTTCGCAATTTCGTTCGTCAGGTTCTTGAGCTTGTCCGGCCCGATGATCTGCATGACCGTTCCGCCGATTGCCGCGACGAACGCGACAATCATCACCGGCAGATAACTCTTGCAATACCGGATCAGTTTCACCATTGTCGCTTTAAAGCTCTTTGGTTTTTCCACGAGTCCGCCGCCCATGCCACCGCGCGGGCCAAAGCCCTGACGCGGGGGTGCGTACGATGTTTTTTCCTGGTTAATTTCTTTTTCTTGGCTCATAGCGCCAGTTCCTCCTCGCTCAGCTGAGACATCGCGATTTCGCGATAGACCTCGCAGGTCTTCAGCAGTTCCTTATGAGTTCCAATTCCGGCAACGCTGCCTTCGTCCAACACGACGATGCGATCCGCATCCAAAATGGTGCCAATACGCTGGGCAACGATCATGCTCGTCACGCCCGCAGTTTCCTTTTTGAGCATCGTTCTGAGCTGCCGGTCGGTCTGATAGTCCAGCGCGGAAAAGCTGTCGTCAAAGATATAGATCTCCGGCTTGCGGCAGACCGCGCGGGCAATGGAGAGCCGCTGCTTTTGTCCGCCGGAGAGGTTCGTGCCTCGCTGCGCAACCTCCGCCTCATATTGCCCTTCCATGCCCTCGACAAAGTCCGTACTCTGCGCAATGTGGACGGCTTGCTTGACGTCCTCCAGCGTGGCCGGGGCGCGCCCGTTGTCCCCGTAGCGAACGTTGGATTCCACCGTGCCGCCAAAGAGCACCGCCTTTTGCGGAACAAAGCCGATCTTGTTGTTCAGCGCTTCCTCCGTGTACTCGCGCACGTTGCGCCCGTCCACCAGTACCTCGCCACCCGTTGCGTCGAAGAACCGCGGAATCAGGTTGATCAACGTGGTTTTTCCGCTGCCCGTAGAACCGATGAACGCGATCGTCTCGCCCTGCTTCACCGAGAAATTCACGTCGTGCAACGCGTCGTCCGCGGCACCGGGATAGCGGAAATTCACGTTTCGAAACTCCACCGTACCGGTCATGCCGGGCTTGCCTTCGGTCTGGGTGCCTTCCAGAATCGTCGGCTCGGTGTTGAGCACCTCGTTGATGCGCGCGGCGGAAACGGAGGCACGCGGCAGCAGAATGAAGATCATCACCAACATCATAAACGACATGATCACCTGCATGGCATACGCGGAGAACACAACCATGTTCGAAAACAGCGTAATCTTGTCCATCATGCCCGCCGCGTCGATCAGGTATGCGCCAATCCAGTAGATGGAAAGCGTCAACCCGCTCATGAGCAGCGTCATCATCGGCATCATCACGGCCATGGCGCGGCTCGTAAACAGCTGCGTGTTCGTGAGTTCCGTGTTGGCTTTTTCAAACTTCTCCTGCTGGAACTCCTCCGCGTTGTAGGCGCGCACCACGCGAAGCCCCGTGAGGTTCTCCATGGTCGCGCGGTTGAGATTGTCCGTCAGCGACTGCATTTTCTTGAATTTCGGCATGGCCAGCGCCATCAGGATTGAAATCATAACGATCATAACGAGCAGGGTCACACCGGTTGCCGCCGTCCATTCCAGCCCTTTTCCGGCGATCTTCGTAATCGCCCAGATCGCCATAATCGGCGCTTTCACGATCATCTGCAACCCCATGGTGATGAACAGCTGAATCTGCGTAATGTCGTTGGTCGAGCGCGTAATGAGGCTCGCGGTTGAGAAGCGGCTGATCTCGTTCATGGAGAACGCGTCCACCTTTGCATACAACCCGCTGCGCAGCCGCCGCGAGAACGACGCCGCAATGCGCGCGGCAAAGAAGCCGACGACGACGGAAGCCGCTACGCTGCCCAGCGCACAGAGCAGCATGTAGCCGCCCGCCGACCAGATATCAGCCAGCGCGCTGCCCTCCGTCTGCGTCAGGCGCGTGATTTCGGACATGTAGTCCGGCAGCTTTAAGTCCAGCCAGACCTGCGACACGATGAACAGGAGGCTGATGCCAGCCTGAAGCCATTCCTTGCCGCTCAGTCGTTTGAGTATTTTGAGCATTGTTTCCTTCTCCTCTTTCTTTGATCCGCCAATGTCGGCGGGTTCACCGTGCATCGGCTGTTATTATCTAATATTGTTCATTACGAACATTGTTAGCAATTGTGTCAAAAATAGGCGCCGTTACGGTCGTTCGGGTAGGGGGTTATTCTCCGCAGCCCTTCATATGCTTTGCCAGAATCGAGGTAATGCGAACGTATTCGCGCGCGTCCTCTTCGCTGAGCACGGAGAGTATCTGCGTTATGTTGTCCAGTATCTCCTCGGTGTGCTTGCGCGCCTGTTCTTTGCCCAGTTCCGTTAGCTCCACCAGAATCCGCCTGCGATCCTCCGGATCGATCCGCCGCGTCACAAGCCCTTTCTTCTCCAGGCTGTTTAGCGCGGCGGCGATGCGGGCGGAGCTGATGCCCATTTCGCCGCTGATTTCGCCCGGTAGGACGGGACCGTCGTGGAATGCGATGTATTGCAACGCAAATGCTTCGCCGCGGAGCGATTCGCTGATGTGCTTTTGCGGACGCGCTTTGCGCAGAGAATGCAAGTCCTTGAAGAACTCGGCCGCCAGCTCGCGATAATCCACGCTAATCGCCCCCTTTTATAATATCGTTTCTATAACATCGTTCGAATTATAATAGTGTTAGATAATTTCGTCAAGCGCCTTTACAGAAATGTTGCATTTGATTGTTTACTCTGTTTCTTTTCTGGTCCTTGCCTACTTATACAGAAAAGAGAAAGCACTCTCAACGTAGAA
>OFJB01000691.1_pt1 | contig 15328 bp, 16 predicted proteins | sample 1775081 | NCBI WGS metagenome assembly OFJB01 (sample SAMN08195771, study PRJEB24354) | sludge metagenome | isolation source: initial sludge from phenol fed wastewater aerobic bioreactor | place: India: Nagpur | collected 2016-06-05 | reverse complement strand
GGTCAACCCTGGCGACTCCGGCCCGAACGCTGGCGCGGTCGTCGCCGGAATCGTCATCGTGAGGTATCAGATCTAGTGGACTGGCTGAACAACGCGCGCAGCGTTATCGAGTTGGTCATTGCCCTTGCCGCCGTCTGGGGAATCGCCTGGAGGGTCTTCCGCAAGGCCAACGCTGAGTTTGAAGAGAAGATCATCCAGACGGTCCAGGAAGCCACCGCACAGATTCAGGTTGACGCCAACGGCGGGCAGTCCCTCGCGGACGTCGCTAAGGGCCTCAAGTCGTTTAGGGCCGAGCAGACGGCTGCTAACGAGCGGATAGCGGGCGAGATTGCGAGTCTGCGCGAGGTCGTTAACAGGAACCTCACTTACGAGTGATCTGGCCCTTGGCTAGGAGTTCGTTGTACTTGGTCCAGTAGGCCGAGTTCCGCGTGAAGTCGTCAATCCGCCAGCCCTTGGGACACACAATCCCGTCGACTGTCTTTCGCTTGACCTTGCCCGCCTTCTCAGCGGCGACGTTCACGCACTTGGCGTTCTCGCTATAGAGCGTCGGCGAAGGCGGCACGTCTAGCGACTCGATAGGCCACGCGGCCGAGTACTTCCAGCCAGTCGGACACTTGCCTTCGACCTTGAATACGCGCCAGGTCGTGCCCTTACGGCACTTCATGAAGTTCGTGGTGTGGACCGTGAAGTTGGGTAGCAGAGAGTTCGGGTCGGCGTAAGGGTCTGTCCATTTGGCGGTCCCGGTGGCCGACTCAGACTTGCCGCCGCCATAGTTGACGACCAGGCGGATTGGTTCCGTCATGGCATGTACAACGAGGGCGACGCGACAGACTTCCCCCGTCATGGTTCCAGAGGCGGCATTGTTCACTGGTGGTGCCTGGTTCGGTTTCACGCTCGGGCCAACCAACACGTCTCCCCTGTAAACCAAGATGTTCTCGACGTCAGTTGCGCTGTTCGTGTAAGTGACCCGCAACTGCGTACATTCGTTGATCGGTGCGGGCGCGACTAGCGATGCGTCATCCCACGTCACCGTGACCCCATGCACGGAAATCGACCCGGCCCACGCCGCTGGCGCCGCAACCGCGACCGCCGCGCCAACCACAGCCATCGTGGCGACCAGGGCTATTGATCGCTTCATATCTCCCCCTTGATTGAGCAAGTCGAGACTACGGCGTTCAGGACTTCGTCGGGTCCCAATGGATGCGCTGTATAGGCCCGTCCGGCGTCTTGACGTAGACCGGGTACTCATCCTTGTTGTTCAGCACGCCCAGGTTCTCGGACAGGAAGATCGCAAAGTGCTCCACTAGGTCACGGTCCATCCACTTGTCGATGACAAATACCAGCGGCTCGGAGCCCTCTGGCGTCGCATCCGTGGTGGCGCCCTCGAAGTTCATCCCGGCCAGGAACCGCGGAACGATGTCTATTATCCGCTCGCGGTTGAAGGTGTCCATCGGCAAACGCGCCCGAGTTGAGTCGTCGGGACGCTTCTGGACACGGGGCGGGTCAGCCGTCTTGAGTGAGTCTTCATGCAGTTCGGCGTACTTGCGAGCGGCTGCGTCGAAGACGGGCCAACGTCGTTCGAACTCAGCGCCCCAGATTCTCTCTTCAATCTTGCGATCGTCGCCGAGCCTTTCGTTTAGGTCTCGGAGCAGGCGTCTCATGTCCGCTTCGTCGTTGGCGAGCGTCATTTGAAACTGAATGAACGGGTGCATCGTCATGTCCCCGAGCGAGACGCCGAAGAGGACGGGGAACACCGCTGAGTTCTCGACCTTCGAGATTGCTCCGGCTTCGAAGTTCAGCCACGGCGCCGTCAGGTTGTATGGCGTGACGCAGATCAGCCCGTTGGACGTCGTTTCAAGTTCCTTCTGAATCCGTGGGAACCCCCTGCTCCCCTTATGGATGTCCTCCTCAGAAAGAAACGGCTTGAAGGGTTGAAGCGCGTGTGAGACTAGTTCGCGAAGCAAGTACGCATACGAACGGCTCGGCTCTTTCGCCCAACTGATGAACAACTTCACGGGAACCCCCGAACTAGCGCTGTCTGAGGTCTCAATTGTCCTGAACGAGTGGGACAGACGGCCACCTGAACGGCCCGGCGCGCCGCAGTAGTCAGGCTCGTGGCGCTTCGTACGAGCCGGGGCGCGGCTAGGTGCTACTCTGCGAAACCGTAAGTCCGAGCAGACCCGAGAGCCGCTCGGAGTCGTGGTTGTTCATCTGACAGCCGTACGTAACGACCTCGTACGTGCGCGCAGGCGCGGCTACGGTCTCGTCCGTCCGGGGCATGCGCCGATTGTAGGTCTCGCCCGAACTACGGGCAGACGGCGTCGAGGTCCACGACCTCGCCACCGATGACCCCGGCGAGGCGATCGATACGCGCGGGGGCCGCGAGCGCGAACACCTCGCCCGCACGAGCGACGCCCACGTCCCGGGGTTCTTGGCAGGACGTGCGCATCAACGACTCTCCGCTCTCCGGACGGGTGAAGCCGTAGATCAGGAACGTCTCGCAGCTCACGGCCCAGCCCGCGCTGACACCGTCGAACTGCTCGATGCGCATGTCCGGGCACGCCAGGCCCTGGTCCGACAGTCGTTGCTGAACTGTCGCGACGGTCGGCGCTGCATCCGGTCCGGAGCAGGCCGTCACCACCAGACCCGCGACGACTGCTGCAAGCATGACGCCAATACTTCTGTCCCCCGACATGCCCGCATCGTAGAGCCGATGCTGGTCAGGCCAGGCCGAGCAGGACACAGGCGGCGAGCGCGGCCACGACGCCGACGACCTGCACCCGCGCGAGCCGCTCGCCGAGCACGACGCGAGCCAGCAGCACGGTCGCCAAGGGGTACAGCCCCATGAGCACGGCGACGACCGCGAGCGATCCGACGTGCAGTCCCAGCATCAAGAACACGTTGCCGACACCGAGCAGCAGTCCGGCACAGCCGGCGAGGAGCAGCGCCGACCGCCGCTGCCGCCGCGCCTCCCCCACGTTCGCACCACGCTCGGCCGGCTCGCCGACGGCATCGTGGCCCGACGTCACGTCGAGAGCTCCAGCCCATCGGCGCACCGTCGGGCTCACCCGCGCCAGCACGACGATCGACACCAAAAACGTGAGGCCGGTGAGAACGTCGAACGTCACCGGCAGCACGCCGGACTCCGCGGGCGCCGCGTCCAGGCAGACGGTCGAGGCGCCCAAGGTCACGCCAGCGACCAGTCCCAGGGCGAGAACGCGCGGCGTGATGCGCAACGCTCCGGCGCCGCGCTCGGGCAGACCCAGGAGCAGACCGCCGCCCAGTGCGACGGCGATACCCACCCAGCCAATCGGACTGGGCCGGTGCCCCAGGAGAACGACGTCAGCGAGCACCGGGACCGCGGCCTGCGTGGCGGCCACGATCGGCGACAGGATGCTCATCGCCCCGGTGACGAGCGCGCCGTAGAAGGCCAGGAAGCCGACGACCGCGAACGCACCCGCGGCGATGCCGGACCCGATAGCCGCCGTGCTGACCTCCATGCGCACGACGACGCATGCGGCGATGAGCACCACCGCGGAGACCGCGTAGTTCACCGCCGTCATCGCGACGACGGGCATGCGTCGGGCCGCGAGCCCGCCGACGAAGTCGGCCACGCCGTAGAACAGGCTCGACGACAAGGCGAGGACGACGACCGGCACGTAACCACCTTATTGCGATAACCGGTTACGTGCACGACGTACGATCTGACCGTGACGCCCACGAGCCTGCCGGCCGGCCTCGTCGTCGACTTCCTCAACACCGTCGACGTCGAGGCCGGGACCGACGTGCTCGACGATCCCCGGGGCTTCGCCCGCTGGTGCCGTGGGCACGGCACCAGCCCCGTGGACTCCGCGTCCGCGAGGCGGCTTCGCGACGAACTGCGAGCCATGGCCGCCGGAGAGCGCTACCGGATCGACCCCATCCGCATTCCGCTGGCTGCGAGCCGCGACGGCGGACTCGCCCCGGCACCGACCGACGTCGTCGAGGCGATCTGCGCGGCCGTCATGACGCTCACCGCGACCGGCGACCTGGCGCGGATCAAGCTGTGCCCCGCGGACGACTGCCGGGAGGCGTTCTACGACCGGTCCCGCAACCGCAGCCGGGTCTGGTGCGACATGGCCGACTGCGGGAACCTGGCGAAGGTCCGCGCCCTCCGGGGCCGGCGGACCGGCGTCCCCACCCGTCCGCCCACCCGTCCGTCTTGAGGTTCCGAGGGATTGCGGGCCCGCGAAACGCCCTGAACCTCAACACGGGCGATCGTTTTGGCCCGAACGACCACCGACGCATAGGATCGGGCGAGTGCGTGCCTACCTCGATCTCATGCGGATCCCGGGCGCACGGTCCCTCCTGATCGCCTCGACCTTCCCCCGGCTGGCGTACGCGATGGTCAGCCTGGCGATCTTCTTCCTCGTCCAGGAGGCAAGCGGCAGCGTAGCCGTGGCCGGCCTGGCCGTCGGCGTCTCCTCCGGCATCGGAGCGATCACGGCCGGACCGCGTGGCCACCTCGTCGACCGCCTCGGCCAGACGATCCCGATCGCCGTCCTCGTCCCGGCATACGCGCTGGCGACCGTGGCCCTCGCGGTGTTCGCGCACAGCCCGGTCACGGCCGTCGTGCTGTCCGGGGTCGTGGGCCTGTGCGCTCCTCCGATCAACCTGAGCATCCGGCCGCTGTGGCAGGTCCTCGCCGGTCCGGAGCGGGTGCGGACCGCCTACAGCGTGGACGCCGCCTACACGAACCTGCTGCAGCTCCTCGGCCCGGTCATCGCGACCTTCGTCGCCCTGCACGTGTCGCCGACCGCGGCGATCCTCCTGGTCGGGTTCTGCATGCTCGTCGGCGGGCTCCTGCTCGCCGGGCACCCGCACTCGCGCCGGTGGGTCCCCGAGCCCCGGCAGCCCGGCGAGGTGCGCCTGTGGCGGTCTCCGGCGATGCGCCTCATGGCACTCGAGGGCCTCGCGATGGGACTCGCCGTCGGACTCATCACGATCGCGCTGCCGTCGCTGGCCGTCACCACCGGTCACGAGTCCATGACCGGGTGGCTCATGGCTGGGATGGGTGTCGGCGCCATCGCCGGCTCGGCGTGGGCCGGAGCCCGTGCCCACGGCATCGCGCCGGTGCGTGGACTGCGCACGTCTGTCCTGCTGTTCGCCGTGTTCTGCATCCCGATCGCCGTGCTGCCGATCGGGCCGTGGATGATCGCCGCGATCGTCGTCGCCTGGACCTTCTTCGGCCCGGCGCAGGTCTTCTACCTGGAGACGATCGACATCGTCCGGCCCAGCGGTACGGCCGTCGCCGCACTCGGCTCGCTGTGGATGATCGAGGGTGCCGCCGCGGCGGCGGGGAACGCCCTGGGCGGCGTCATCGCCCAGGGGCCCGGCGCCCGCTGGGCGCTGGTGATCGCGTCGGTCATCGTGTTCGCGTCGCCGGCGATCTTCACGGTCGGCATCCGCACCGTGCTCGCCCCCGCCGCCCGCCTGACCACCCGATCCGCCGAGACGCAGCCCGCCGCCGCGTAGGCGACGGGGCGGGTCACGCGAAGCGGTCCCGGTACGCCTGGGCGGCGAGCTCGAAGATGTCCTCCGGCCCGTCCTCCTCGTCGATCTGCTGGCCGACGCGGGCGAAGCCGAAGCGCGCGATGAGCGCCAGCGACGCCGTGTTGTCCGGGCTCACCGTGTATCGCAGCGTCCGCACGCCGGGCTGGTCGATGACCCAGCCCCACATGCCCCGCAGCATCTCCTCGGCGTAGCCGCGTCGCCGGAACGGCTCCTCGACGCCCAGGCCGATCTCGATCATGCCGTCCGCGTCCGGACGGTCGTGGAAGCCGGCCCCGCCGACGATGACGGCGTCCTCCCGCAGGACGGCCACGCGCATGAGGTACGGCGCGGCCAGGGGGTCGGCGGCGATCCGGGGAACCCGGTGCGGCAGCGGACCCGGATCGTGCACCAGGTGGCCGTACGGGTTGGTGAAGCCGCGGTCGACCCACAGCCGCGGGTCCGCCGGGTCGGCCACGAGCAGGTCGTAGTCCACGGGCCGGACGGTGTGCAGGTCGAGCCGTGGCGTGCGGATCACGAGGTCCTGGTCGTCGGTCATGACATCGTCGCCGTCCGCTCGGCGGCCACCCGCTCGTAGTAGGCCTCCTCGTCGGCCTTGCGCGGGTATCGCAGGATGACGAGCAGCAAGCCGCCGAGCGTCAGCAGGAGGGCGACGCCGATGGCCAGCGACTTGCCGTGCGAGAACGCCTCTGCTGCAGCGGTGACGATCGTGTCGGCGTGGGCCGGGTAGTCCCGCGCAACCGCGGCCGCCCCTTCGTACGACGACACCAGCTGAGCCGACGCGTCGGAGCTGACCTGCGCCGCCTCGTTCGCCGGCAGGCTCGCGAGGTCGCCCCGCATCTGCTGCGCGTAGGCGAAGGCGAGGAGCGTGCCCATCAGCGCCTGCATGATCGCCCCGCCGAAGTCGCGCGTGAGGTCCAGGAACGCCGACCCCATCCCCCCGCGTGCGGGAGGCACGGACGACATGAGTGACCGCGATGCGGGCGTCGCCGCCAGACCCACGCCGGTCCCGACGAGCGCGTACGCGAGCAGGACCCAGCCGATCGCGGCGCCGTCCCGCCAGGCGACGAGCATGACGGCGAAGGCGGCCGCGACCGACGACAGGCCGAGCACGAACGACACCCGCGATCCCCGCGCGGCGACGAGCCGCCCGGCGAGCTGGCCGAACAGCGCCGTGCACACCGCGGACGGGACCACGACCGCCGCGGCGAGAAGCGTGTCGTAGCCCAGGACGTTCTGCGTGAACTGCTGGCCGATGAACATCGCGCCGATGAGCGAGCCGAACGTGATCGCGCCCGCCACGAACGCCACCCAGAACGTCCGCGCCCGCGCGAGGGGGATCGACATCAGGGGTCGCGGTGCGCGCGTCTGCCGCCAGCCGAACAGGGCTAGGGCAGCCAGCGCCACCGCGAGCGCGACGAGCCACTGTCCGTCGATCCCGCGGTCCACGCGAGCGATCACGAGGACGAGCCCGCCGATCCCGATGATCGAGAGCACGCCACCCACATGGTCGACCGGGAACCGCTCCTCCCCGGCCCGCCACGGGAGCACGACCAGACCCACCGCCAACGCGACGAGGTCCAGCGGAACCGTGATGAGGAACACCGACCCCCACCAGAACGACTCCAGTAGCCAGCCGCCCAGCAGCGGTCCCAGGGCCGCGAACCCGCCGCCGAGCCCGGACCACACGGCGATCGCCGTCACGCGGGCCCGACCACGGTAGAGCGCGGAGATGAGCGACAGCGTCGTCGGGAACAGCAGCGCGGCGGCGAAGCCGCCGCCGAAGCGCGCGAGCGTGAGGACCTCGGGAGTCGGGGCCCAGGCCGCGAGCATCGCCATCGGCACCGTGAGCACAGCGCCGGCGACGAACAGGAGCTTGCGCCCGTAGCGGTCGCCGATGGAGCCGAGGTAGAGCACGGTCGACGCCAGGCCCAGGGCGAAGGCGTTGGCGATCGCCGTGAGCTGATCCTGACTCGCGCCCAGCTCGGCGCCGATGGTCGGCAGCGCCACGTTCGCGACGCTGAGGTTGATGTTCGCGACGATCGCGCCGGTCACGAGCGCGAGCAGCACGAAGGTGCTGCGCGGCGGGCGCTCCCCCGTCGAGGTGTCGGCCACGCCGGCGAGGCTACCGGCTACCGCGCTACCTATCGCACTCCTGCCGGCTCCGGCTCGTCGTCGACGATCTCGTCCTCGCCCGGCTCGATGTGCACCGTCGGCAGGATCCGGTCGAGCCACCTGGGCAGCCACCAGTTCGCGTTACCGAGCAACGACATCAACGACGGCACGATGATCAGCCGGACGATGAACGCGTCGATGACGACCGCCGAGGCGAGGGCGACGCCGAACAGCTTGATCATCGACTGGTTGGTCGGGATGAACGCCGCGAACACGGCGGTCATGATCGCCGCGGCGATCATGACGACCCGGCCCGATCCAGCCAGCCCGCGGCGGACGGACGTCGCGTTGTCTCCGGTGCGGACGTACTCCTCGTGCATCCGCGAGACCAGGAACACCTGGTAGTCCATGGACAGGCCGAACAAGATGGCGAAGACCATGATCGGGAGGAAGGGCATGATCGGCCCGGTTCCGGTGACCCCCAGGAGCCCGTCGAACCAGCCCCACTGGAAGACCGCGACGGTGATACCCATCGACGCGGCGAAGCTCAGCAGGCTGGTGATCGCCGCGGTAAGCGGGACCACGAGTGAATGGAACAAGAGCATCAGCGCCAAGAAGCCGAGTCCGACCACGATGAGCAAGAACAGCGGCAGGACACTGGACAGCATGTCGGTGAAGTCGGTCGTGATCGCCTGGGTGCCGCCGACGTAGAGCTGCGCTCCGGTCTCGGCCTCGAGCTTGGGGTTCACGTCGTCGCGCAGCCGATGCAGGAGATCGGTCGTCGCCTCGTCCTGGGGTGCTGTGGTCGGGTAGACCGCGATCGCCTGGACCGTCTGGGCGGACGAGCTCGCGCCGCCCTGGCCGGCCTGGGCCTGAGCGATCTTGGCGAGGATCGGCAGGGCGTCCACGCTGGGGCTCGTCCCGGCGACACCGTCGGCGGCCGACAGGCCAGCGACGACCTTCGCATAGGCGTCAGGGCTCGTGGCGTTCGAGAGGTCCGCCACGACGAGGAACGGCCCGTTGATGCCGGGGCCGAAGCCCTCCGAGCGCAGATCGAAGGCCGTCCGTGCCGGGCTGCCGACCGGCTTGCCCGAGTCGTCGGTGAAGCCCTGACGCAGGCTCAGCACAGGGATGGCGAGAACGACGACGAGGGCGGTCGCCAAGGCCCCGACGAGCCAGGCGCGCTTCTGCAGGAACCGGCCGTAGTGGGCCCACGCCTTGCCCTCGGGGTGCACCGTGCCGGGCTTCTTGCCCCAGGGCATCCGGATCGCGAGCGCCTTGTTGCCCAACAGGCTCAGCAACGCCGGGAGCAGCCACAGCGCCGACAGCATGACCATCAGCACCGTCACCGCAGACGCGACGGACAGGCCGTTGAAGAAGTTGATGCGGAGGACCCACAGACCCGCGAGCGCGATGATGACCGTCGTGCCGGCGAACAGAACGGCGCGTCCGGACGTCTCGACGGCCTCGGTCGCCGCCTCCTTCGGGGAGCGCCCGGCGAGCAGCGCCTGCCGGTACCGGTTCGTGACGAACACGGCGTAGTCGATACCGACGCCGAGGCCGATCATGGCGGCCAGGGTCGGGGCGAACGTCGCCACGTCCAGGAACCGCGCGGTGACGAGCACCAGCATCTGCCCCATGGCGAGACCGACCAGGGCGACGACGATCGGCAGACCTGCCGCCACGAGCGAGCCGAACGCCAGCAGCAAGATGATGACCGCGACGCCGACGCCGATCAGCTCACCGCTGGGCGGCTCGACTCCCGCGAACTCCAGGACGTCGCCCTGCGCTCCGACCGTCAGGCCGTCCGCGTTGAGCGCCTTGACGTCGTCGAGGATCTTCTTCGCGTCGGCGGCGCTCACGTCGGTTCCGTCACCGGCGAAGGTGATCGTTGCGTACGCCACCGTGCCGTTCGGGCTGATCGTCGAGAACATCGACGCCAGCGTCTTCTGCTCCTCCGGGGTGAGCGTCGCCAGGACCGCGGGGTCGATCGCCGAGGTCTTCGTCGGGCACGCCGTGCCCAGGGCCGCACCCTTCGGGTCGAAGGGGTTGGTCACGCAGTCGACGGACGAAAGCTGCGAGATGCTCGTCAGCAGCGGTACCACCTTGGCGGCGGTCGCCTCATCGACCGCCGTTCCGGTCGCCGGCGACCAGACGATGGTCGCACCCGAGCCGAACGAGGCCTCCGAGCTGCCGGAGCTCGCGAGGAGATCCTGCGCCTTGGTCGACTCGGTCCCCGGCAGCGAGAACGAGTCGTTCAGCGTCCCCTTGAAGGCGGCGGCCAGGCCGAACACGGCGACCATGGCGACGACCCAAGCGATGAGGGCATAGACCGGGCGGCGAACCGCCCATGCGGAGAGTCCTGGCATGGGGCAAGCAAACGCGTTTGTTCCCTGCGTGTCAAATTAGAGAACGCTCTCGTTCACTCGTGTTAGCCTGCCAGACATGTCCCCGCACTGCGTCATCCGTCGGCACGGCGAAGCCCTGCGTGACGCCGTGCTAGCGGCGGCGATCGCCGAGATCGGGGAAAACGGCGTGGCGGGCGCGTCGATGGACCGGATCGCCCGCAGGGCCGGAACGGGCAAGGCCGCGCTGTACCGCCGATGGCCCAACGTGCGGGCGCTCGCCCTCGACGCGATCGCGACCACGCTCGAGGGGGCGCTCCCCGACGACGTGATCGACACCGGCTCGCTGCGCGACGACCTGATCTCCTCGATGGACCTGCTCACCGAACAACTGCGGGGAAGCCTCGGTGTCGTGGTTCGCGCCCTCATCAGCGAGGCGGCCCACGACACCCAGGTTGCCGTCGAGTTCTCCGAGCGGTTCGGGATGCGCATCCAGCTGGCCGCGGTGGCCCAGATCCAGCGCGCGATGGTCCGCGGCGAGGTGCCGGCGCAGGTCATCGATCCCTACGTGATGGCGGTGCCGGCAGCGCTGGTGATCCACCAGCTCCTATTCACCGGCACGGTCCCGTCACGACCGGAGATCGTGCACATCGTGGACACGATCGTGCTGCCCCTGTTCCAGCAGCCCTCGACCGCGTCCCTCCTCGCCGGCGCCTAGCTCTCGTCGATCGCGTCCGGAAGCTCGCTCGCCGCGAGCACGTCGCGCACGACGGCGTAGGCGGTGCCGGACGGGTACCCGCGCCGGACGAGCATCCCGACGAGGCGGGCAGCCTCCCTCTCGGGTGCGGTCACCTGGCGGCCGGCCAGCTTCCGCTCGACGAGCTGGCGGGCACGTTCGCGTTCGCTCTCGCTGTCGATCTGCTCCAGCGCGGCCTGGGCGGTCTCGTCCGCGACCCCTTTGTGCCGCAGCTCCTGTCGCAGCACCGATCGGGCCGAGCCGCGAGTGCGATGACGGGACTCCACCCACGTGCGCGCGTACGCCGCGTCGTCGAGCAGCCCGACCTCGGTGAACCGGTCGACGACCTGGTCGGCGAGCTCGGGTTCGACCCCCCGCTGCACGAGGTCGGCGCGCAGCTCTGCCCGCGTCCGCGGAGCGGCGGTGAGCCGACGCAACGCGATCGTCCGGGCGACCTGCACCGGATCGGCGTCCGGCGTCAGGTCAGCGGGCGACCCGGGCGTCGGCTCTGCCGCGGGACGCACCCCTACGCGTCGATCGGCTTGACGTCGACGACGGCCGGCTCGTCGACCCGCGGGCCGATGCCCAGCGACTCCTTGATCCGCTGCTCGCTCTCCAGCGCCAGGTCCGGGTGGTCCTTGCGGAAGGTCCGGGCGTTCTCCTTGCCCTGGCCCAGCTGGTCGCCGTCGTAGGTGTACCAGGCGCCGGACTTGCGGATGATGCCCGCGTCGACCCCGATGTCGATGAGAGACCCCTCGCGCGAGATGCCCTCGCCGTAGAGGATGTCGAACTCGGCCTGCTTGAACGGCGGGGCCACCTTGTTCTTGACGACCTTGACGCGGGTGCGGTTGCCGACCGCCTCGGTACCGCCCTTGAGCGTCTCGATCCGGCGCACGTCGAGACGGACCGACGCATAGAACTTCAAGGCCTTGCCGCCCGTCGTCGTCTCGGGCGAGCCGAACATGACGCCGATCTTCTCGCGCAGCTGGTTGATGAAGATGGCGGTCGTGTTGGTGTTGCTGAGCGCACCGGCCATCTTGCGCAGGGCCTGGCTCATCAGTCGGGCCTGCAGGCCGACGTGCGAGTCGCCCATCTCGCCTTCGATCTCGGCACGGGGCACCAGCGCGGCGACGGAGTCGATGACGACGAGGTCGATGGCCCCCGAGCGAACGAGGGTGTCGCAGATCTCCAGCGCCTGCTCGCCGGTGTCCGGCTGGGACACGTACAGGTTGTCCAGGTCGACGCCCAGCTTGGACGCGTAGTCCGGGTCGAGGGCGTGCTCGGCGTCGATGAACGCCGCCAGCCCCCCGGCCGCCTGGACCTGCGCGATCGCGTGGAGCGCGACCGTGGTCTTGCCCGAGCTCTCCGGCCCGTAGATCTCGACGATCCGGCCACGCGGCAGTCCGCCGATGCCGAGGGCGACATCGAGAGCGATCGAGCCGGTCGGGATGACTTCGACCGGTGCCCGGCCGTCCTCCCCCAGCCGCATGACCGAGCCCTTACCGAACTGACGCTCGATCTGGGCGAGGGCGGCGTCGAGGGCCTTCTCGCGGTCGTTGGCGGCGCTGGCCATGATGTGCTCCTCGGTGGTCCGGTCCGGCTGGTTGACGGTCTGGGTCGTGCGGTCGGGTCCTGCGACTGCGTACTGCCGGGAACCTACGCGGGGCCTCCGACAGTGGGCCCCGGTGGCGCGCAGCCTGTGGAGGATGCCCGCGTCGACGCCGTGCGGTGAAGATATCCCGAACGAGTGTTCGAATGCCAGCGACACGCCAGACGGCGCGCCGATGTCGCGCCCCCAGGAACCGACACCCTGTCGAAATGGACTCGACAGGGTGTCGGTACGGTCCTGGAGACGCTTCCGGACCGAGGGGAGAGGGATGTTCCTCGCACTGCGCGAACTGTGGTTCGCCCGCGGCCGCTTCGTCCTCATGGGGACGGTCGTCGCGCTGATCGCCTTGCTGATGACGCTGCTGAGCGGGTTGTCGGTCGGCCTGGCCCAGGACGGTGTCTCCGGACTCCAGCGCATCCCGGCGACATCGTTCGCCTTCGAACAGGGCGTCTCGACGGACTCGGCCTTCTCCCGCAGCGTCGTCGGCGACGCCCAGGTCGCCGCGTGGCAGGCCCAGCCCGGCGTCCTCTCCGCCACCCCGTTCGGCAACACGCTGGCGAACGCGCGCACCGATCGGGGCCTGGAGATCGACTTCGCGCTCTTCGGCGTCGAGCGCGGCTCGTTCCTCGACCCGGATGTGGCGACCGGATCGCGGCTGGGCGATGGCAACGAGATCGTCATCAGCCGGACCGCGGCCGACGCGGGCATCACGGTCGGCGACACGGTGATCCTCGAGCCGTCCGGGACCGAGCTCACGGTCGTCGGCATCCTCGCGGACCAGCACACCTTCGGGCACGTCGACGTCGGGTACGTGCCCCTGCGCGTGTGGCAGGAGGTACGGGCCGGGGTGCGGCCCGGCGACGTTGTCCCCGCGCACGTGTACGAGGAGTTCACGGCCGTCGCCGTCGAGGCCGATCCCGCGTCGCCGCCGGACCTCGCGGCGGGCGACGCCGCCGCCGGCACCACGTCCCTCACGCGCGAGCAGTCCTTCGCCGCGTCGCCGGGCTACTCGGCCGAGACGTCGACACTCTCGCTGATCCAGGTCTTCCTCTACGGGATCTCCGCGCTCGTGATCGGTGCGTTCTTCACCGTCCTGACCATCCAGCGGCGGCACGAGATCGCGGTGCTCCGGGCCATGGGTGCCAGCTCCGGCTACGTCCTGCGGGACAGCCTCGCGCAGTCCGCCGTGCTCCTCGTCGCGTCGACAGCGGTCGGCATGGCACTGGGTCTGGCGGGCGGGGCCGCCATCGAGTCCACGCCGATGCCGTTCGCGCTCGAGGCGGGCCCGATCGCCGGAGCCGCCGTCGCCCTGGTGGTGACAGGCCTGATCGGGGCTGCGGCCGCCGTCGTCCGGGTCGTCCGCGTCGATCCCCTGGCCGCGTTGGGAGCCCACCGATGACTCCCGCACTCGACGTCCTCGACGTCACGCTCGTCCACCGCGACGGCGACGATGTCGTCCACGCCCTCGACCACGTGTCGCTCCGCGTGGAGCGCGGCGAGATGGTCGCGGTCATCGGCCCGTCCGGGTCGGGGAAGTCCAGCCTGCTCGCGGTAGCCGGCGCGCTCGTCCAGCCGGACTCGGGCGTCGTCCGCGTCGACGACCAGGAGCTGACGGCCGCGACGGCGCGGACCCGCAGCCGCATCCGCCGTGAGCGCATCGGTTTCGTCTTCCAGAGCGGCAACCTCGTGCCGGCCCTCACGTGCGTCGACCAGGTGCGCCTCCCCCTCACGTTCGGCGGCGTGGCCGATCCGCGCGATCCCGTCGAGCTCCTGCGCGAAGTAGGCATGGAGCAGAAGGCCCACCGCCGACCCCACCAGCTGTCCGGCGGGGAACGTCAGCGGGTCGGTATCGCCCGCGCACTGGTGGGCCGGCCCACCCTCCTGCTCGTCGACGAGCCGACCGCGGCGCTCGACCGGCAGCGCAGCCAGGAGGTCGTGGCCCTCCTGCAGCGCGAGGCCCACGACAACGGCGTGGGCACGGTGATGGTGACGCACGACCGCGACGTCCTGCACCACTGCGACCGGGTGCTGGAGATGGTGGACGGCCGCCTGACGCCGGCCGGGGCATAATGCGGACACCACCATGCCCCGCATCAGCGCCGCCACCATGGCCGAGCACCACGCCGAGCGCCGTCGCGCCCTGCTCGACGCTGCCCGGACCCTGCTCGCCGAGACCGGGGAGGCACCGCCGGTCGGGCTCGTCGCCTCGCGTGCCGGGCTGGCGCGCACGAGCGTCTACCAGTACTTCTCGTCCGTCGACGAGCTCCTGACGGCCGTCGTCGCCGACGTCTTCCCGACCTGGGCCGCCCAGGTCTCCGAGCGCGTCGCCCGAGCCACGACACCCGGTGAGCGCGTGTGGGCCTACGTCGAGGCGAACGTCGACCTGTTCGCCGGGGCCGAGCAGGCGGTGGCCCTCGCCCTCGCCCGCGTCGTCGACCCGACGGTCCTGCGAGCTCCGATGCGCGAGTTCCACGCCCGCCTGCAGGTCCCGCTGCAGGAGGCCCTGTCGGACCTCGGCGACCCGGAGCCGGCCGCCGTGGCCGAGCACGTGGACTCCCTGATCATGCAGGCGACACGCGACCTGCGCGCCGACCCCGGTGCGGCCGGTCACCTGCGCGAGGTCGTCCTCGCCCGCCTGCGGCGCCTCCTGGGCGGATACCTCGGCCTCCCGACCGCGACGCCGGTGGAGTCGGTCGGGGGCTAGTCCGCCGACGTCAGGGACCGCCATCGCGGGAACGCCATGGCGACGGCCAGCCCGGCCAGCGGGACCAGGGCGACCGCGCACAGAGCGCCGTACGACGCCACCGCGACGACCACTCCGGCGACGACGCCTCCCAGCGCGCCGGCGACGTTCATGGTCAGGTCGGACAGGCCCTGCACCGCCGGTCTCTCGGCCGCTGCGGTCTCGTCGGTGACGATCGTCGACCCGGCGATCAGCGTGCACGACCACCCGAGGCCGAGCAGGAACAGGCC
>OFJB01000690.1_pt1 | contig 15331 bp, 14 predicted proteins | sample 1775081 | NCBI WGS metagenome assembly OFJB01 (sample SAMN08195771, study PRJEB24354) | sludge metagenome | isolation source: initial sludge from phenol fed wastewater aerobic bioreactor | place: India: Nagpur | collected 2016-06-05 | reverse complement strand
CCGCGCGCTGGCGCGCCGCCAGATCAGTCCGCCGAAAAACGCCGGCGCGAGCTGCGCCACCGCGGCGAACGAGAGGAGGCCGATCGCCGCGAGCTGCGCCTCGCCGGCGGAGCGGTAATAGAGATAGGCGAGCAGCAGGATGAAGAAGACGAAAGAGCGCGGAAACGCCCGGTCCGCACCCTTCATGTCGGCAGCCCCACGGCCGGACGCGCTCCCCGGATTCCTTCGTCAGTCCGCCGCGGACGGGAAAGCGAATCGCCCTTCCCGGAACAGCGCGACGCACGCGCCGGCGACGCGGGAATCGTAGAGCGCTCCGCTGTTCGACTCGATTTCGGCGAGTGCGGCGTCGAGTCCCGGAGCCGCGCGGTACGGTCGATCCGACGTCATGGCCTCGACGACGTCCGCCGCGACCTCGAACCCGAGCTGCGCGGCGAAGCGGGCGGCGCGCATCATCCGCAGCGGATCGTCGGAGAACGACTGCTCGGGAGTCCCGGGGGTGCGCAGGAGACCGGCCTCCAGGTCCGCGAGGCCGCCGTGCAGGTCGACGAACTCCAGGTCCGGCAGGCGCAGCGCCATCGCGTTGACGGTGAAGTCCCGGCAACCGAGGTCGTCCGGAAGCGACTCCCCGAACGAGACGTCGGGCTTGCGGGAGCCGGCGTCGTACTGCTCGGCGCGGTAGGTCGTGATCTCGACCTCGCGGCCCGCGACGCGAGCCCCGATCGTCCCGAACCGTGCCCCGACGTCCCACACGGCCTCGGCGACCGGGCCGAGCAGCGCCTGGATCTGCTCGGGGTGCGCGTCGGTCGTGAAGTCCAGGTCCGCGTCCGGGCGGGTGGACAGCCGCCCGAGGAGGGCGTCGCGCACCGGCCCCCCCACGAGCGCTAGCTCGTGACCTGCCTGCGCGAACTGCGACCCCAAGGACGTGAGCAGGCCCGCGACCGGGACGAGCTGCTCGACGGCGACCCGCCGGGGGTCGGGGCGTGCGGGAGGTTCGAGGGCCACGGCAGGTGAGCGTAGACGGCGCAGCGAGTGATCTATCCTGCCCGTATGCGCAGGCGGAGGGCCACGGCCCGGGTCGAGGAGACCTCCGCCGGGGGATTCGTGCTCCAGACCCGGGGCGGTCGGCCGCATGCGGCGCTCATCGCCCGCCACGACCGCCGTGGTCGGCTGGTCTGGTCGCTGCCCAAGGGCCACCTGGAGGCCGGAGAGACCCCGGAGCAGGCCGCGGTGCGTGAGGTGCAGGAGGAGACCGGCATCCGCGGGACCATCGTCGCCAGCCTCGGCACGATCGATTTCTGGTTCATGGCCGACGACCGCCGGATCCACAAGACGGTCCACCACTTCGTCCTGCGGGCGCAGTCCGGGCTGCTCTCCGACGAGGATGCCGAGGTCGTCGAGGTGGCCTGGGTGCCCCTCGACGAGGTCGCCGACCGTCTGCGGTACGCCGACGAGCGCCGGCTGGTCGACCAGGTGCGTGCCGCCCTCGCCGCCGCGCCCGACACCGCACCCGACGACCCGGGCAGCGCGTGAGGGGCGCCGTCGGCCGATCGACCCGGAGCCTCGTCGTCGCGGCGGCGGTACTGGGCGCGTCGACCGTCGGCCTCCTGGTCCCGGGCCCGGCGTCCGCGTCGACGCGATCGGCGACGGTCGTCGCGGCCCCGGCCGCCGACAAGGCCCCGCCCGTCACGGTCGTCATCGACGCCCTGCGTCCTTTGATCCCCAAGGCCGGCGACGACCTGCGCATCTCCGGGCGCGTGGTCAGCACGGCCTCGGTCCCCGTCTCCGACGTCAGCGTCCAGCTCCGCCGGTCCTCGGCGCCCGTCGGCTCTCGCAAGCAGGTGCTCCAGGTCGCGGGTGCCCCGCTGGACCCGGCCGGGGGCGACCCGGACGACGTCCCGCTGCCGAGCACGCGAACCGTCGTCGCGTCCCGGCTCGACCCCGGCAGCAGCCAGCCGTTCTCCCTCCAGGTCGGCGTGGACCAGCTCGGCCTGCCCGGGCCCGGCACCTACGTGATCGCCGTGGAGGCGATCGGTCGTGAGCAGGGCGTGGACGAGTTCGACACCCGCCAGGGCGTCCTGCGCACGTTCTTGCCCTGGTACCGCGGTGGCAGCGAGGACATCACCCCGGTCGACCTCACCTGGCTGTGGCCGCTCGCGGACTGGCCCGCGCGCGCGCCGGACGGCGTCCTGATCGGGGACCGCACGCCGCAGGAGCTCTCCGCCGGCGGCCGGCTGGACACGCTCCTGCAGGTGGGCCGGCGGAACGAGGACACCGTGTCGTGGCTCGCCGACCCTTCCCTGCTGCAGACCGCCGACGCCATGACCGACGGCTACCAGGTCCAGTCCGGGGGCGCGGTCGTCCTCGGCGACCACGAAGGGGCGGCGCGGGAGTGGCTCGACGGCATCCGCGACGTGGCGGCGGACAGCGCCGTCGGGGTGCTGCCCTACGCCGACGTCGACGCGTCCGCCCTCACCCGCGCCGACCTGTCGAACGATGTCGTCCGTGCCGTCACCCAGGCGGCTCCCATCGCGCGCGCCGCCTTGGGCCACGCGGTCGCGGACGGGCTGTACTGGGCGCCGTTCGGGCGGGTCGACCGCGCGACACTCGACGTGCTGGGCTCGGCCGGCGTGGACACGGTCGTGCTGTCCGCGGACGCCGTGCCCCCGGCCGACGGGCAGGCCGCCGCCGAGGGCGATCCGGTCGCGTCACTGCCCACGTCCGTCGGCACCATCCGGGGCGTCCTGCGAGACCCCGGACTCAGTGCGATCGTGTCCACCCCGACCCGCACCGCCTCCGACGTGGTCGTCGCCCGGCAGCTGTTCCTCGCCCAGACGGCCGTGCTCGCCCAGACCCTGCCGTCGGACGCGATGCGGTCCGTGGTCGTGGGACCGGACGACGTCCGCTGGACGATCACCGCGTCGCTCCTGAACCCCCTGCTGCGCGCCACCCGCACCGCCCCCTGGCTGTCGGCCCAGTCGTTGTCCAACGTGACGGAGCAGCCGGCCGGTGGCACCGCCCGAAAGCGCGGCGGCTACGGACAGAAGGCGCGCGACGCCGAGCTGGACGCGGCCTACCTCGATCGCGTGGCGCGGATCTCACGCGAGCTCGACGTCTTCACCTCGGTCGTCGACGACCCGACAGGAATCGGCGAGCCCTTCTCCCAGGCGCTGCTGCGCGCGGAATCCTCCGGCTGGCGCACCGAGCCCGCGACCGCCGACCGGCTCCTCACCACGATCTCGCGGCAGCTCGACGCCCTCACCGGCCAGGTCCGGGTGCTGTCCGAGGGAACGGTCACGCTCAGCGGCGACGCGGGGCGTGTTCCGGTCACGATCGTGAACGACCTGGACCGCTCGGTGACGGTGGGCGTCACGCTCATCGGCCGTCCGTCGCTCCGGCTCGACGCGGCACCGCTGGAAGGGATCGAGATCGACGCCGGGAAGATGGCCAGCGTCGACATCGACGCCTCCGTCGTCGGCAGCGACCCGCTGGCGGTCGACGTACAGTTGCTGGCCGCCGACGGTCAGCCGTTCGGCGAGCCGGCGAAGATCGTCGTCAGCTCGACCGCCTACGCGCGGGCCGCGGCGTGGGTCGTCGCCGCGTCGTTCGTCGCCATCGCGGTGTTCGTGGTCGTGGGGATCGTGCGACGGATCCGCGGGACACGTAAGCCTCGACCGACCGGGAGCATGCCGTCATGACCGTCGACGAGCCCGACGAGGCCGAGATCGCCGACGGCGCGCTCGAGGCCGCGGCCCTCCCCAGCGAGGAGCAGGCCGGCGATGTCCCGGCGAACCCACCCGCGGCGACCAACGCGTCGCTCGCCCGCAACAGCGCGGTGATGGCCACCGGGACGATCGTCTCGCGCGTCACCGGCGTCCTGCGCGACGTCGCGGCCGCGGCCGCCCTCGGGTTCTACCTCGTGTCCGATGCGTTCTCGCTCGGCAACTCGCTGCCGACGATCGTCTACATCCTCGTGATCGGCGGCGCCCTCAACGCGGTGTTCATCCCGCAGCTGGTTCGCCGGATGGCGACGGACGAGGACGGGGGGAGGGCCTACGCGGACCGCCTGCTGACGCTGGTCATGTCCGCCCTGCTCGTCCTGTCGGTGGTCGCGGTCGTCGCGGCTCCGTGGATCGTCGACCTGTACACCCCGGACGACTATCCGCAGAACGAGTACGACCTCGCCGTGGCGTTCGCGCGACTGTGCCTGCCCCAGATCATGTTCTACGGCATGTACGCGATGCTGGGCCAGGTCCTCAACGCCCGCGGGCGGTTCGGGGCGCCGATGTTCGCGCCGATCGCCAACAACGTGGTCGCGATCGCGACGTTCCTGCTCTTCATCGCCGTCGCCGGGACGAGCGCCGCCGCGGACGGCGAGCTGACCACGCAACAGGTCCTGATCCTCGGCATCGGCACGACCCTCGGCGTCGTCGCCCAGGCGGTCATCCTCGTGCCCGCGCTCTGGCGCAGCGGGTACGCGTGGCGGCCGCGGTTCGACTGGCGCGGGGCCGGCCTCGGACGAGCGGGGTCGCTCGCGATGTGGACCGTCGGGCTGGTCCTGGTCAACCAGGTCGCCTACGTGTTCATCACCCGCCTGGCCACCCAGGCCAACGTCAACGCGAGCAGCGCCGACTCGGTCGCGGCGGGTCTGACGACGTACCAGAAGGCCCACCTGGTCTTCATGCTCCCGCACTCGGTCATCACGGTGTCGATCGTCACGGCGATGCTGCCGGCGTTGAGTCGCGTCGCCCACGCGGGCGACCTCCGTCGGGTCGGCTCCGACGTCGCGCGGACGATGCGGCTGGTCGCAGCGTTGATCGTCCCGGTCGCGGCGATCCTCGTCGTGACCGGCGTCCCGGTCTCGATCCTGCTCTTCGGCTACGGCGCGGCCTCCGCGGCGCAGGCGGGCCTGATGGGGCTGATCGTGTCGGTCTTCATGATCGGCCTGCTCCCGTTCACGTTGTTCTACGTGCTGCTGCGGGGCTACTACGCCCTCGAGGACACCCGGACGCCGTTCTGGCTGACGGTCGTGTTCAGCGTGATCCTCCTCGCGCTGGCGTACCCGCTGTTCGCCCTCGCCGGCCACGGCGGCACCCAGGTCGCCTCCTTGGCCCTGGCCTACTCGCTGTCCTACTGGATCGGCCTCGTCGTGACGTGGTGGGTCCTCGCCCGACGGCTGGGGACCTTGGAGTCACGGCGGACCGCGTGGGTCATCGGACGGCTGCTGATCGCCGGCGTCGTGTCGGTCGGTGTGATGCTGGCGGTGACGCGCGCCCTGATCGACCTCGAGGGTCGTGGGGTGGAGTCCTTGGGGCACGTCCTCCTCGCCGTGAACGTCGCGACGACCTCGCTCGCCGGCATCGTCGTGTTCGCGGCAGCCGCCTGGGTTCTGCGGATCCAGGAGGTCGCCGACGTACTCTCGCTCGTGAGCCGGGGCCATGCCCGGCTGCGTCGAAGGAGCGCCCGATGAGGTCGACCGAGCAGCTCGGTCGGTACCACCTGCTGGACCTGGTGGCCGCCGACCCGAGCCCGCACGGCGAGGTGCTCTTGTGGCATGCCTACGACGAGGTCCTCGACCGGCCCGTCGCCGTGCGGGTCCTGCCCGCCGACGACCCGCGCTGTCCGGCGGTGCTGGGCGCCGCGCAGGCGGCCGCGCGCGTCGACGACCGCCGCCTTCTGCGCGTGCTCGACATGCTCGACCTGCCGGCCACGTCGACCGACCCGGCCCGGGTGGCCGTCGTCTCCGAGTGGGCCAGCGGTCGCAACCTGGAGGGGACCCTCGCCGACCGCGGCGGGACGCCCTTGGGCGCCGCCGACGCGTTGTCCCTCGTGGCCGAGGTCGCCCGGGCCATCGCCGCCGGCCTCGCCGACAACGTGGAGCACGGACGGCTGCGCCCCTCGAGCGTCTTCATCACAGACGCGGGCGAGGTCCGGATCCGTGGGCTGGCCGTCGACGCCGCGCTGTTCGGGCCCACGTCGGCCGTGCAGTCCGGCCGCTCCGGCGACGTCGACGCGCTCGGCTCACTGACCTACCTGCTCACGACCGGCTACTGGCCGGGGGACAGCGCCGTAAGCGCACCGGCGGCGCCGCGCAAGGGCGACGTCGTGCTTCCCCCGTCGCAGGTCCGGGCCGCCGTGCCGCGCAGCATCGACGACGTCGTCGCGCGATCGGTGGAGTCGGCGGCACGACCCCGGGGAGTCGCCCGGGTGCCGGACTCCGCCGCGTTCGCCACCATGGTCGGTGCCGCGCTGGACCACCTCGCCCCGGTCACGACGACGGTCGTCCGGCCGACCGCCCGGGCGACGCCCGGCGGTGCCGCCCTGCGCTGGTCGCTGCGCGGGGTCGCCCTGGTGGCGGCGCTCGCCGTCGTCGGCGGCCTGGCCTGGCTCGGCTGGTCGATCACGACGTCGGGAATCCCGATCGCCGCGACAGCGACGGCGACCGGGCTGGACCCGATGCTCACCAGCCCTGCCAAGCCGGTCGACGACCTGGCCGGCTCCGGGATCGAGCGCACGTTCGCCATCACGCGGTTCCGGTCGTACGACCCCTTCGGCGACGACGACGGCAACGGGCGCCCGGACAAGCGCAAGGGCCGGGAGAACGACGAGCTCGCGGCGACGGTCAACGACGCGGACCCGGACACCGCGTGGCTCACGTCGCAGTACCGGTCGGCCGATCTCGACGGCAAGGGTGGCGTGGGGCTGGTCCTGGACCTCGGCGGCCCGCAGGACATCCAGCAGGTGTCCGTGAACCTGGTGGGCAAGGGCACCGGGGTGGACGTCCGGGTCGCGGACCGGATCCTTCCCGACCCGGCGCTGTGGACCGAGCTCGCGTCCGGCTTCGCGACACGCGACCACATCGACGTCCGCGCGCCCCGGCCGGTCACCGGCCGCTACGTGCTGGTCTGGTTCACGCAGGTACCCCCGGCGGAGTCATCCGGCGCCGGGATCTACCAGGGCGGCATCCGCAGCGTGGTGGTCTCGGGCTAGCCGAGGGTGCGCCTAGGCTCGGCGCGTGACCGACGTGAGCGACGCCGAGCTGCTCGCCGCCCACGTCGCCGGGGACCCGCACGCGTTCGAGACCCTGGTGCGCCGGCACCGCGACCGTCTCTGGGCGGTCGCCCTTCGCACGACGAAGGACCCCGAGGAGGCCTCGGACGCCCTCCAGGACGCGTTGATCTCGGCCTACCGCCGCGCCGACCAGTTCCGGGGGGACTCGGCCGTCACCACGTGGCTGCACCGGATCGTCGTGAACGCGAGCCTGGACCGGCTGCGCCGGCGGGCGGCCCGCCCAGCCGGGACCCTGCCCGACGACGACGAGACCCTGCCTGGTCGCGTGGTCGCCGACCCGGTCGACCATCTCGACCGGCGGGAGACCCAGCTGGTCGTCCTGGAGGCCCTGGCCGAGCTCCCCGAGGAGCAGCGGGCCGCGGTGATCCTGGTCGACGTCGAGGGATGGTCCGTCGAGGAGGCGGCGAGGATGCTCGGCTGTCCGGCGGGAACCGTGAAGAGCCGCTGCTTCCGCGGCCGGGCCAAGCTCGCCACGCGGCTGGCCTTCTTGCGGAACCAGGCCGATCCCGACCCCGTCGTATCGCCGGAGGGAGGTGAGCGCACCGATGGCTGAGACACCGCTGACGGCCGTGCCGGACCCGGACGACCCCGATCACGTCGACCCGGACGACCTGGCGCTGGTCGAGTCGCTGCTGCGCGGGCTCTCCGACCTCCGACCCGCCGACGCGCCCCGGGGCGGCCTGGCCGGCTCCGACGAGCCGATGCCCGAGGCCGTGTGGCAGCAGCTCGCCACCGCCCTCGCCGCACAGTCCGTGGCGCGCCCGGCCGCGGGCGGCACCCGCACCTCCCGGACAGCCCGCTGGGCCGGCGGCCTCGTGGCCGCCAGCGTGGCGATCGTGGCGATCGGTGTCGCCGCCACCGTCCTGCGCAGCGGCGGCGGAACCGCGGTCGTGGCCGGCGAGGTGCCGACGTCCGCCGCCGTCGAGGTCGCCAAGGTCGCCCCGCCGACACCGTCCGCGCTGGCGGCATCCGCGTTCGCCGCCGCCGAGGCTGCTCCGACCGCACCGAGCACGACCGCGGGAGCCGACCAGGCGGCTGACTCGACGTCGGCGGACTCGACTGCCGGAGGGGTCCAGCCCGCGGCACGCGTCGTGCTGGACTCGCAGACGGCGTACCAGCCCGCGACCTTGCGCACGCAGGTGAGCTCGATGGTGAAGGACGCCGGGTTCGCGACGCTGCGGGAGGCCATGACCAAGCAGCCCCCGACCTCCGCCATGCCGGTCGAGGGGGGATTCACCGGGTCCTGGCAGCGGCTGCGCGACTGCGTGACGCGGCTGACGAGCTCGGACCAGAAGCAGGCGCTGGTGGTCGATCGGGGCACGTACTCCGGGGTGGACGCCGGGGTCGTGGTCGCCTCGGCCGACGCCGAGGGCCAGGGGGCCTCGGCGAGCAGCCCTCCCCCCACGGCCGTGCTCGCGACCCCCGTCGGCACGTTCGACGTGTGGGTCGTCGACCCGGAGTGCGAGCAGGTCGCCGCCACCCTCGACGACTTCGACCTCTACGCCTGGCAGCCCTAGCGCCCGTCGACGCCGCCGGGCGCGGGAATGCCGACGCGCCTAGGATCGTTTCGCTCCACGGCGTCCTCTGACGCCGCCCGAACGACGAGAGGTCATCCGTGAGCCCGCGCAGCGTCATCATCATCGGCTCCGGCCCGGCCGGCTACACCGCGGCGATCTACGCCGCCCGCGCCCAGCTGACCCCCCTGCTCTTCGAGGGCTCGGTCACGGCCGGCGGTGCGCTGATGAACACCACCGAGGTCGAGAACTTCCCCGGCTTCACCGACGGGATCATGGGCCCGGACCTCATGGAGCGCATGCGCGCGCAGGCCGTCCGCTTCGGCGCGGAGATCCTGACCGACGACGTCACCAGCGTGGACCTGACCGGCGACATCAAGACCGTCATCGACGGCGAGGGCCGCACCCACCAGGCGCAGTCGGTGATCCTCGCGATGGGCTCGGCCTACCGGGAGCTCGGCCTGCCGAACGAGAAGCGACTGTCCGGCCATGGCGTGTCGTGGTGCGCCACCTGCGACGGGTTCTTCTTCCGCGACCAGGACATCGCCGTCATCGGCGGCGGCGACTCCGCCGTCGAGGAGGCCACGTTCCTGACCCGCTTCGCCCGTTCGGTCACCCTCGTGCACCGACGCGACTCGCTGCGCGCGAGCAAGATCATGGCCGACCGCGCCTACGCGGACCCCAAGCTCGACTTCGCGTGGAACAGCACGGTCGAGGACATCCTCGGCGACGCCAAGGTCACCGGACTCGTGCTGAAGGACACGACCACCGGCGTCGCGCGTGAGCTGCCCGTCACCGGAATGTTCGTCGCCATCGGCCACGACCCCCGCTCCGAGCTCGTCCGCGGGCAGGTCGACCTCGACCCCGAGGGCTACGTCCTGGTCCAGGGCCGCTCCACCGCCACCAACCTGCCGGGGGTCTTCGCCTGCGGCGACCTCGTCGACCACACCTACCGCCAGGCCATCACGGCCGCGGGCTCCGGCTGCGCCGCCGCCCTCGACGCCGAGCGCTACCTGGCGCACTAGTCACCGGCTAGCCTGGCGGCACCGTGCCGGGCCGGTCGCCGACCGCAACCACTCGCCGAACCTGGAGGAATCATGGGAGCAACCAAGCCCGTCACCGACGCCACCTTCGCCGCCGACGTGCTCGGCAGCGACAAGCCGGTCGTCGTCGACTTCTGGGCCGAGTGGTGCGGACCGTGCAAGATGGTGGCGCCGATCCTCGAGGAGATCGCCCGCGACAACGACGGCATCGTGATCGCGAAGCTGAACGTCGACGAGAACCCGCAGACGGCGGCCTCGTACGGCATCACGTCGATCCCGACGCTCAACGTCTACTCCGGCGGCGAGATCGTGAAGACCATCATCGGCGCCAAGCCGAAGGCGGCTCTGCTCGCCGACCTCGCGCCGTACCTGTAGTCGTCCGTCCCGTGACCGGACTCAGGCTCGGCGACGAGGGCGCCGCCGTCGCCGAGGTCCGGTCCCGGCTCGTGCAGCTGGGCCTGCTCGACGACGCCATCGACACCGACCCGAGCGTGTTCGACGCCGACCTCGACCGGGCCGTCCGCGCGTTCCAGCAGGAACGCGGGATCACCGTCGACGGGATCGTCGGGCAGAGCACCTTCCGCCGGCTCGACGACGCGCGCTGGCAGCTCGGCGACCGCGTGCTGTCCTACGTCCCGGGCCACCTGGTGTCCGGTGACGACGTCGCCGAACTGCAACGCCGCCTGACGACGCTGGGCTTCGCCACCGGTCGCGTCGACGGGCTGTTCGGCGGCCAGACCGACACGGCGCTGCGCGAGTTCCAGAAGGGCGTGGGTGTCACGGCGGACGGCACCTGCGGCCCGGACACGTTTCGCGCCTTCGACCGGCTCGGCCGCGCGGTGTCCGGCGGCAACGCGACGTCGTTGCGCGAGCACCAGACGGTCTCCGAGCTGCAGACGGGTGTCGCGGACAAGGTCGTCGTCGTCGATCCCGGGCTCACGGTGTCACCGGAGATCAGCCATGCCGTGGCCGTGCGCCTGGAGGGCCGGCGCGCCGCCCTCGGGACGCAGGTCGTGCTGACGCGCGGCGCTCGGGCCGACCGCGGGGACGACAGTGAGAATGCGTTGCTGGCCAACGACATCGGCGCGCACCTTGTCCTGTCCGTCACGGTCGACCGGGTGCACAGCCCGAACCCGAACGGCCTGGCCACGTTCTACTTCGGCGACCCGCGTGGCGGTACGCACTCCCCCAGCGGCCTCCTCCTGGCCGAGCGCGTCCACGAGGAGGTGCTCGGGCGCACGGACCTGCTGGACTGCCGCGTGCACCCGCGTACCTGGGACCTGCTGCGCATGACGCGCATGCCGGCCGTGCGAGTCGTGCTCGGCTACGCGTCCAACCCGGCCGACGCCAGCCGGCTGACCAGCACGGCGTTCCAGGACGCCGTCGCCGAGGCCCTGGCCGCGGCCGTGACCGGCTTCTGCCAGCCGCGCACCTCGTGAGCTAGCCGGCTGCTCGTCGGGGCCACAGCGCGCGCACGACGAAGCCCGCCACCACGCCCAGGAGAACGAGCCCGAGCACCACTACCGTACGTCGCATCCGTCGCCTCCCGCCGTTGCCCGTACCCTAGGACGGCCGGCACGGCGCTGGCGAGACGACGAGAGCGAGGTGAGATGCATGAGCGACACGGTTCGTACCGGGTCACGACTCGATCCCTGGGTGGGTTCATACGCTAGTCGCGCCCATGCGATGCGCGCCTCGGAGATCCGAGCTCTCTTCGCCGTCGCGTCCCGCCCCGAGGTCGTGTCGCTGGCCGGCGGGATGCCCTACGTGCAGGCGCTCCCGGTCGAGATGCTCACCGACACCGTCGAGCGGCTGCTGCGCGAGCGCGGCCCGGTCGCCCTGCAGTACGGGTCGGGCCAGGGCGACGTCACCTTGCGTGAGCAGATCCTGGACGTGATCGGCGAGGTCGGGATCTCTGCCCACCCCGACGACATCGTCGTCACCACGGGTTCCCAGATGGCCCTCGACCTGGTCACCCGCGTCTTCTGCAACCCCGGCGACGTGGTGCTCGTGGAATCTCCGTCGTACGTCGGCGCGCTCGGCGTCTTCCGCGCGTACGAGTGCGATGTCGTCCACGTAGCCATGGACGACCAGGGACTGGAGCCGACGGCCCTCCGGGAGGCGATCGCGGCGGTCCGGGCGTCCGGGCGGTCGATCAAGCTGATCTACACGATCCCCAGCTTCCACAACCCCGCCGGCGTCACCCAGGGCCCCGAGCGACGCCGGGAGATCCTCGCGATCGCACGCGAGGCCGGGATCGCGCTGCTCGAGGACGACCCGTACGGCCTGCTGGGCTTCGAGGGCGAGCCGCCGCGGGCGATCCGGGCGGACGACGCCGACGGCGTGATCTACCTCGGGTCCTTCTCCAAGACCATCGCGTCCGGCCTGCGGGTGGGCTGGGCGGTCGCTCCGCACGGCGTCCGGGACAAGCTCGTCCTCGCGGCGGAGGCGGCCGTCCTGTGCCCGTCCAACTACGCCCAGCTGACGGTCTCGGAGTACCTCGCCACCCAGCCGTGGCGCGAGCAGATCAAGTCCTTCCGTGAGGTCTACCGCGAGCGTCGCGACGCGATGCTCGACGCCCTCGACACCCTCATGCCCGCTGGCACGACCTGGACGGTCCCGGCCGGCGGGTTCTACAGCTGGCTGACGCTGCCCGAGGGCCTCGACGCCACCGCCATGGCACCGCGGGCGATCGCGAACCTCGTCGCGTACGTGCCCGGAACGGGCTTCTACGTCGACGGACAAGGCCGGCGCAACATGCGGCTGTCCTACTGCTACCCCGAGCCCGATCGGATCCGGGAGGGCGTCCGCCGCCTCGCCGGGGTCATCGAGTCCGAGATCGAGCTCGTCCACACGTTCGGCTCGGCCGGCCCGGCGTCGCCGCCGTCCGGAAGCGCCGTTCCCGCTCCCGATCTCGCCTAGGGGTTCGATGCACGTCCTGGTCCTGGCCGGCGGGCTGTCCGCCGAGCGTGACGTGTCGCTGCGTTCTGGGCGACGCGTCGCCGAGGCGCTTCGAGGCTCCCGGCCAGGCTGGGAGGTCACCGAGCACGATGTCGACGGATCCTTGCTCGACCGGCTGCGCAACCACCGGCCGGACTGCATCGTGCCGCTGCTGCACGGGGCCGCCGGCGAGGACGGTGCCCTGCGCGACGTGCTGGACGCGTTCGGCATCCCGTTCGTCGGATCGACCGCCGCGGCCAGCCGGCTGGCGTTCGACAAGCCGGTCTCGAAGGAGCTCGCGCGGACCGGCGGCATCCACACGCCGGACTCCGTCTCGATGCCTCAGTCGACGTTCCGGGAGCTCGGGGCCGGTGCGGTCCTCGCCGCCGTGGTCGGCAAGCTCGGGCTGCCGCTGGTGGTCAAACCCACCCGGGGCGGCTCGGCTCTCGGGGCCTCGATCGTCCGTACCGAAGCGGATCTGCCGGCGGCGATGGTCGGTGCGTTCGCCTACGGCGACGTCGTCATGCTCGAGCGGCTGGTCACCGGCACCGAGGTCTCCGTGTCGGTGTTCGAGCGCGACGGCGAGTTGCTCGCGTTGTCCGCGGTGGAGATCGTGCCCGAAGGCGAGCTCTACGACTACGCCGCCCGGTACACGGCGGGCACCACGGAGTTCTTCTGCCCCGCTCGCCTCTCCGACGACGCGGCACTGGCGGCGCAGGCGACCGCCTTGAACATGCACGCGCTCCTGGGTCTGCGGGACTTGTCCCGGACCGACCTGATCGTCGACGCAGACGGGGTCGCGTGGTTCCTCGAGGTCAACGTCGCGCCCGGCATGACCGAGACATCCCTGTTCCCCCAGGCACTTCTGGCCGCCGAGCTCTCGCCGGGAGAGATCGCCGCGGGCCTGGTCGAGGCCGCGATCGCCCGCGGGGCGTGAGGATCAGGACGTCGTCAGCAGGCTGACGACCCGACGCAGGTCGTCGAGGTCGGCGCACTCGATCACCAGCCGGCCGCGCGAGGTCCGCGAGCCGAAGCCGGTCGCCTCGACCCGCGTGTCGAGCACGTCGGCTGCCTGGGTCACCAGGTCGGCCACCGCCCCGGCGACCTGCTGGTCGCCGCTGGCGGTGCGCCGTGACCGGGTGGTCCGCGCCCGGGTCCGGCCGTCGGCCTCGCCCAGCAGGATGATCTCCTCGACCGACCGGACGCTCAGGCCCTCGGCGACGATCCGCGCGGCGAGTGCCTCCATGTCCTCAGCCTCGCCCAGCGACAGCAGCGCCCGCGCATGACCGGCCGACAGCACCCCGGCGGCGACGCGCCGCTGCACGTCCGTAGGCAGGCGGAGCAGCCGCAGGGTGTTGGTCACCTGGGGCCGTGACCGCCCGATCCGGCGGGCGAGCTCGTCCTGGGTGCAGCCGAAGTCGGAGAGCAGCTGCTGGTAGGCGGCTGCCTCTTCCAACGGGTTGAGGTTGGCGCGGTGCAGGTTCTCCAGCAGCGCGTCACGAAGGAGGTCGTCGTCGTCAGTCTGGCGCACGATGGCCGGGATGGTCGCGAGTCCGGCCTCTCGGCTGGCCCGTAGACGTCGCTCCCCGGCCACGAGCTCGTACCCGTCGCTCACCCGCCGGACCACCACCGGCTGCAGGAGGCCGATCTCCCGGATGGAGTGCACGAGCTCGGCGAGCGCGTCCTCGTCGAAGACTGTCCGTGGCTGGCGCGGGTTGGGCGCGATCTGGTCCACCGAGAGCTCCAGGTAGACCGCGTCCGACGGCGTCTGGTCCTCCACCACGGCCGGGCCCGGGATCAGCGCGCCGAGCCCTTTGCCCAGACCACGCGGCGGGGCTGCAGCCATGCTCTCTCCTTCGGGGGACAACTAGGTATCTTTTGACCGTTTATGTCCGATAATGTCTGTGGAAAACTATGTGGAAGATGGGACGAGCGCGACGACCTGGGCTGCCGCTTCCCGGTAGGCGATGGCACCGGGTGAGGCCGGGTCGTAGGTCACCACGGTCTGCCCGTAGGACGGGGCCTCGGAGACCCGGACCGAGCGCGGGATCACGGTGTCGATGACCTGCGCCCCGAAGTGGGTACGTACCTCCTGGGCGACCTGCGAGGCCAGCCGGGTGCGGCCGTCGTACATCGTCAGCAGGATGGCGCCCACCTCCAGCCGCGGGTTGAGGTGCGTACGGACCATCTCGATGGTCCGGAGCAGTTGCGACAGGCCCTCCAGGGCGTAGTACTCGCACTGGATCGGCAGGAGAACCTCGCTGGCGGCGACGAGGCCGTTCAGCGTCAGCAGTCCCAGGCTCGGCGGGCAGTCGAGGAAGACGAGGTCGAACTCCCGCTCCCCCAAGAGCGCCTCGACCGCGCGGGCAAGCCGGTACTCGCGGGCGACGAGCGCGACGAGCTCGATCTCCGCCCCGGCGAGGTCGATCGTTGCGGGCGCTGTCCACAATGACGGCACGTCCGGGCACGGCTGGATGACATCGACCAGCCGGCGCTCCCCGGTCAGGACGTCGTACACGCTGGGAGTGCCCTCGCGGTGCTCCGCGCCGAGGGCGGTCGAGGCGTTGCCCTGGGGATCGCAGTCCACCAGCAGCACCCGTTTTTCCATTACGGCCAGTGAAGCGCCAAGATTCACAGCGGTTGTGGTTTTGCCCACGCCATTTACCCCAACAACCATAATGACAAATGGTTTTGCTGGTAGGTCAGCGCCATCACTTGTGCTCATCTGATTGGCTGAAAGCAAGGAAGTAATTTCGTCTTTAAGTA
>OFJB01000687.1_pt1 | contig 15358 bp, 15 predicted proteins | sample 1775081 | NCBI WGS metagenome assembly OFJB01 (sample SAMN08195771, study PRJEB24354) | sludge metagenome | isolation source: initial sludge from phenol fed wastewater aerobic bioreactor | place: India: Nagpur | collected 2016-06-05 | reverse complement strand
GCCCCACCCTGACCGAGCCCGCCGTCTCCTCGGCGCCGCCCAAGCGCCCGAGCTGGACGACGCGCCGGCCGTCGCTGCCGCGGTGGCCACGGCCCGCGACGCGACTGTCGCCTACCAGCGCCACATCAGCACACCGACGGGCGAGGTCTTCCACGTCCCTGACGGTGATCCCGGCCTTGGTACCTGCGGCAGTGGCGACGTGCTCGCCGGTGCGCTGGGCGGGCTTCTCGCTCGTGGCATGGCTCCCCTCGAGGCGGCCTGCTGGGCGGTCTACCTGCACGCCGCCTCAGGCGACCGTCTGTCGCGGGCGATCGGCGGCGTCGGCTACCTCGCCCGCGAGATCGTCGCTGAGCTGCCGCGCACGCTCCGAGACGTCAGCAGCTAATGCAGGCGTCACCAGGACGACACCGCATCGCGCCGTCCACGACTCTCATGGAGGTGGGTCGATGAGAAGGCTGAACGCCGACTCCTCCTCCTGCGCGTTGTGGAGCCGCAGGACGGCGTACAGGCCGTAGAGGGAGCGACGCAGCTCGATGACGTCGTCCGGCGTGGCGGGGCCGGACCCGATCTCGACCAACAGGCGGTCGAGGCGGGCGACGTGGTGCTCGATCTCGGCATGCGTTCGGGAGAGCGACCCCGTGGGGTCGGGTCCTCCCAGGGCGCGGGCGACGACGGGAAGCAGAAGCTCCTCCTCGCGTCGTTCGTGCGGGATGAGCTCGACGTCGAGACGGCGGACCAGGTCGGTGATCGCGTCGAGGTCGCACGAGTCGTGGTGGAGGGTGTCCGCCGCGTCGCGCACCTGCTCGACCAACTCGGCGAGGGCGTTGTGCTCCGAGCGCAGCGTGTCGGTGACTGCCGCGTCCCGGTCCGTCAGGACGACCGTGTGGCCGCGGGCGGGCAGGAGAGCGGTCAGGGCGATGGCGATCGCGAGGACGTCGATGCCTTCTTGCAGCACGGCGCCCGCCGTGGGGGACAACACGCCGACAGCGGCAGCGACCATGCCGATGGCGGCGAGGCTCATGCCGACCACGGCTGCGGTCAACGCGATCCGGCGAGACCGGCGGGCGATGAGGATCGCGTCAGCGAGGGCGTCGATGCGGTCGACGGTGAGCACGACGTCCGCGGCTTCGGACGCTGCCGAGGCGCCACGGGCCGCGAGGGCCACCCCGACACTCGCGGCGGCCATCGACGGAGCGTCGTTGACGCCGTCGCCCGTCATGATGGTGGCGCCGAAACGGCCTTCTTCGGTCACCACGCGGACCTTGGACGCCGGGTCCTGCTCCGCGTAGACGGTGTCGACGCCGACGAGTCGGCCGACGGTGTCCGCGATGTCGGATCGGTCACCGCTGACCAGGACGACCCGGTTGATGCCGCACCGACGCAGCGCACGGATCATCCGCGGGGCGTCCGGACGGATGGGGTCTTCGAGGACGAGAGCTCCGGCGGGCACATCGTCGAGGGACACGTAGACGGTCAGCGAGCCGTCGAGCGACGCGCGACGCCGGGCCTGACGCAGCCAGGCCGGTGCCGCCCCGGGGGCGACCCACGACTCCTTGCCGACGCGGACGTAGCGACCGTCGACAACCCCCTCGATGCCGTATCCCGGCCGTTCCCGAAGATCCGTCGCATCACTCAGCGCCAGACCGCGCCCCCGGGCGGCGCCGACCACCGCGGTTGCCAGCACGTGGGGCGAGAACCGGTCGAGTGCGGCCGCCGCGGCGAGCACGGCGTCAGGGTCGGCACCGGGAGCGGTCACCACCGAGGCGACCGACGGGCGACCACGGGTCACGGTGCCCGTCTTGTCGAGCAGCAGCACCCGGCCCAGCCCGAGGCGTTCGAGCGCGGCACCGCCCTTGACGACCACACCCGCTCGTGCCGCCCGGGACAGTCCGGCCATGATGGCGATCGGCGCCGCGAGGAGCAGCGGGCACGGAGTCGCGATGACCAGGACGGCTACCGCGCGGACCGCGTCGCCCGCCATCCACCAGGCCAGCCCAGCGACCGCGAGGGCGAGCGGTACGAAGTAGGCGGCGAGCCGGTCCGCCAGCCGAACGAACGGCGCGCTCCCCGCGGCCGCCTGTTCGACCAGGCGAACCAGCCCGGCGTAGGTCGAGTCTGCGGCGTTGGTCGTAGCGACCAGCTCGGCCAGCGAGCCGGCATTGACCACGCCGCTGCGGACCCCGTCATCGACCGCGTGCTCGACAGGGAGGGGCTCGCCGGTGAGGGCGGACTCGTCGAACACCCCGGGGCCCAGCAGACGCCCGTCTACCGGCGTCACCTCTCCCGGCCCGACGAGCACCCGGTCGCCGACGACGACGTCGCTCACCGGCACGGCCACCACGTCGCCGCCGCGGCGGACGCGGGCGCTGCGCGGCGCGCGGTCGACCAGGAGCGTCAGCTCTCGGGCAGCCCGCGCCTGGGCGCGGGCTTCGAGCAGCTGCCCGGTCGCAAGCATCACGGCAACCACGGCGGCCGCCAGGTACTCCCGGACCGCGACAGCACCCACCAGGGCCAGCACCGCGAGGACATCGACGGACGGACGGTGTGCGCGCAGGGCGCGCCACAGCGATGCGCCGCACAGCAGCAGGCCGATTGCCGCGGCCACGAGGAACGACGCGTCGGCCGCGACCTCGAGTCCGCCCGCGAGGAGTCCGAGCCCCACGACAAGCAGGCCTACGCAGGCGGCGAACGCCAGCCACTCCCTCACCGTCGTTCGCATCCGATTCACCTCGCACGCTCAGAGGTCCCGCGCAACGAACTGCTCGGTCATGCCCGACGCCTCGCACGCGAGCATGCTTTGACGGTACGCGCGTCAGCGCCGTGCGGGGAGGTCGAGCGGGGCGCGGACACCGCCGAGACCGCCGCTCATCCAACCGACGGGCGACCCGACTGGGTGTCGTGCCGGGACCACAGGACCAGACGCGCCCGAGGGCATCACGGCACGGGCCGCTGCTCTCGTGCTGGCGGGGCGGGCCGTGCACCGACGGACAGATCCGCTGCAATCCGTTGCGCGACCCGGCCGACGAGGCCTTCGAAGCCGTGGCCGTCGAGGTCTCGCCTGCTCCCCGCTACGGAGATCGCACACACCGCCTCGCCCGAGCGAACGACCGGCGAGGCAATGCAGTACAGGCCTCGCTCCGTCTCCCCGTCATCGATCGCCACACCGGTGCGGCGCGCAAGGCGAAGTTGCCTAGTGAGCGCCGAGCGCGCGGTCGTGGTCTCCGATGCGCGCGAGGCAGGTTCGCTGCGGACGACCTCGCTCACCGCCTGAATCGGGGTGAAGGCGAGAAGCGCCTTCCCGAGCCCGGTGGAGGTCGGCGACCGACGCATGCCTGCCGCGGGGGGGACATCCGGGCTGGCCGGTGAACTGACCCGGTCCAGATAGAGGAGCTCGCCCTTGTCGAGAACGGCGATGTGCGCAACGGCTCCACGACAGCGGACGTGAAGGTAGGTGAGCCACGGCGACACCGCATCTCGCAGTCCCCGAGGCCAACTCGGTGTCGAACGTGAACCCAGTTCGAACAGGAGCCAGGAGAGTCGGTACCGCTGTCCATCGCGCAGGATGAATCCAGCCCGTTCGAGCCCGACGAGCCGCCGGTACGCCGTCGTCTTGGCCGTGCCCGTCCGCCGCGCTACCTCCGACACGCCGAGGGTCGGCCCGTGCTCGACGAAGACGGAGAGGAGCCGAAGCCCGGACTCCAGGCTCGTCTCGGGAGCGCGCACGGCCCCCTGCGCGCTGTGACTCCCGGGCCCGACTGAATCGTCGGAGGACGTATCGGCCCACACGCGTCCTCCCTCCTAAACGGACGGGCCTACCGGGCGCGCCGGGTGACGCGTGCCGCAGCGTTCGCAGATCCGTCCGTCATGGTCCTCATCGAATGCGGCGAACACCGGTGGAAGGTCCGGGGTCTGCTGCACGGGTGGGTGACATCTGATCTGTGGTGCTGTGGGGTGCCGCTGGAAGGATGTCTGCTGTGCCGAAGCCGTATCCCAGAGAGTTCCGTGACGATGTGGTGCGTGTCGCGAGGAACCGTGAGCCGGGCCAGTTGCTGAAGACCATCGCGGCCGACTTCGGTATCAGCGAGTCGTGCCTGACGAACTGGATGAAGTCCGCCGACGTCGAGGACGGCGTGAAGCCGGGGACGACCGCAGCGGAGGGCGTGGAGTTGCGGGCGGCCCGCCGACGGATCCGGCTGCTGGAGCAGGAGAACGAGGTGCTGCGCCGGGCGGCGGCGTACCTGTCGCAGGCGAACCTGCCGGGAAAAGGCTCTACCCGCTCGTGAGCGAGCTGGCCGCGGACGCGATCCCTGTCGCGGTGACGTGTCGGGTGCTCAAGCTTGCTCGCCAGCCCTACTACCGGTGGCTGGCCGCCCCCGTGAGCGCCGCTGAGCTCGTCGAGGCGCATCGGGCGAACGCCTTGTTCGACGCGCACGGTGATGACCCGGAGTTCGGCTACCGGTTCCTGGCGGACGAGGCCGCCGACGCCGGCCAGTTGATGGCGAGGCGGACGGCGTGGCGGATCTGCTCGGCGAACGGCTGGTTCAGCCGGTTCGGGAAGAAGCCCACGCGGGGCAAGGGCGGCAAGGTCGGGCCGCCGGTCCACGACGATCTCGTCGAGCGGGACTTCACCGCCGACGCCGTGAACACGTTGTGGTTGGCGGACATCACCGAGCACTCCACCTTGGAGGGCAAGGTCTACCTCTGCGCCATCAACAGCGCCGTCGCCCGCCGCGGTGACGTCGCCGGCTGCGTGCTTCACACGGACAGGGGCAGCCAGTTTCGAAGCCGGAAGCATGTGCGCGCTTTGGCGCGGCATTCCATGGTCGGATCCATGGGCCGCGTCGGAGCGGCCGGGGACAACGCCGCCATGGAGTCCTTCTTCAGCCTGCTGCAAAAGAACGTCCTCGACCGCCAGACCTGGGCCACGCGCGAAGACCTACGGATCGCGATCGTCACCTGGATCGAACGGACCTACCACCGACGCCGAAGGCAGGACGCCCTCGGCGATTGACCCCCGTCGAGTTCGAGACCATCATGACCACGCCAGCCACTCAGGTTGCGTGACAGGAACTGTCACCTGATCGTGCAGCAGACCCCGTGCAGGAAGTGCAAGCTGCGGTGCAAGCAGAACCGGTCCGCGAAACCTCTGGACCTACGGATTCCGACTGCGCTTCGCCCGCGGAGTCGGCAGCCCTTTCCTGTCACGCTGCGTGCGTGGCTGGCGTGTGCATGATGATCTTGTACGCGGCGGATAATCTCCGTAGTCACGGCTCAGCAGACATCTAGTCACTTACGGCGAGCTGGCCGTGGGCACCCTTCTCGGCCAGGGACATCTCGTGGTTCACGAACGCGTAGTGACCCGCCTCGAGCGGTACGAACTCGACGAACCCGCCCTCCGCCGGCAACAGCGAGAGGACCTGCGCGCCCGTGGTGCCGGCCGTGCGCCCGTCCGTCGACGCCCCCCGCAGCACCCGGTACGCGCCCTCGCTCCAGACCGTGTCGAACTGCGTCCCGACGACGTGGAACGCGAGCGAGGAGTTCGGGCCGACGTCGAGCACCCACATCCGCACGCGGTCGCCGACGCGGGCCGCCAGCGGGTGCGCGTCGTACTGGAACGCGGTCCCGTTGAAGGCGACAACGTCCGGCACGAGCGCGGCGACCTTCGCAGCGTCGGCTGGCTCCCCGTCCGGGCCGAGGTACTGCTCGGACTGGATCACGACGTACGAGTGGTCGACGGCCGGCAGGTCGTCGGGCTCTATGACGACGGCGCCGAACATGCCGTTGGCGATGTGGCTCGACATCGGCATCGTTGAGCAGTGGTACATCCAGATTCCCGAGCGCGCCGCGGTGAACGTGTACTCCAGCGACTGCCCGGGCTCGATGGTGCGCATCGGCTCGTCCGGAGCGACCTGACCGGCGTGGAAGTCGATCGAGTGGCCCATCGTCCCGTCGTTGACCAACGTGATGTGGAACGTGTCGCCGACTCGGCCGTGCAGGATCGGCCCGGGTGACGTCCCGTTGTACGTCCACACCGCACGTGTGAGTCCCGGCACGACGCCGACCACCTGCTCGGTCACCCGGAACGTGTAGCGATGCTCGGTCGCGTTGCTCAGCGGCGGCAGCTCGGCGGGGTAGGCCGGGATGTCCTTGGCGGCCTGCACCAATGCCGCCATCGTGGGCGCGTTGGCGTCGGTCGTGGCCGCAGTCCCGTTGGCAGACCCGTGCGTCGAGTGATCGGTCATCGACCCATCCATCGAATGGCCGGCCGCGGTGTCGGTCCCGTCCGTCGACGCGGTGGTGCCGGAACCGACGGCCACGATGTCGAACACCATGCCCATCTGGCGGTGGCCGGGCAGGGTGCACCAGCCAGCCAGGTCCGTACCGATCACGCCGACGTCGACGGTCGCCTGCTCGCCCGGTGCAAGCACGCCGCTCGTCGCGCCGTTGGCGAACTCCAGGTCGTGCCGCTGGTCGCCGGTGTTGACGAGCGTCACCTGCAGCGCGTTGCCGACGGGCACCTCGATGATGTTCGGGACGAACGACATCCCGTCGACGGTGACCTCGGCGCGCGTCACCTCGCCGGTCGGTACGACGGATGACGTCGACACGGCCGCGTGCGGCTGCTCGTCGGCGGATGCGGTCACGAACGAAGGACGGACGAGCAGCGCGGCCACCGTGAGCGTGACGACCACCACGACACCGATGGCGGCGGCGGCGGCGCGCCCCGTCGGGGTGCCGTCCTGGCCCGGCAGGGTTCGCGGTGGCGATGTCGGGCGGCCGGCGTCGGGGTCCTCAGGCACCGTCTCCTCCAGGGGTCGGCTCGGGCGGGTGGTTCACGTTGCTGGTGGCCGGCGGCAGGGCCGCGCGCCGCACGCGCACCTGGCGGGCACCGGCGACGGCGAACAGGACGACGTCCGCGGCGAACGTGAGCAGCACCAACGCCCACCACCACGTGCTCAGATCCGTCCCGGTCGTGCCGGTCACCGCGAGCAGGCCGATGGCCGTGTTGCGGACCGCGACCCGCGCCGGCCAGCCCGTCTCCAGTACGGCCATCCCCGCGCGCAGGGCGGCCGGGCCGCCGCCGACGACGACGGGCAGGAGGTAGGTGAGCGCTCCGACGAAGACCTGGCCGATCCCTCCGATGCCGAGCACGGCGATCCACGGCAGGTTCGACGCCCGGAACGCTCCGGCGTCCGGCGCGGCGAACGCGCCGACGGAGACGGCCGTGACGGCGACCGCCACCCAGGCCAGGCCGGCCGTCATCGTCCAGGTGGCGTAGGTGCTCGGCGACTTCGCCAGAGCGGTTCGTACCAAAGGTACGGCGATACCGGGGATCAGCGCGGCGACGAAGAGGAGCAGGCCGATCCCGACCCCGGGCATGATCCCCCCGATCGCGGCCACCGCCGCGACGGCTATCCCGCCGACCAGCAACGGCAGGGCGCGGACGGCGAGGGTGACGGCGTGCGGGTCGATCCGGGTGCGCAGCATCGTCGGGCCGAGGGTGACGAGGGTGCCGGCGATCGACAGGCCGATCCACCCGCCGACGTTGACGAGCGCGTGCGCGACGGTCAGCCGGTCGCGCAGGTCGACGGTCCACGCCGGTGCCGTCGGGTCGAGCATCGCGACGGCGATGATCCCGGCGAGCGCGGACCCGACGACGAGGAAGGCCGCCGCCGCGACGTAGAAGCGCACGACGACGGCGAACCGGGACACGAGCCGGGTACGCGCAGCCCTCAGCAGAGCCAGCCCGTGCCAGGCGATCACGGCGCCGATCCCGGTGGCAAAGGCCACGACGGCGATGGTGCGGGCGGTCCACATTGCGGCGAAGAGCCCGACGAGCACCACGTTGAACGCGACCGTGCGTATGACCGCGTCGCGTCCGGCGCGGGGATCGTCGTCGGGCAGCCGCAGGAGCGTGCGGGCGAAGTACCACGACCACTGCAGGATCGCGTTGGTCAGCACCCCCAGGGTGACGACGTGCACGAGCGTCCACAACGGCTGCGGCAGCGCCGACCGTGACACCAGCCCGATCCCGGCGATGACCAGCGCGGCCACGAGCCACACGGACGCGAGCCGGTCGGTGCGGGGACGGCGGCGCCGCGGTGGTGCGGCGCGGGTCGGCCCGTCGATCGCGGTCATCGCCGCGCGCTCCGGCGCCCGGCGGTGATGACGAGCGTGACGGTCGTGACCAGGAAGGCGAGCAGGGCGACAACGTCGACAGCGCCGCCCAGCTGCCAGGCTCCGTCGTTGCCGCGGGCGCCGGCGATGGCGCGGATGAGCAGACCGGCCTGAAGGAGCAACCAGACGGCCCACATGACGGGGTGGTACGGCAATGGCCGCCGGGCAATCGCCGGCACGATCACCGGGGCGTGGGCGACAACCATGGACAACGCGAACCCGATCGTGAGGGCGTGCACGACGACGTCGTAGCGGTAGCCCGAAAGCGCCGGCCCGCCGACGATCCACACGAGGGAGGCGACGACGGCCCAGGCGTAGCCGGTGAGCAGGCAGGCGGCCATGAACCGCGGCAGCCCGGTCGTGCGGATCGTGCGCCGGGCGACGTCGTGCACGGCGACATCGACGATGAGGACCCCGAGCACCAGGCCGAGGAGCGGGTAGCCGGCGTCGGGAGCGACGAGCGTCACCACGAGCGTCGCGATGAGCGCGCAGGACTCGGCGACGATCCGCTGCTCGGTCCCACGGGCGAGGAAGGCGATGCGGGCCAGCTCCAGCCGTTCCCCGACGATGGTGAGTACGAGGAAGGTCGTCCACCACGGGATGATCGCCGCGGCCTCGAACCCCCGCGTCCAGAGCGCCGCGCCACCCGCACCGGCGAAGGCGCCGAGCGCCTGGACGAGGAGGGAGTGCGACGGCTGCCGGTGCCATACGCGCAGGTAGACGACCAGCAGCAGGAGCATCGACGCCGTCCACGCCAGACCCGGCAGCATGCGGCCGTCGGGCACGGGAAGCGCGGTCGACTGCAGGACGAGCGTGATCGTGCCGACGCCGCTGGCCAACGGCGCTGCGTACGCCCACACCGTCGAGCGGGACGGACCCGACTGCAGGGCGACCGCGCGCTCGAGGGTGATGGCCGTCCCGAGGAAGCCGTAGACCATCAGGACGCCGTGCCCGGCGGCCAGCGACACCGCCTCGACAGGGGCGCCAAGACCGAGTCGCAGCAGGGCGGCGTCGAGTCCCGACAGGACGGCAGTCGCGGCTAGCAGCAGGAGCAGCAGGCGCTGCATCGGCACGCGCGGGCGCCCGGCGTCGGCCGGGATCGCCGGGCGGGCCGGTGTCGTCTGCTGGTCCATCGCGCTCCCCGAGGTCCGACGGCCTCGTGCCGTCGATGCCGTTCTCCAGCACTGTAGCGGAATAGACCGGATGGTGATACTTTTTATTTGTGCGTGAGACCCAGGCTGCCGACGAGCACGTCCTGCTGTCCGTGCCCAGCCGCGCGCGGATCCTCGACCTCGTGCGCTCCGCGGCTGAGCCGCTCACGGCGGCCGATCTCGCCCGCGAGCTTGACATCCACGTGACGACCGTCCGCTTCCACCTGGACCAGCTCGAGCAGGCCGACCTCGTCCTGAAGGCGCCCGTGCCGTCCGGCGGCCGCGGCCGTCCGCGCATCGGCTACCGCGCCGGCGCCCTCGATCTCGGGCAGGTACGCGAGCAGATGATCGATGCGCTCGCCGAGGCCCTGGCCGACCGTGGGTCGCGTGACCGCTCGCTGGCCGCCGGCCGCCGCTGGGCCGATCGGCTGCCGGAGCCACGGGGAGAACCCGCTGCCGCCGTGACCGAGGTCTTCGCGCAGCTCGGCTTCGCACCCGACCGCGACGGGTCGACGATCGACCTGCACCGGTGTCCGTTCGGCGATGCCGCCCGCCGCACCCCGGAGGTCGTCTGCCGGGTGCACCTCGGGCTCGCGCAGGGCCTTGCCACCCGCGCCGCGCAGGCACAGACGAGCGCCGCCCCCCGCGTCGGTCTCGTCCCGTTCGCCGGCCCCGACCTCTGCGTGCTCACCATCGACGGACGTGGCGTCGACACCGGTGTCGACGCCGAAGGACGACCTGCATGACGACCGAACGACTGCTCCCCCAGGCAGACCGCCCCACGGAGGACGTGCTGGGACGCTGGCTGCTCGCCGCAGGCGATGTATGCGGCGCCGACATCGTCGAGCTGGCACCTGGACTCGTGCGCACGACGGACGGAGCGCCGTCGACGACCACGCGCACGCGCCCCAGGGACGGCTGGACCGATGCGTGTGCGGACGTCGTCGTCGGCGAGGCGATGCTCACGATGCAGACCGACCGGGGCAAACGGGCGATCATCACGGAGGCCGTCCGACTGCTGCGGCCTGGCGGGCGCTCTGCGATCCACGAGCTCGGCCTCACCTCCGACGACATCGACGATGCCATGGCCGACGGGATCCGGCAGGAGCTGGTCGGCACCATCCGGGTCAACGCCCGGCCACTGACCGAGGCGGAATGGCGTGCGCTCCTCACCGATGCCGGCCTCGGCGTCGACCGGGTCGACACCGCGCCGATGGTCCTGCTCCGGCTCCGTCGCAACATGGCACACGAGCGCGTCGTCGGCACGCTGCGGATCGTGCAGAACGTGCTGCGCGACGCCGCCGCCCGCCGACGCGTCCTGGCCAAGCGAAAGACGTTCACCCGCAACGCAGACCCCATGACCGGGATCGCCCTGGTCGCCCACCTCCCCGCGAAGGACACCCGATGAGCAGCGCTGAGCATGCCCCCGCCATGACCGACCTGGACGCGATCGCTGACCTCGTCACGATCCAGCCCGGCGCGACCGTCTCGCGGACCGTGCTCACCGCAGAGGGCGTCCGCGTCGTCCTGTTCGGCTTCGACGCCGGCGAGCAACTGACCGAGCACACCGCCGCGATGCCCGTCGTGCTGCAGGTGCTGGAAGGTCATCTGCGGATCACCGCAGACGGCCGGACCGTCGACCTGCGCCCCGGCGGACTCATCCACTTCGGCACCCGGCTACCGCATGCGGTCGACGCCGTCGAGCCCTCCAAGCTCGCTCTGCTGATGCTCGACGACCGCTGACCTGCGTCCGTCCCGTCGCCCCGATCCGAACCACCCGAACGAAGGAGATCCCCATGAGCGAGTCCCTCGAGATCGGCCGGCAGATGCCGGTGCTGGAGCACACCTGCGGGTGCGGTGTGGACCACGACGGGGCACCGGTGCTCGACGTCCGGCCGATCCCGCACGCGATCCGGCACGCCAGCGTGTTCGGCGCGTTGGACGCCGTCGAGCCGGGCGGCTCGCTCGTCATCATCGCGCCGCACGCGCCGCTGCCGCTGCTCGCCCAGCTGGCCGAGCGCGCCCCGATCGAGGTGACGTTCCTCGTCGAGGGCCCGGACGCGTGGCACGTCCAGATCACCCGGCAGGTCCTCGACCCGACGTAGCCGGCCGTAGGTTGACCGACGTGACCGATCCAGAGGGGCGGGACCCGGCGGATCCTGCGCCGGTGTGGACGGCCGTCGTCCTCGCCGGCGGTCGCGCCGCCCGGATGGGTGGGCGGGACAAGCCGCAGCTCCAGATCGACGGGCGCTCGCTGATCGCGTGGGTAGTCGACGACCTGCCAGCGCACGTCCCGGTGGTCGTCGTCGGCCCTGTTCAGCCGGTGCCCCGGGAGGTGGAGTTCCGGCGCGAGGACCCACCGTTCGGCGGACCGGTCGCCGCGCTCGCCGCGGCCCTGCCTGCCGTCCGCACTCCGCTCGTCGGTCTCGTGGCCTCCGACATGCCCCGCGCCGGCGCGTTGCTTAGCCGGTTGGCGGCAGGCTGGCGCGGCCCGTCGGGAGTCGTCCCGGTCGACGAGGAGGGTCACCGGCAGCCGTTGTGCTCGATCCTGCCGAGCGACGCCATCGCTTTGGCAGTCAACGGGATCGGCGACCCGGCCGGCTGCTCGATGCGGTCGTTCCTCTCCCGGCTCGACGTCACCGAGCTGCGGCTTACCGGGTCCGATGCGGTCCTGTTGCGTGACATCGACGTCCCGGCCGACGTCCCGGTCACCGGGGCAACGGAAGCCATCTGACCAGCTCGCCCGCCGCAACCTCGCCGGCGGCTACCGCCAGCCCGTCGGCTGCAGCGAGGCCCCGGAGCATCCCGGAGCCGATGTGCTCACCGGGATGCGCGGCCCCGTCGACGATCCGGCACGGCACGAGGCGTGTCCCCGTTCCGCGTGGACCGATCCGGGCGGCGACCGGTACCCGTGCGAGCGCGGGCAGGTCGGTGCCGTGCAGGGCCAGCAGCAACGGTTGCGCGAGTGTCATCAGCGCCGCGATAGCGGCGTGCGGGTTGCCGGGAAGCCCGACGAGCCAGCGCCGTCCGTCGTCGCGCGTCCAGCGGGCCAGCAGCATCGGATGACCGGGCCGGCAGTGCACGCCGTCGACGACGAGGTCCCCGCCGGTCTCCGCCACGGCCCGGTGCACGAAGTCCGCCGGGCCATTGGCCGTGCCGCCCGTCGTCACGACGAGGTCAGCGTCGGTCAGCGCGGATGAGATCGAGGCGGCATGCTCGTCCGCGCGGTCGGCGACCTGGCGGACACCGACGACCTCGCATCCCCAGCCGGTCAGCCACCCCGGCAGCAGCGGACCCAGGCTGTCGCGGACCCGTCCGTCGCGCGGCACCCCGTCGCGCAGGAGCTCGTCGCCGAGGACGAGCACGACAGCGCGCGGCCGTCGCACGACGTCGACCATGTCGTTCCCGCCGGCGGCGGCCAGCCCGAGCCGTACGGGGCCGAGGACCTGCCCAGCCGCAACGAGGGTGGTGCTGGCCGGGCACTCCTCGCCGGCATGCCGGATGTCGCCCCCGGCTCGGGGAACCCCGTGCACCTGCCCGGCGGAGTCCACGGTGGCGTCCTCGCGGCGCAGCACCGCGCTCGACCCGGCCGGGAGGACGGCCCCAGTGGCAATCCGCACCGCCTGGCCCGCAGCGAGCGGCCCGGCCGGTGCCATCCCCGCACGCTGATCGCCCACGACCGTCCACGGGCCGGCACCGGCCACCGCCCAGCCGTCCATCGCGGAGGCGTCCCACGGAGGAAGCGGCGTCCGCGCGACGACAGCCGTCGCGGTGGTGCGCCACAACGCGTCGGCCAGCGCGAGCGACTGCGTGGACAGAGCCACACCGCTCGCGTGGGCGGCCTCACGGGCCGCCTCCCAGGAGGGGTCGACCAGTCTCACGCCGGCTCGGCCGGCGACCACGACGTGGCCAGCGCGGTTGCCGCCGCCACGGCTCGCTGCACGTCCGCTGCCGAGCCGCCCGCGCGGCCGGCAGCCAGGCCGACCATGAAGGTCGTCAGCGGTGCGGCCGGCCGCTCGACGTGGTGGGCGGCATCGCGGGCGAGGCCGAGCAAGAGCGCGGTGTCGACGGCGTCATCGAGCCCGAGCTCGCGGGCCAGTGCGGTCGTCCAGTCGTCGAGCATGGTGACCTCCTTCGTCAGCAAGGCTTCTCGGCGCCCGGTCGAGCGTAGAACCACCAGCTCACGGCAGCCGCGACGAGGGCGAAGACGACGCCCATTCCGAACAGCAGACCGGGGGCGACCGCCGACAGCATCATGCCGAAGATGAACGGCCCGTACGCAGCGATGGCGGACGTCCAGCCGATCACCCCTCCGGCCTGGCGGCGCTCGAAGATCATCGGCATCTGTTTGAAGGTGCTGGCATTCCCGACACCGGCGAAGAAGAAGATCGCGACCATGCCGACGAGGAACTTCGGGAAGTCGTCCGGGGAGGTCGGGGAGACCTGGAACGAGGAGTAGAGCGCAGACGCAGCGATGCCGATCGTGGCCACGACCGTGATCCGGCCGCCGCCGACCCGGTCGGCGATCGGGCCGGCGATGATCCGGGCGAGCGACCCGACGAGTGCACCGAGGAACGCGTACCGCAGTGGGTCGACGCCCTGGTCGCCGAAAGCCGAGCTGCCGTAGAGGTTGGCGATCAGCAGACCGAAGATGCCGGCCAGCCCGGAGAACGTGCCGAACGTGATGACGTACAGGTAGGTCATGATCCAGGTGTGCTTGTTGCTGAAGATGTCCAGCTGGTCGCGGACGCCGCGGGCCTGGACGGGCACGCTGCGTAGCAGGACCCACGCGAGGACCGTGCCGACGACGACGAACGGGATCCACACGTACGCGGCGTTCTGGAACCAGACGTCCTTCGTAGCGCCGGTGTCCTTGTTCGTCATGACCTGGCCCGCGCCGACCATCGCGAAGCCGATGATCCACGGAGTGACGAGCTGTACGAGACTGACGCCGAAGTTGCCGATGCCAGCCTGCAGGCCCAATGCAGTGCCCTGCTTCGCGCGCGGGAAGAAGTACGAGGTGCTCGGCATGAAGCCGGAGAACGCACCGCCGCCGAGGCCGACGAGTGCGCCGAGGAACAGCAGGACCCCGTAGGGCGTGCTCGGGTTCTGTACCGCCAGTCCCCAGCCGATCAGAGGCAGGACGAGCAAAGCCGTCGTTACGGTGACCAGCTTGCGGGTCCCCATGATGGGGGGCAGGAAGGTCCAGATCAGCCGCAGCGTGCCGCCGGCGAGACCGGGCATCGCGGCGAGCCAGTAGAGCTGGTTCTTCGACAGGTCGAAGCCGATGCTCGTGAGCTTGGGTGCGATGGCGGAGACCAGGAACCACGTGGCGAAGGCCAGCGTGAGGTTCCCGGTCGTGACCCACAGCGTCTTCCAGGCGCGGCTGGACTCCCAGTCGTTCTCCGGGTCCCAGGCGGGCAGCCAGTCGGCTCCCTTACGTGCTGGTGCGGACGTGCTGCTCATCGCTGTGCTCCTGTCAGGGTGGAGTGGTCAGTGTCGACGGGGACCGCGCCGGCGTCGGGGTCGTGCTCGAGCCTGTCGGCGAGGTCGGGGCTCGCGCGGTGGAGCATGGACATGACGGTCACGTGCATCCAGACCGCCGCGATCAGCGTCACGACGAAGACCACGAGAAAGGTTGCCTGGGGCATGCCGGACCAGGCGGCGGCGTAGGCGAACAGCGGCGGCAGGAAGAACCCGCCGAGCGCGCCGAGGGAGCCGACGAGGCCACCCACCGCACCCACGTCATCCGGGAAGTACTCGGGGATGTGCTTGAAGACGGCGGCCTTTCCGATCCCCATCGCGCACCCCATGAGGAAGACGAGGATCGTGAAGGTCGTCGTGCTGACCGACCACGGCAGGACCACGCTCGTCGTACCGTCGGCGCGGGCCAGCACGACATCGACGCGGGGCACGCGCGGGTCGCCGCGCGGGAACGGGACGGCGACGCGCAGGGCGAGGGCGTGGATGCTGATGGTCGAGGTCGCCTCATGTAGGCCACCGTCGGAGGCAGAGAGCGAGCCAAACGC
>OFJB01000684.1_pt1 | contig 15370 bp, 15 predicted proteins | sample 1775081 | NCBI WGS metagenome assembly OFJB01 (sample SAMN08195771, study PRJEB24354) | sludge metagenome | isolation source: initial sludge from phenol fed wastewater aerobic bioreactor | place: India: Nagpur | collected 2016-06-05 | reverse complement strand
GTTTAGACATTGCTCAGGCTCCTTTTTAAACACGACACTATTATTATAATACGTACACTTTAAAAAGCAAGAAAAAAAGAGCGTAAGCGTCCGGCGAGGCCACGTTTACTTGGGGTAGAATTTGCGGTATAATGCCCTCCAAACCATCATGGAGGGATGAAAATTGAATGCGGAACGTTATGCGGGGTGGCAGAAGCTTCATCAGGATTTCGTCGGAAGCGGGATGACGGCAGAAGAATATTGTCAGGCCCAAGGACTGCAATTGAACTGGTTTATTCGTCAGGGACGCAAGGCGGCGACTTATGAGAAGCGTCGGGTAAACCCGGCGGACAAAGTTGTATCGGAAAAATCCCTCTGGGAGAAGTTATTCGTCGAATTGATTCAGGAGACGGAGTTGCCGACCTCAATGCCGCAGGAACCCGTGATCGCGGTTCCAACAGTTCCGGCTGCGTCGCTGAAGCTGACGTTCCGTGACGTTACGTTTGAACTGGCGTCCGGTTTTCCGGTGGAGGTGTTCCGGCAAGCGCTGCAAGTTGTGCAAGAGGTGCGGTGATGTTTCCGTCGATCGGCAACGCGAAGATTTTTCTGTGTCGGGAGGCGGTGGACATGCGCAAGAGCTTTGACACGCTGGCGTCGCTGGCGTCGTCGGGGCTGGAGGAGGACCCGCTGTCGGGGGCGCTGTTTGTGTTTTTGAACCGTCCGCGCGACCGGGTGAAGATTCTGTATTACGAGTTGGGCGGCTTTTGTCTGTGGATGAAACGGCTGGAGGCGGGTTCGTTTCCGCTACCGCTGGGCGAAGGGCGTAAACAGCGGATCGACCCGGGAACGCTGGCGATGCTGCTGGATGGCTTGAAGGTGGTGAAAATGAAGCGATTTGAGCGGTAAAGCGCTTGCAAATATGAGGCGGATGGCTATTTCCCCTCATGTGCGAATGTTGCCGACAATTGCAAGAAGCGGTGGCCGCGAGGGATCGAAAAATCGATGCGTTGGACCAGGAATTACGTCTGGCGATGCAGATGATCGAGATGATGTGGCGTCGACTGTTCGGCCGCAGTTCGGAGCAGACCGCGCCCGGTCAGGGGACGTTTGACGGCCTGCTCGCCGAGTGCGACTGGATCTGCGAGGCGATCGTCGAGCGGCTCGATCTGAAGCAGGGGCTCTACGCGAAGATCGAGGCGGTCCGCAAGGACGGCTCGATCGTCTCGTCGAACACCTCGACGATCCCGCTCGCCACGCTGACGGGGGGGCTGCCGGCCCGCTTCGCGCAGGACTTCTGCATCACCCACTTCTTCAATCCGCCGCGCTACATGCGTCTGTTGGAAGTGGTGAAGGGCGAGGCGACCCGCGCCGACGCGATCGCCGACGTCTCCCGCTTCGCCGACGTCAAGCTCGGCAAGTCGGTGGTCGCCTGCAAGGACCGCCCCGGCTTCATCGCCAACCGGCTCGGCGTCATGTGGATGCAGGCCGCGGTGGTCGAGGCCTTCGAGCGCAAGATGGACGTCGAGGACGTCGATCAGATCATCGGCCGTCCCTTCGGGATCCCCAAGACCGGCGTCTTCGGCCTGTTCGATCTGGTCGGTCTCGACCTGATGCCGCACGTCAACGCCAGCCTCGCCGCGGCGCTTCCCGAAGGCGACATGTTCCACGAGATGAACCGCCCGGTTCCCCTCGTCCCGAAGATGATCGCCGAGGGCTTCACCGGCCGTAAGGGCAAGGGCGGCTTCTACCGCGTCAACCGCGAGAAGGGGAAGCGCAAGGAGACGATCGATCTCGCCACCGGCGACTATCGCGTCACCAAGAAGGCCGACGTCGAGGCCGTCAAGGTCGGCAGCCGGTCGCTCGCCAAGCTGTTCGATCACGACAGCGAGGCCGGCCGCTACGCCTGGGCCGTGATGGGCCGCACCCTCTGTTACGCCGCCCTGCTGGTCGGCGACGCGGCCGACGAGATCGAGTCCTTCGACGAGGCCATGCGCCTCGGCTACAATTGGAAGAAGGGTCCGTTCGAGCTGATCGATCAGATCGGCACGGCCGAATTCGTCCGCCGGCTCGAGGCCTCGGGCCTGCCGGTCGCGCCGATCCTGCGGACCGCCGCCGGCAAGCCCTTCTACCAGATCGTCGACGGCAAGCGCGAAGCGCTCGAACTCGACGGCCGTCACGCCGTCATGACCCGCCCCGAGGGCGTGCTCATGCTCGAGGACGTCAAGCTCGCCTCGCAGCCGGTCCTGAAGAACGGCTCCGCCGCGCTCTGGGACGTCGGCGACGGCGTCGCCTGTTTCGAGTTCACCTCCAAGATGAACTCCCTCGACCCCGACATCATCGTCCTCCTCCAGAAGTCCATCGCCAAGGTGAAGAAGGACTTCAAGGCGCTGGTGATCTACAACGAGGGCTCCCAGTTCTCGGTCGGCGCCAATCTCGGCCTCGCCCTCTTCGCGGCCAACATCGCCGCCTGGCCCGAGATCGAGAACCTCATCGCCTCGGGTCAGCAGACCTACAAGGCGCTGAAATACGCGCCGTTCCCGGTCGTCGCCGCGCCCTCGGGCATGGCGCTCGGCGGCGGCTGCGAGATCCTGCTCCACTCCGACGCCATTCAGGCCCATGCCGAGACCTACACCGGCCTCGTCGAGGTCGGCGTCGGCCTGCTGCCCGGCTGGGGTGGCTGCAAGGAGATGCTGGCGCGTTGGGCGAAGGTGCCGAAGCTGCCCAAGGGACCGATGCCGATCCTCGCCCAGGTCTTCGAGATGATCTCCACCGCCAAGGTGGCGAAATCCGCGGCCGAGGCCAGGGAGATGCAGATCCTGCGGCCGGCCGACGGCATCACCATGAACCGCTATCGGCTCCTCGCCGACGCCAAGGCCAAGGCGCTGTCGATGGTGGAGGGCTATCAGCCGCCGGAGCCGCCGGTCTTCCGTCTCGCCGGCCGCTCGGCCGCCGCCGCGCTCGCCATGGCCGTCGACGGCTTCTGGCGTCAGGGCAAGGCGACCGACTACGACCGCGTGGTTTCCGCCGCCGTCGCGAAGGTGCTGACCGGCGCCGACACCGACATGCTGATCGAGCTCTCCGAGGACGACCTCTACGATCTCGAGCGCGAGGCCTTCATGGGTCTCGTGAAGACCCCCGGCACGCTGGCCCGCATCGAGCACATGCTCATGACCGGCAAGCCCTTGCGCAATTGATCGGCGGGAGAGACCCATGCCCAGCTATCAGGCCCCTCTGCGCGACATGCGCTTCTGCCTCTACGACCTCTTCGACGGCGAAGATCTGACGTCGCTGCCGGGCTACGAGGACTTCTCGCGCGATCTGATCGACCCCGTCCTCGACGAGGCCGCCAAGCTCTGCGAGGAGGTGCTGCACCCGATCAATCGCTCCGGCGACGAGGAGGGCTGCACCTTCGAGAACGGTGTCGTGCGCACCCCGAAGGGCTTCAAGGAAGCCTATGATCTCTTCCGCGACGGCGGGTGGACCTCGATCGCCTGCGACCCGGCCTATGGCGGCCAGGGTCTGCCGGCGGTGGTCAACACCCTGGTCGAGGAGATGATCTGCTCGGCCAACCTCTCCTTCGGCATGTATCCCGGCCTCAGCCACGGCGCCTACGTGTCGCTGTCGTCGCACGGCTCGGACGCGCTCAAGGAGAAGTATCTGCCGAAGCTCGTCGACGGCACTTGGTCCGGCACCATGTGCCTGACCGAGCCCCATTGCGGCACCGACCTCGGTCTGCTGCGCACCGCCGCCCTTCCCCAGGACGACGGCTCCTACGCCATCACCGGCACCAAGATCTTCATCTCCGCCGGTGAGCACGATCTGACCGAGAACATCCTCCATCTGGTGCTCGCCAAGATCCCCGGCGGCCCCAAGGGGGTGAAGGGCATCTCGCTGTTCCTGGTGCCGAAGTTCTTCGTCGGCGACGACGGTTCGATCGGCGCCCGCAACGCGGTCGCCTGCGGCTCGATCGAGCACAAGATGGGCATCAAGGCCTCGGCCACCTGCGTCATGAACTTCGACGGCGCCAAGGGCTGGCTGATCGGCGAGCCCCACAAGGGCCTGCGCGCGATGTTCGCCATGATGAACACCGAGCGTCTCGCGGTCGGCGTCCAGGGCCTCGGCCTCGGCGAGGCCTCGCGCCAGAACGCGGTGATCTACGCCAAGGAGCGCATCCAGATGCGCTCGCTCTCCGGCACCAAGGCGCCCGACAAGGCCGCCGATCCGATCATCGTCCACCCCGACGTGCGCCGCATGCTGCTGACGCAGAAGGCCTATGTCGAGGGCTGCCGGGCGCTGGCGGTATGGGTGGCGAAGTCGCTCGACGTCGCCAAGAAGCACCCCGACGCCGAGACCCGCAAGGAGGCCGACGATCTCGTCTCCCTGCTGACCCCGATCGTCAAGGCGCTGATGACCGATCTCGGCTCGGAAGTGGCCAATCTCGGCGTCCAGGTCTTCGGTGGCCACGGCTACATCCGCGAGCACGGCCAGGAGCAATACGTGCGTGACGCACGCATTGCCCAGATCTACGAGGGCACCAACGGCATCCAGTCGCTCGACCTCGTCGGCCGCAAGATGCCGGAAGGGGCGGGGCGCCTGCTGCGCCGCTTCTTCCACCCGGTCTCCGAATACGTCGCCGCCAAGGTCGAGGACGAGGTGATGGGCGAGTTCGTCCAGCCGCTCGCCAAGGCCTTCGTCCGCCTCCAGCAGGCGACCGCTCAGGTCGCGCGCGTCGGCATGGCGAAGCCCGACGAGGCCGGCGCCGCCTCGGTCGACTACCTGCGGCTCTTCGGTCTGACCGCGCTCGCCTATCTCTGGTGCCGCATGGCCGAGGTGGCCCAGGCCAAGATCGCCGCCGGCGAGGACGACGCCTTCCATCAGGGCAAGATCGCCACCGCGCGCTTCTTCATGGAGCGTCTGCTGCCCGAGACCAGCGCCCGCTTCTCGATGGTCATGGCCGGCGGCAAGTCGATGATGGCTTTCCCCGACGAGGCCTTCTGAGGCCTCGTCGAAAGGAGCGAACATCGCGAGGCCTTCCGAGGCCTCGTCGTCCCTCCCGTCATCCCCGGGCTCGACCCGGGGATCCATGCAGCGCCGTCCACGAGACGGCGTTCTCACGCGACACGGGCGTCTCCGGCCCGGACGACGGCCGTGGTCGGGACGAGCCGTGCACCACTCGGGAGACGAAGACGGCCGCGGATCGCTCCGCGGCCGTCTTCGTGTCGGGTGGCTCTCGCGTCGGGCGGGCGGCTCACTCGAGCCCTTCGAACAGCACCGTCGAGAGATAGCGTTCGGCGAAGGACGGGATGATCACCACGATGGTCTTGCCGGCGTTCTCGGGACGCGAGCCGACCTCGATCGCCGCCTTCAGCGCCGCGCCGGAGGAGATGCCGACCGGGGCGCCCTCGAGCCGGGCGACCTCGCGCGAGGTCGCCACCGCGTCCTCGTTCGAGATCGTCACGACCTCGTCGTAGACCGTGGTGTCGAGCACGCCCGGCACGAAGCCGGCGCCGATGCCCTGGATCTTGTGCGGACCGGGCGCGCCGCCGGAGAGGATCGGCGACGCCGAGGGCTCGACCGCGACGACCTTCACCCCCGGCTTCTTGGCCTTCAACACCTGACCGACGCCGGTGATGGTGCCGCCGGTGCCGATGCCCGCGACGAGAATGTCGACCTGGCCGGCGGTGTCGTTCCAGATCTCTTCCGCCGTGGTGACGCGGTGGATCGCCGGATTGGCCGGGTTCTCGAACTGCTGCGGGATGACCGCGCCGGGGATCTCCTTCGCCAGTTCCTCGGCCTTGGCGACGGCGCCCTTCATGCCCTTCGGCCCTTCCGTCAGCACCAGTTCGGCGCCGAGGAACTTGAGGAGCTTGCGCCGCTCGATCGACATGGTCTCCGGCATCACCAGGATCAGTCGATAGCCGCGCGCCGCCGCCACGAAGGCGAGCGCGATGCCGGTGTTGCCCGAGGTCGGCTCGATCAGCGTGGTGCCGGCGGTGATCTTGCCCTCGGCCTCGAGCGCGTCGATCAGCGCGACGCCGATGCGGTCCTTGACCGAGGCGAGCGGATTGAAGAACTCGAGCTTGGCGAGGATCGTCGCCTTCACGCCGTGGGCGCCGGCGAGCTTGTCGAGCCGGACGAGGGGCGTGTCGCCGATCGTCTCGGTGATGGAGCCGTAGATGCGGCCACGGCCGGGGGTCTTCGTCGCGCTCATGGGACACTCTCTCGTCGCAAAGGGGCAGGGGCCTTCGGCCCCGATTGCCGACGACTGTAGCGAACCCGGTCGCGGCGAACGAGGTGCGCGTCGATCGGCTTTCGCTGATGTTTGGAAAAAGATTGCCAAGAACGCGGCGAAACGAGCAAAGGGACCGTCGTCGCTTCCGCCGGGTCGGCCGGCGGCGCAACCTCGTTCCAAGACCTCCCGAGCGAGGGCGGGCTCGAGACGGCGATCAGACCCCGGTCGAGCCGAACCCGCCGTCGCCCCGCGCCGTCTCGCCGACCGCCTCGACCACGACCAGACGCGCCCGCGTCACCGGCGCCGCCACGAACTGGGCGATGCGCTCGCCCCGGGCGATCCGGAAGGTCTCGCCGCCGAGATTGGCGAGGATCACCTTCACCTCGCCGCGATAGTCCGCGTCGATCGTGCCGGGCGAATTGAGCACGGTGACGCCGTGTTTCAGGGCGAGCCCGGATCGCGGCCTGACCTGCCCCTCGTAGCCGCTCGGGATCTCGAAGACGAGCCCGGTCGGCACCAGCGCCCGCGCCCCCGGCGCGAGGTCGATCGGCGCGGCCGCGTCGAGCGCGGCGACGAGATCGAACCCGGCCGCGTCCTCGCTCTGATAGGCCGGCAGCGCGAGACCCTCGGCATGGGCCAGCCGCTTCACCCCGATTTCGATCGTCCGCGTCATCGCCTCGTCCCTCCTCACGCGCTGCCGATCAGGATGCCGGTGAGGAACACCAGCACGCCGCCGACGACGATCTGGAATGCCGCGCGCAGGAACGGCGTGTCCATGTATTTCCAGCGAATCCAGGAGATCACCCACAGTTCCGCCAACACCAGCACCGCCGCGACGCCGGTCGCCAGACCGAAATGCGGGATCAGATAGGGCAGCGCATGGCCGAGGCCGCCGAGCATGGTCATCAGCCCGGAGGTGATGCCGCGGATCCACGGCGATCCGCGTCCGGAGAGCGCGCCGTCGTCGGAGAGCGCCTCGGCGAAGCCCATCGAGATGCCGGCGCCGATCGAGGCGGCGATGCCGACCAGGAAGGTCTGCCAGGTGTCGTGGGTGGCGAAGGCGGCCGCGAAGAGCGGCGCCAGCGTCGAGACCGAGCCGTCCATCAGCCCGACGAGACCGGGCTGGATGTATTGCAGAACGAAGAGCCGATGCGCCGCCTCGTTCTCCTCCGCCTTCACGTCCGCCGGCAGATGGGTGAGGCCGAGCCGATGGGCGAGCGACAGATGCCCGCCCTCGGCGGCGGCGAGATCGCCGAGCAGCTTGCGGATCGCCGCGTCCTGGGTGCGATTGGAGGCCTGGAGATAGAAGCGCCGCGAGGTCGCCTCCATCACCAGCGCCTCCTTGCGGATGGTCTCGAGACTGAGATGCTTGGTCAGCCACAGCGGCCGGCGGTCGAAGAAGCCGGACACGTTCTCGCGCCGAATCAGCGGAATGTGGCTGCCGAACTTCGTCACGAAGAGATCGATCAGCCAGCGGCGATGGGTGTTCTCCTCCTCCGACATCTCGTCGAAGACGGCGGCCGAGGCGGGATAGCGCTCGCGCAGGATCTCCGCGTAGCCCTGATAGATGCGCGAATCGTCCTCTTCGGCCGAGATGGCGAGGGCGAGGATCTCGCGTTCGTCGAGGTCGGAGAAGGCCCGCTTGCCGAAGCCGAAGATCGCCATGGAGATGTCCGTCCTGAAACCGCGTGAATTGGAACCGTTCCAAGGCAGCTTATCAGATCGTCTCTCCCCGGTCCCGGACGACCGCCGCGCGCCCCGGTGGCGACGGGGAAAACCGGCGACGAACCCGTTGCTCCATCGGGGATCTCCCGACTACCTTGGCGCCCATGCGCGTGTAACGTGCCCACTGGAAAAAACCCGCGAGGAGACGACGATGAGCGAAGAGCAGACCCGCAAGCCGGCCGAAGGCGCCCTCGGACGTCGCGATCTCCTCGGGCTCGGTGCGGCGACCCTCGCCGCCGGAACCCTCGCCGCCCCGGCGGTCGTCAGGGCGCAGGACAAGTTCAATTGGAAGATGGTCACCGCCTGGCCGAAGAACTCGCCCGGCGTCGGCGTCAACGCCCAGCGTCTCGCCGATTCGATCACCGCCATGTCGGGCGGCCGTCTCACCGTGCAGCTCTTCGCGGCGGGCGAACTCGTGCCGCCGTTCGAGTGTTTCGACGCGGTCTCCTCCGGCGCGGCCGAGATGGCGCACGGCTCGCCTTATTTCTGGCAGGGCAAGGACAAGGCCTTCCACTTCTTCACCGGCATGCCCTTCGGCCTCTTCGCCAACGAGCACATGGGCTGGATCTGGTTCGGCGGCGGTCAGGCGCTGTGGGAGAAGGCCTATGCCCCCTTCGGCATCCAGCCCTTCTACTGCGGCTCGTCGGGCCCGCAGGCCGGCGGTTGGTTCCGCAAGGAGATCAACACGGTCGACGACTTCAAGGGCCTCAAGATGCGCATCGCCGGTCTCGGCGGCGAGGTCCTGCGCCGCCTCGGCGTCAACGTCGTGCTGCTGCCGCCGGGTGAGATCTTCCAGGCGATGCAGTCCGGCACCATCGACGCGGCCGAATGGGTCGGCCCGTGGAACGACCTCGCCTTCGGCCTCTTCCGCGTCGCCAAGAACTACTACCTGCCGTCCTTCTTCGAGTTCGGCCCGGCGCTGGAACTGATGGTCAACAAGAAGCTCTACGACGCGCTTCCCGCCGACCTGAAGGACATCGTCAAGCGCGCCGCCTATGCCTCGGCCGCCGAGAGCTACGCCGACTTCGCCTATCACAACGTCGTCTCGCTGAAGCCGCTGCTCGACAAGGAGGGCGTCCAGGTCCGCACCCTCTCCGAGGACATCGTCAAGGTGCTGGCCAAGGAGACCAAGGCCGCGATCGCCGAGATCGCCGCCTCCGGCGCCATGGCCAAGGAGGTCTTCGAGAGCTACGAGGCCTATCGCCAGCAGTGCATGTCCTACGCCAAGGTCATGGACATGGCCGCCTATCAGATGCGCGAGGTCGGCCGCGACCTGTCGTGAGACGGGGCGGGGGATCTCCCGAGGTACGAAGCACGACGGGCGCCCCAGGGCGCCCGTTCTCGTCTCGGCCGAGCGATCCGGTTCAGCGTGTGGGCGGGGCCGGCGGCGGCAGAGCGCGGGCGGCGGCCTCGACCGGGCAGCCGACCTTGCGGCACCCGTCGCGCTCGCACGACCGGCAGGTGCGCGCGGCGCCGTCGACGTCGTCGACGCTGGCGGCGAGGAGCTTGTCGACGATGCCGGAGAGGGCGCCGAGCTCGGCCGCGTCGAGGCCGGCGAGAAGGCCGGCGGCGACCGCGAGACGCCGGTCCTGGAACTGCGAGGCGCGGCGGCGGCCGCGCGCCGTCACCTCGACCCGAACCTCGCGCCCCTTGCGCGAGAGACGCCGCACCAGCCAGTCCTTCTCGAGCCGGTCGATCAGCCGGACGGTGGCGGAATGGGTGAGGCCGATCGTGCGCGCGACGTCCTGGATCGCCAGTGGCCCGTCCTGCCGGATCGACTGGAGCGCCGCGACGGCACTGGGCGACAGGTCGTCCGTGTCGGCATGGACGGCGTCGTCGAGAGCGGTGGCGAGGGCGGCGAGGCGGTTGGCGAGAGTCTGGTCGGACATGGGCACCATGCATCGCACGGGAAGCGGCGGGGAGCAACGATCGAATCGTTCGCGCTTGCTACGAAAACGGCGGTTCCGTGGCGGTTTTTCGGGCACGCCGGAAAAGGCGCGCGCTCATGTCGCGACACCGCGACGCGGGCCGGTCAACGGAACACCTCGTCGGGATAGGCGCCCCAGATGCGGCCCTGTTCGATCCAACCCTTGGTACCGTCCGCCGACACCCGACACCAGCGCCCGTTGCATTCGGCGATGTCGACCAGAACGCCCGGCTCGACCTCGGCGACGATCGTCGCGGCCGGCTGCGGCTCCTGGCGCAGCGGCGTGTTGCCCTTCTTCTCCCAGGGCGCGACCAGAGCGGTGCGGCGGCCCGAGAGCAGGGTCTTCTGCACCCAGCCTTCCGCGCCCTCGCTGTCGCGAATGCGCAGCCAGACGTCGAATTCCTGCGTGATTTCGACGGGAACGCCCGGTTTGACGAAGGTCCAGGCGATCTCGTGGTCGCGGCTCGGACCCATGCGGATGTTGACCGGGCTCGACTTGGTCGAGGCGAAGCGCGGCAACGGCAGACCGCTCGGTCCGATCTGCTGCGACTGCGCCGCGGCCGGGCCGGCGCCGAGCATCGCGGCCGTCGCGAGACCCGCGCAGAGGAGAATCGCGCGAAGACCCGGTCGCCTGCGGGGCGGGCGGCCGGCGCCGACGATCGACCGCGACGAAAGGGTGGTTCCACGACGAATTGTCATTTGCGAGGCTTCTGCTAGAGAGAACGGCGGGGCGCGACGCATCCGGGCGGAAGTTTGGAAGCGGCGTGGTTAACGAGCCTTCAACGGTCCGCGACTTTCCGAGGATCGATCTTCCGGTGGCCCGCCGCCGGGAACGACGGCTCCCCCGGGGCGGCGCCCAGCACGCGCGCGCCCCGTCACGAGAGAATCCACGCGGGGAGCGATGATGCCCATGTCGAAGAGCAAACCCTCGGTGATCGTCACCCGTCGGCTTCCCGACGTCATCGAGACCCGCATGCGCGAGCTCTTCGATGCGCGTCTCAACGTCGACGATCGTCCGATGACCCAGGCCGAGTTGGTCGAGGCGGCCCGCACCGCCGAGGTGCTGGTGCCCACCGTCACCGACACGATCGACGCGGCGGTGATCTCCCAGGCCGGCCCGCAGCTGCGCCTGATCGCCAACTACGGCAACGGTGTCGACAACATCGACGTCCAGACCGCGCTCAATCGCGGCATCACCGTCACCAACACCCCCGGCGTCCTCACCGAGGACACCGCCGACATGACCATGGCCCTCATCCTCGCCGTGCCGCGCCGCATGGCCGAGGGCATCGCGGTGATGCAGTCGGGCGAGTGGGGCGGCTGGTCGCCGACCTGGATGCTCGGCCATCGCATCAACGGCAAGCGCCTCGGCGTCATCGGCATGGGCCGCATCGGTCAGGCCGTCGCCCGCCGCGCCAAGGCCTTCGGCATGTCGATCCACTATCACAACCGCCGCCGCCTGCCGACCTCGGTCGAAGAGGGGCTGGAGGCGACCTATTGGGAGAGCCTCGATCAGATGCTCGCCCGTATGGACGTGGTGTCGATCCACTGCCCGCACACCCCGGCGACCTATCACCTGCTCTCCGCCCGCCGCCTCAAGCTGCTGCGCCCCGACGCCTATGTGGTCAACACCGCCCGCGGCGAGGTGATCGACGAGAACGCGCTCGCCCGTATGCTCGACGCCGGTGAGCTGGCCGGGGCCGGTCTCGACGTGTTCGAGCACGAGCCGGCGGTCAACCCGAAGCTCGCCCGCTCCAAGCGCGTGGTGCTGCTGCCCCATCTCGGCTCGGCGACCCTCGAGGGCCGCATCGACATGGGCGAACGTGTCATCATCAACATCAAGACCTATCAGGACGGTCATCGCCCGCCCGATCGCGTGCTGCCGTCGATGCTGTGAGACGGCGCGCCCGCGCCGCCGTCCGAGATCGGAGACCCCGATGAATCGTGTCCGTTGCCGGTCCTCTCTCCTCTCGCGCGTCGTCGTCCTCGGCGGCCTCGCCCTGGTCGCGACCGGCGGATCCGCCCTCGCCCAGTTGAAGCCGCCGCCGACCGACTTCTCGGGCCTGCCCGAGAAGATCCCCGGCGAGGAGATCAAGGCCACCTGGTTCGACGGCAAGCCGATCATCGCCACCGGCCCCGACGGCAGCCGCTACCAGATGGTCTTCACCCCCGACGGCAAGGCCAGCCGCACCCCGATCGGGCCGAAGAAGCCCAGGACCGTGAACGGCTTCTGGCGCGTGATCGCCGAGGGCTACTGTTCGCGCTGGGCCGGCAACAATCGCGAGAAGTGCTTCAATCTGCGCAAGAGCCCGGACGGACGGGAGACCGTGGTCCGCTTCGGGCTGCAGGTCGCGGCGACCTGGATGCGTCCCTGAGCGCGGCGCCCGCGATCTCGGCGCGCGACGGGCAGGAGAGGGTGATCCGATGACGTCTCGTCAGCCGAAGTATCGCCGAGCCCTGCCCGAGGACCGCCGCGTCGATCTGGTCGCGGCGACGCTGCGCTGCATGGCCCGTGACGGTCACGCCGGCGTCTCGGTGCGCCGCATCGCCGCCGAGGCCGGCGTCTCCGCCGGTCTGGTCAACCACCATTTCGAGGGCATCGAGGCGCTGGTCGCCGCCGCCTACGAACACGTGTCGAGCGACGTGATGGCGCGGATCCTGGAGCGCGTCGAGCCGGTCGCCGGCGCCCGCGCCCGGCTCTCCGCCTTCATCGCCGCCTCCTTCTCGCCGGCCGTGCTCGATCCCTCGCTGCTCCGCGTCTGGGTGGTGTTCTGGAGCATGCTGCCCCACGGCGAGATCCTGAAGGCGATCCAGAAGCGCACCTGGGTCGACTATCGCCGTACCCTCGAGAAGGAACTCGCCGGCTGCGTGCCCGAGGGACGCGCGATCGACACGGAATCCGTCGCGCTCGGTCTCGCCGCCCTGATGGACGGCCTTTGGCTGCAATGGTGCCTCGATCCCGGATGCTACGCTGCGGAAACCGGCATCGCGCTCGCCGAGCGATTCGTCGACGACGCCCTCGCCGCGAGCAGGGCTCTGTGAGATTGCGTATTTCGCCGGGAAATGAGTAAAATTTTCCTGTCGGATCAATGGAACCCGCGAACCTTCGCATGTGCGAACACTTGCAAGTCTCTCGCGCCTTTGGCACAGTCCCAGACGAAAGTCGGTTTCCATGCCTCGCGGCCTGTGGCCGGCCACCCTCCCGAGCAGCCGGGTCCGTCGACGGATCCGACCGAGACGAGCCGAGAGGGTCACGCGGACCGTGGGCCTCTCCGGCCGGAGAGGGCGGTCCACAAGGGAACGACGACGGCGGATGAACATCTCGCAACTCGAAGCCAATGCCGAACGGGCGGCCTCGCTCCTCAAGTCGATGGGCAGCCCGCGCCGGCTGTTGATCCTGTGCCAGCTGGTCGAGGGCGAGAAGTCCGTCGGCGAGCTCGAGAAGGCGGTCGGCCTCAGCCAATCGGCGCTGTCGCAACATCTCGCGGTCCTGCGCCACAAGGGTTACGTCGCGACGCGGCGCGCCGGTCAGATGATCTTCTATTCGCTCTCCGGCGACGAGGCGCGCTCCATCCTCCAGTCGCTGCACGGCCTCTATTGCGCCGACTGCGCCACCGACGACTGATCGCCGCGACCGTCGCTCCCCTGCGGCCGCGCCACGCTCACGCCTCCCCCGAGAACCAGGCTCCCGCCGCCGAGATCTCCTCCTGGACGAAGCGCACCACGGCGCGCACCCGCGCGCTCTCGGCGATGTCGCCGTGGGTGAAGAGCCAATAGCTGCGGGTGAGCCGAACCTCCTCGGGCAGCACCGGCACCAGCCCGGGGCGGTCGCGCGTCATGAACAGCGGCAACACGCATAGTCCGTGCCCCTCCTCGGTGATCGTGCGCTGCGTCACCAGCGACGAGCTCTGGATGCGCGCCTTCAGCCCCGGCAGCACCTCGTCGAGATAGTCGAGCCCGCGCGTGAAGACGAGATCGTCGACGTAGCCGACGAAGGCGTGCCCCTCGAGATCGCGCCGCGTGGCGATCGCCGGATGGCGGGCGAGATAGGCCGGTGCCGCGAAGAGGCCGAGCCGATAGTCGGTGAGCCTCGTGGTGACGAAACGGCTCTCCTTGGGCGGTGCCAGCCCGATCGCCACGTCGCCCTCGCGCCGCGACAGCGCGACGATCTGCTGGATCATCACCAGCTCGAGCCGGAGGCGCGGATGTCGCTCGGCGAAACGGCCGATGCGCGGCGCCAGGAACGAATTGCCGAACCCTTCGAGCGTGTTGATCCGGAGCGTGCCGCTGATGCCGGCCTCCGGGCGCCCGACGCCCTCGGTCGCGGCGATCGCCTCGGCCTCCATCGCCTCGGCGTGCAGGATCAGCCGTTCGCCGGAAAGCGTGGTGAGATAGCCCTGCGGCGTACGCTCGAACAGCTTCGCCCCGATCGCCGCCTCCAGCGCCGAGATACGGCGGCTGACGGTGGCGTGATCGGTGCCGAGCCGACGCGCCGCGCCGGTCAGCGTGCCGACCTGGGCGACGGCGAGAAAGAAGCGCAGATCGTTCCAATCGAAACCGCGACGCATGCCCCTCGCACTTTCCCCTCGACCTGCGCCCACCCTGTGGGCATTTTGACACGGGCCTTGCGCGCGATGATCCCTGGATGTGGCGATTTGTCCATCCTAATCTCCGCGCCGTCCGATCAGGGAGGAAAAAAACATGCGCGCTTACGGTCATTTCATCGGCGGTCAGCCGGTCGCGGGAACTTCGGGGCGCACCGCCCCCGTGTGGCAGCCGATGACCGGCGAACAGGTGGCGACCGTCGCCCTGGCCACGACCGCCGAGGTCCGCGCCGCCGTCGAGAACGCCAAGGCGGCGCAGCGCGACTGGGCCGCGGTCAATCCGCAGCGCCGCGCCCGCGTGCTGATGAAGTTCCTCGACATCTGCAACGCCCGCGCCGACGAACTCGCCGAGCTCCTCGCCCGCGAGCACGGCAAGACGGTTCCCGACGCGCGCGGCGATCTCCAGCGCGGCCTCGAGGTGATCGAATTCGCCATCGGCGCGCCGCAGATGCTGAAGGGCGAGTTCACCTCCGACGCCGGCCCGGCGATCGACCTCTATTCGATGCGCCAGCCGCTCGGCGTCGTCGCCGGCATCTCGCCGTTCAACTTCCCGGCCATGATCCCCTTGTGGATGTGCGGGCCGGCGATCGCCAGCGGCAACGCCTTCGTCATGAAGCCGTCCGAGCGCGACCCGGGCGTGCCTCTGAAGTTCGCCGAGATCTGGATGGAGGCCGGCCTGCCGGCGGGCATCTTCAACGTCGTCAACGGCGACAAGGAGGCGGTCGACGCCGTCCTCGACGATCCCGACATCAAGGCGGTCTCCTTCGTCGGCTCGACCCCGATCGCGCAATACGTCTATGCCCGCGCCACCGCCAACGGCAAACGTGCCCAGTGCTTCGGCGGCGCCAAGAACCACATGATCGTCATGCCCGACGCCGACATGGACAAGGCCGTCGACGCGCT
>OFJB01000683.1_pt1 | contig 15375 bp, 17 predicted proteins | sample 1775081 | NCBI WGS metagenome assembly OFJB01 (sample SAMN08195771, study PRJEB24354) | sludge metagenome | isolation source: initial sludge from phenol fed wastewater aerobic bioreactor | place: India: Nagpur | collected 2016-06-05 | reverse complement strand
GTGTTCGTTGGTGTGTTTTTCGCGGTGGCCGTTGGCGTATGGGTTGCGGTCGCAGTCGGGGGGTTGGTGGGTGTACTCGTTGGGGTGTCGGTCGGGGTATTGGTTGGCACTGGGGTTTCCGTTGGGGCGGTGCCAAGCACGATGGTCGCCTGTGCCCGTAAGTAGCCGGATGGGCCAATCCATTCAACGGCGAGGAGTTCAGGACTGGGGCCTGGGAATGGGATCGGGTCGAAAGCCACGGACCATGTTGTCGTCACGACACAGGTTCCATCCCCGGTCGAGGAGATCGCGGCATCGACGAGGCCCGCTCCTTCCTGGCTGATCGCACAGGTGACGTGACCCGTTGCGACTGCGGAGGCGTTCGAGGGGGTCATTAAGCGAATACCGGGGCCAGATTGGGTCATCCCGGCAAACCGCCCGTCGTCGACGGTGCCAGTGACGGTGATGGTGAGGACGGCGGTGAAGGTGCCACCGTCGGGCACCTCGTAGGATGGCTGGTTGAAAGCGTAGCTCGTGGTGCCCTCGGCGGCGGCCCCGAAGGTGGGGGCAACGGTCTCCGTGGCAAGGTTTGGTGTCTCTGCCGGGACCATCTCCGATGCCTCGGGCGTGGGCGCATCCGTGGCAACTGGCTGATCGACCACGACCGGGCTGGCATCCTGGGCGGCCGCTGGACCAGAGAGGGACACAATGGGCATCGCCAGCAGCAGGGTGAATTCGAAAGCGCGGGTCTGCGCATTGGCTGCGCCGGCATCGTCGCCGGCGGCCAGTCGCTGGCCGATGCGCCGGGCGCTGGCGGCCGGCTCTTCGCCGGCCACGTCGCCCTCGGCCTTGTGGTGAAAGGCCTTCAGGCTCTGCTCGCGGATGTTTTCCTTGTAGGTGCGCATGTCCGCCAGGTACTTGGGCGTATTGCGCGCGATGCACAGCGAAGTGCTGGTCACCAGGAATGCCAGGATCAGCAGGAACCACCAGGCGCTGTAGACGGCGTTGAGCTTGAGCTTGAGAAACAGGTCGGCCCAGAACGGCCCGAACTGGTTGATGTAGTTGGTGACCGGCTCGTGCTGCTTGAGCACCGTGCCGATCACCGAGGCAATGCAGATGACGGTCAGCAGCGCGATGGCAAAGCGCATCGACGACAGCAACTCGACCGCTTGGCGCCAAGCCGGCGCGCCGCGTCGAGGGGTGTAACCGTGGATGTCTGCCGATGCCGTCATGTATGCGCAATGCCTGCCGTGTACCAGCGCCACGGCCGAAGCCTTGGAGCCGCATGCGGCCGCCGAGGTTCCGGCTGCCGCCTCATTTCATACCTGCGGCTTCCTGGCAGCGAAACCGCAAAAAACAAACCGCGCCAAGCTGTACCGGGCGCGGTTGCTGTCGAGCACGCCCGCGCTGACGCGCGGACGCTGGCGTTCCGCGCGTCAGCGCAGGCCGGCGATGTAGTCCGACACCGCCTTGATCTCGCGGTCCGTCATGTAGCGCGTGATGTCATGCATCGTGGCGCTGTTGCCGCGACTGCCATCGCGGAAGGCGGCCAACTGCTTGGCCGTGTAGTCGGCGTACTGCCCCGACAGGCGGGGGTACTGCGACGGAATGCCCGCCCCGTTGGGGCTGTGGCAGCCGGCGCAGGCCGGAATGTGCCGGTCCTGGAGGCCGCCGCGGAAAATCTTCTCGCCCAGCATCACCAGGTCCTTTTCCTTGGCGAAACCGGGTTTTTCCTTCTGCGAGGCCAGCCACCAGGCGATGTTGCGCGCGTCCTGCTCGCTCAGCGACGCGGCAAAGCCCTGCATGATGGCGTCCTTGCGGGTGCCGTGCTTGAAGTCCAGCAACTGCTTGACCAGGTACTCGGGGTGTTGCTGGGCCAGCTTGGGCTGCAGCGGCACGGTGGAGTTGCCATCCGCACCGTGGCAGGCGGCGCACACGGCGCCGTAGCTGGCGCTGCCCTTGGCCAAGTCGGGCTTGGCGGGTGCGGCGGGCGCATCGGCGGCCGAGGCCGACGCGGCCAACACGGCGGTGATCAGAAAGGCAGCAAGCGACTTCATGAGCGATCGTCTTCTTTGAATGTGGGGGATCGGAGGACGTTTAGCCCTGCGATTCTACAATGGCCAGCCCCAACGCCCCATTTGCAGCAAGGGGATCGACCACCGCCCGCCGCATGCCGCCTCGCTCCGCTCCTTCCCGTCCCGACCCGGGCATTGACTCCGCCGCCGCGCGGCTGGCCCTGGGCTGGCTGCACACGGCCCGTTTCTTGACCACCGCCGCGCAGCTCGACCAGCTGCCCGCGCTGGCCGTGCCGGAGATTGCCTTCGTCGGCCGCTCCAACGCCGGCAAATCCACCGCCATCAACACGCTGACGCAACAGACCCAACTGGCCTTTGCCTCGCGCAAACCCGGGCGCACGCAGCACATCAACCTGTTCGCCCTGGGCCGGCAGGGCACGACTGACGCCGTGCTGGCCGACCTGCCGGGCTACGGCTACGCCGCCGTGCCCTTGGCCGACAAGCTGCGCTGGCAGCGCGTAATGGCCAACTACCTGGTGTCGCGCGCCAGCCTGGGTGCGGTGGTGCTGATGTGCGATCCGCGCCACGGCCTGAAGGACCTGGACGAGGCCTTGCTGGACGTGATCCGCCCGCGGGTGGAGCAGGGCCTGCGCTTTCTGGTGCTGCTGACCAAGGCCGACAAGCTCACGCGCGCCGAGCAGGCCAAGGCCTTGTCGATTGCCCGCTTGCAGGCCGGCGGCGGCGAGGTCATGCTGTTTTCAGCCCTCAAGCGCCAAGGCGTGGCGGCCGCGGCCCTGTGGCTGCGCCAGCAGGTGGACGCCGCCGCACCGGCGCCGTCCGGCGACACCCCGGCAAGCGGAGACGCTGCATGATCGAAACCTGGCTGGCCGCATTGCCCCACGGCATCACGCTGAGCTGCCGCGCCGCCGGCCAGCGCGGGCGCCCGCTGATGCTGTTCCTGCACGGATTTCCGGAGGGCGCCTTTGTCTGGGACGCGCTGCTGACCCACTTTGCGCAGCCCGAGCACGGCGGCTTTCGCTGCGTGGCACCCAATTTGCGCGGCTTCGAGCGCTCCAGCGCCCCCGCCGAGGTTGCCGCCTACAAGCCGGCCCTGATGGTGCAGGACATCATGGCGCTGGCCGCGCAAGAAGGGGTTGGCGGCCGCGTGCACACCCTGGTCGCGCACGACTGGGGCGGCGCCTTTGCCTGGGGCGCGGCCAACGCCTTCGGCGACCGCATCGGGCGGCTGGTCATTCTCAACTCGCCGCACCCCGGCACCTTTGCGCGCGAACTGCGCCACAACCCGGCGCAGCAGCAGGCCAGCGCCTACATGCACTTTCTCGCGCGCCCGGACGCGGAGGTGTTGCTGGCGCAAGACGACTATCGCCGCCTGTGGCCCTTCTTCACCAACATGCAGGCCGGCGCCGACGGCCACGGCTGGCTGACCGAGGCCGTGCGCCAGCAGTACCGCGACGTGTGGAACCAGGGCCTGACGGGCGGCTGCAACCTGTATCGCGTCACTCCGCTCAAGCCGCCCCTGCCGGGCCAATCTGGCGACCGCCTCCCCGTGCCGCCGCTCGAGCGCGTGCGGGTGGACCTGCCCACCCTGGTGCTGTGGGCCATGGACGACACGGCCCTGCTGCCGGGCCTGCTCGACGGCCTGCACGAATACGTGCCCCACCTCACGCTGCACCGCATGCCCGGCGCCACGCACTGGCTGGTGCATGAGCAGCCCGAGGCGGTGGCGCGGCACATCGGGGCGTTTGTTGCTTCTAAATAAGTAGCTGCCTGCGCCGTATTGATAAGGGCAATCGGCATTTTCGACTGGAATTCAAGGGCCGTCGCCGCGGCCCCGCCGGCCGGCCAGGCGCCCGAGCGGGAAACGGCGCCGATCCGCCCCGACACCTTGCGCTCACGCCTTCTGCTGGAACGCGGCGGTGTGGCCCGCAGCGATCGAGAACCGGCACGCTGCACCCGGTGGGGCCGAAGGGCTGGTGCTGCACGCTCAAGCGCCTTTCGTGCCACAGTGGGGACGAGCGGCCTGCGCGGGCGGGCACGACAAGGGGTCCTGCATGAGCCAAGCCTACGTGGTCGGTCACATTGCCGTCAAGGATGCCGACAAGTGGCAGCAATACCAAGCCAGCGTGCCGGCTACGCTGGCGCCGTGGGGCGCGGAGTTGGTGTTTCGCGGCCAGAACGTGGCGGTGTTCTCCGGTGCGATGCCCTACAGCGACATCGTGGTGATCCGGTTTGCGGACGTGGCGGCGGCCGAGCAATGGTTTCGCTCCGACGCCTACCAGGCCCTGCTGCCCCTGCGCGCGCAGGCCGCCGACGTGGTGCTGACCTCGTACCGGGCGTAGGGCATGGTCACAACTTGTCATGCCTGATGTGTATCGCCCCGGTAAAGCCCGTCTGCGTGCGGCGGGGCTGCTTCGTTGAAAGAACGCGCGCAGGCCTTGGACGGCCGTGCGCATGAAAGGACAAGACCATGAAACGCTTTGCGATGACGACGCTGGCCACGGGCCTGCTGGTGCTGGTGGCGCCGGGCGCCTGGGCGCAGGCGACGGCCAGCGCCCGCGTGTTATCGGCCACCCCCATGGTCCAGTCGGTGCCGGTCACCCAGTGCGCGCCGGCCGCCTATGGCCAGCCCACGGGCGGCGGGGCGGCGGTGGGGGCCCTCATGGGCGGCCTGGTCGGCAGTCAGCTGGGCCACGGCTCGGGCCACATTGCGGGGGCCATCCTGGGCACCCTGGGCGGCGCCCTGGTGGGCAACGCGGTCGAGGTGCAGCAGGCCGGCTACGGCCGCTGCCAGACCGTGTACCAGCAGCAGGTGACGGGCTACGACGTGCGCTATGAGCTGGACGGGCACACCTACCAGACGCAGATGGCACAGGCCCCGGGGGCCTGGATTCAGGTGCCCGTGGCCAGCGGCTATGGCCAGCCGCAGCCCCCGGATACCGCCTGGGACGGCGCTGCGGTGCAAACCTACCCGGTGGCGCCGCCGCCGGTGGCGGGCTATGCGCTGCCGGCCGAGCCGGCGGTGGTGACCGCACCCCCGTCCTACGCTCCCGCCGCGCCGCCCGCGTATGCGGCCGGGGGCTATGCCCCCTACACCCAGCCCGTGGGCACGCCGGTGGTCGTGCAACCGGCGGTGCCGGTGTTCGTTGCGCCGGTCGGGGTCAGCCTGTCGGTCGGCGGCGGCTGGGGCCACCATCGGCACGGCGGCGGCTGGGGCATCAGCGTGGGCAGCGGGTGGTAAGGCGCAAGCCCTGATAAAGCTATTGAAATAATAGCTATTTGCGCTTGCTGGACAAGCGCTAGAGCCCGATTTTCCTTAAACACCGGCCAGCTGGCGCCGCAGGTGCGCCACCTCTTCCATCAGGTCGGCGGCCAGCGCCGCCAGCTGTGGGTCGGCGTCGTAGGTCTGCTCCAGCTGCACGATGCGGCGCGCGCGCACCAGGGTGGCGCTGGCAAAGCGCCAGTCGGCGGCGGCCCGGCCGTGCTGGGGTGTCAGCACGCCGGCCTGCACGTGGGTGAGCACCCACTCGGGCGATACGCGGCAGCAACGGGCCAGCTCCTGCAGGCTCAGGGCGGCGTCGTCCAGCAGTTCCACCAGGTCGGCGGGAATGGTGATGGGGGACTGGGGCATGGCGTTCGTCTCCACGGAATTCAGGCGGCGCGCGGGTCGAACCCGGGATAGGCCTGGGACAGCGCCTGCCAGGCGGCGTGCTGCGCGGGCGTGACGGCGCCCGGCACGGCGGTTTCCAGCAGCAGGTACAAATCGCCCGCGGCATGGGCCGGGCTGGCGGCGGGAATGCCGCGCCCCTTCAGGCGCAGCTTGCGGCCGGTGCCCGAGCCGGCGGGCACGGTCACCTCGACCGCGCTGCCCTCGGGTGTGGTGACCGGCACCTGCGCGCCCAGCGCGGCTTCCCAGGGCGTCACGCGCAGGCGCTGGGTGACGTCGCGGCCGTCGATCTGCCAGCGCGCGTCCGTCGCAAAGCGCACCTCCAGCAGCAGATCGCCCGCCGCGCCGCCGCCCACGCCCGGGCTGCCCTGGCCGGCCAGGCGGATCAGCTGGCCCTCCTTCACGCCCTTGGGAATCTTCACTTGCAGCGTGCGCTCCTCGGGCACGATCTGCCCGTTGGCGTCCAGGCGTGCGCCGCGCAGGCTGATGTGGCGCTCGGCGCCGCGGTAGGCGTCGATCAGCTCCAGCTCGATGCGCGCGTGCTGGTCCTCGCCGCGCAGCGCCCCGTGGCTGCCGGCGCGGGCGCCCGGGTGGCGCCCGCCTGGCGCACGGCCGAACATCTGCTCGAAGAATTCGCTGAACTCGGCCTCGTTGCCGTCGAAGCGCGCGCCGGCGCCGGCCGCGCTCCCGTCGGTGTATTCGTAGCCGGCGTTCCAGCCCGGCGGCGGCCGCACGTCATCGCCCGAGCGCGCGCCCTGGGCCCAGGCCTGCGCGCCCACGGTGTCGTAGGCGGCGCGCTTTTCGGCGTCGCCCAGCACGGCATAGGCCTCGTTGACCTCGGCCATGCGCTTTTCGGCGTCGGCCACCTTGCTCACGTCCGGGTGGTACTGGCGCGCGCGCTTGCGGTAGGCCTTCTTGACCTCGTCGGCGCTGGCCGACTTGCCGACGCCCAGGGTGTCGTAGTAGTCCTTGAATTCCATCGTCAGACGGCCTTTCCGGCGGCTTGCCTCAAGCCCAGAGCATGGGGGCTGCGCCCGCCGTTTGCAAGTCGGTGCGGGGGCTCAGGCGCGCGCGGCCTGCGGCCGGCGATTGACCAGCACGATGCCCGCCGCCACCAGCGCCAGCGCCAGCACCAGGCTGGGCGTGATCGGCTCACGCAGCCACAGCGCGCCAAACACCAGCGCGAAGATGGGCGTGAGAAACACGAAGGCCGAGATCTTGGTGGCCGGGTAGTGCACCAGCAGCCACATCCAGGCCAGATAGCTGGCAAACGCGCCCACCACGGTCTGCAGCGCCAGCGAGGTGACGGCAAAGGCGCTCCAGTGCCACGCCCAAGTCTCGCCCAGCGCCAGCGAAAGCAGCGGCAGCGTGACCGCGCTGACGCTGACCTGGTAGAACAAGGCCTTCTCGGCCACGATGCGCGCCACCGCCGTGGCGCGGATGCTCACCGTGGTCAGGCCCCACAGCGCGCCGGCCAGCAGGGCCAGAGCGTCGCCGTGGGCGCTCACGCCCGGCTCGGGGTGCAAGAAGCCTTCGCGCAGCGCAAAGGCCACCGCGGCAAAGGCGCAGGCCAGGCCCAGCCACTGCAGGCCGCGCAGGCGCTCGGCCGGCACGAACAGCGGCAGCAGCAGGGCCACCCAGAACGGCGAGGTGTACAGAAAGGTCGTCAGGCGCGAGGCCGTGGTGTATTGCAGGCCCAGGTACATGGCGGCGAATTCGCCGGCAAACAGCAGTCCCACCAGCAGGCCGGGCCACAGCGAGCCGTCGCGCTCGAACAGGCGCACGCCGCGCCAGCGGCACCAGCCCCACAGGATGACGGTGGCGCCCACAAAGCGCACGCCGGCCTGAAACACGGGCGGCAGCTCGGGCAGCGTGGCCTTGACCAGCACCTGCTGGAAGCCCCAGAACAGGCAGCAGGCCAGCAGGATGGCGGTGGCGCGACCATCCAGGTGCTCGTGGCGCTCCATGCTCAAGCCTCGCCCGGGCGCCGGCGCACCGGGTGCTCGGTGTAATAGCGCCCGCCGTGAAAGAGCAGCGGCGCCGCCCCCGCGCGGTGCTCGCAGCGCTCGACCTGGCCGACAAAGATCACGTGGTCGCCCTCGGCGTAGCGGCTGCGGTTGCAGCATTCGAAATGCGCTGCCGCCCCGTCGATCAGCGGCGCGCCGCTCTGGCCCGGCTGCCAGGCCACGCCGGCCCAGCGGTCGCGCATCGGTGCGGCAAAGCGCTGGGCCAGCTCCAACTGGTCGGCGGCCAGCACGTTGATGGCGTAGTGCGTGCCGGCGCGAAACACCGCCAGCGAGGCCGATCGTCCGTTCAGGCTCCACAGCACCAGGGGCGGGTCAAGCGACACCGAATTGAAGGAATTGGCGGTCAGCCCCACGAGCTGGCCGTTGCTCGCGCGCGCCGTGATCACCGTCACGCCGGTGGCGAACATGCCCAGCGCGGCGCGGAACGAGGTGGGCGAGAGGCGGGCCGCGACGGCTGCGGAGGTCGATGACATGGGCTGCGGCCATGATAGCAAGCGGGCTGCATTCGCGCTGGCGTACCATGGCCGCATGCCTTTGCCGACCTTCACGTCGCTGGGTTCCGGTCCGCTGGTGCTGCTGCTGCACGGATCGGGCGGGGGTTTCCGCTCGTTCGCGCCGCAGGTCGAGACCCTGGCCAGCCTGGGCTGGCGCGCGGTGGCCTGGGACATGCCCGGCTACGGCTACAGCGCGCCGATCGAGCCCTACACCTTCAAGGGCCTGGCCGAGCGCTGTATCGCCCTGATCGAAGCGCTGAGCCCGGCCGGTGGCGCCATCACCGTGGTGGGGCAGGGCATGGGGGGCCTGCTGGCGCAAGAACTGGCGCTGCGCCGCCCCGACCGCGTGGGCCGGCTGGTGCTGGCGGCCACGGCAGCGGCCATCGAGCCGGACGATGCCTATGCAAGCCACATCGCCCACTGCCAGCATGCCTTGGCCGTGGACGCCGACCCGGAGCGCCTCGCCCAGGAGGTGGTGGCCCGCCTGAGTGGCCCGCAGGCCGTGCCCGAAGGCCTGCGCTTGGCGCGCTATTGCCAGGCCCAGGTGCGCGCAGCCACCTGGCGGCGCGCGCTGGCCGCCATGCAGGACTTCGACCGGCGCGTCGCGCTGGCGCACATCGGGGTGCCGACCCTGCTGGTGGCGGGCGAGCACGACCGGGTCACGCCGCCGGCGGTGCTGCGCGCGATGGCGGCCGCGATCCGGGGCAGTGCCCTGGTGGAGCTGCCCGGCGTGGGCCATCTGCCGCATCTGGAGGCGCCCGACACGTTTGACTGGGCGCTGCTGGACTTCCTGCGTGCGGCGGGGCCGGTGCGCGTGCACTGACGCATGGTTGCGCGGCCGGCCCTGTGCAAGGCCATGCGGGGGTCATGAGGCCGCGCTGTCGTAGATGTCGCGCTTGCCCCACATGGCGCGGTACATGTTGCCGTCCGCGATGCCCAGGCTTTCCAGGCCCGGCGCGACCACGGCTTTTCGCTTGATGGCGATCAAGTGCCCCTGGATCGTCAGGCAGTGGATGAGCTCGCCTTCAGGCAGCAGCAGGTCGGGATGCAGAGACTGCAAGGTGGCCCGCGGCACCAGCGTGGCCGTGCCCGTGATCAGGTCTTCGGCCTCGCAGGTGCGGGCCAGCGCTTGCCCGAACAGCGCCGGCCCCGTGGGGCACCAGGGCGTGGCGCCGTAGTAGCCGCGCTGGACGTTGGCGCATACCCGCTCGATGGCGTGCGCAAGGGCCCGATGCCTGGGCGGGACATGGAAGACGCCATTGCTGGTGTCCCAGGGGGAGGAGCAGAGCAGGTCGCGAAAGACGACCAGCTTCGGCGTCTGGGTGGGCAGGGGGTGCGTGAAGTAGTAGGACAGATCGGCGTAGATCCCGCCCGACTGGTACAGCAGGCAGTAGCGTGCCAGATCGGCCTTGTAGGCGAACGGCTTCAGGATGGCGAAGGCGCGGGACACTTCGGCGGGAAACTGATCGCGCAGGAAATCCCGGATGTCGTCGTGCGAGAAGATGCAGTGCGGCCAGCCCGGATGGGCGGCCGACAGGGAGCGGACGTTTTGCTGGACGATCGGCGGAAGGGGCGAGGCGAGGCCGGAGCTGGATGCGCGGATCAGAATCTGGGTCAGCAGCATGGGCTCAGCCGAGGACGGGCGGACCGCGATGGCGATGCGCCCGGTCCCAGTCGGACAGCCGCTCCCCGTTGCCTCTCTCCATCGCCCCGGTCAGCGGCCGGGTGGATGCGCCGAGTACGGTCGATATCAGGATCTTGGGTGCCTTCAGGAAGGCGCCGTCGCTCAGTTCCCGCTCGGTCGAGCCGCGATGGGGCAGCCGGATGTCCATCAGGATGACGTCGCCCGCTTTCATGGCGATGGCACGCGGGCTTGCGCCATTTCGGGGTTCGCTGGCTCGATCGTCGTTCAATTCGAGCGGCACGGTGTGCGCGCCGGCCACGACCTGCAGGCTGCGCCCGTCCTGCAAATACCACAGGACCTTGTACACGCCACCTCCCGATGGGCCCCAGCACATCTCGGCGGTGAGATGGCGCCGATAGGCGCCGCGCAGCAGATCGACGTGCCACTCCTGCGACCGGTTGATGGTGATGTCGCTCAAGCCGATGGTTCGCACCGCGCCGTCATCGGTTGCGGCGCCCAGCACGCCGAGAATGTCGCCATGGCCGGACAGGGGAAGGTGCAGGGGCTCCAGCTCCGGATACCGGTGGAAGCCGGCCAGATGCCCGGCTGAGCGGTTGGGGCGCGTGTTCTTGAGCAGATGGAGGTGCTTGAGCACCCGCTGCCGGGCCTGCTCGACGGCCGCCGGCCCGAACAGGCCTGGCAAGCGGACGTAGCCGTCGCGCTTGAGTTGAGACGCCTGGTCGGCCAGCGTACCCGGCTGCATTTCAGGGGGATCCTCGGCGGATGGGTTCCATCAATGTATCAAACCCCGCGCCGAACGCGCTGCCCGCCGTGGGCTTCAGCGCACCAGCAGCACCGGCACCTTGCAGCGGGCCAGCACCTGGGTGGCCACCGAGCCCATCACCAGGTTGCCCAAGGCGCTCTGGCCGTGCGAGCCCATGATGACCAGCTCGAACTTGCCGGCCTCGGCAAACTTGGCAATGGTCTCGCCGGCGGGGCCGACTTTCCAGGCCGTCCTGGGCTTGAGGCTCTGGCGTGTCAGGTATTTGACCACCGGATCGAGCACCTTGGCGGCCTCGTCGGCGTGGTAGCTGTCCACCATCTCCTTGCCCAGTGCGGCGCGGGCGCGCGGTGGCAGCGCCGGCTGCACGGTCAGGGCCGTGATCGAGCTGACGTCGGCCAGGAACTCGGGGTGCGCGGCCAGGTAGGCCAGCATCTTCTTGGTGTAGGCGCTGCCGTCGACGGCCAACAGGATTTTCATGCGGGTCCTCGTATAAGGGCGGAGTGCGATGCGTGCACTGTAGCCTGAGTTGCGCCAGATCCATTTGATGCGCGTCAATTGCAGGTGCCGGGGCAGGTGCCGGGCACCTCGATGCAGAGTGCGGGTTGAAACCCTGCCTGCTCGCCCTTGGCGGCATAGCCCAGCGGGTTGGCCACCACCCGGCAGCGCCCCGCCTGGTAGTCGTGCGCGCAGTGCAGATGGCCGTGCAGCCACAGGTCGGCCTGCTCGAACAACACGTCCAGCGCGTTGCAAAAGCCCGCCGTGCCGGGCGTCAGGCCATAGCGGGCGTCGTTGCTGCGCAGGCTGGGCGCAAAGTGGGTGACCACCACCGTGGTGCCGGCAAAGGGCTCGGCCAGGGCTGCGCGCAGCCAGGCCTGGCAGGCCAGCGCCTGCTCCCGGATCGCCTCGGCCAGCCACAGCTGGCCGCGACGCAGGGCGCCGGCGTGGCGCAGATAGTGGTTGGCGGCGCGAAAGGCCTTTGCGCGCGCCTGCGCTTGCTGTTCGGGCGTGACCGCGGGTCCGTGCGGCACCAGGGCCTCGAAGTCGCTCCACAGCGTGGTGCCCAGCAGGCGCACGCCCGGCAGCACCCACTGCTCACGCTCCAGCCAGCGGATGCCCAGCCGCTCGCAGCTGTCGCGCAGGCGGGCGTGGGTGACGTCCACGTCCAGCCCGTCGTACTCGTGGTTGCCTGGCACGTACAGCACCGGCACCGGCCAGCCGGCGCCGCGCGGCAGGGGTGAAAAGCGCGTCAGGCCAAAGTCCCGGTCGCCGCGTGCCGCCAGCTGCGAGCCGCGCTGGTAGGAGCCGATGTCGCCGGCCAGCACCAGCAGGTCGGCGTCGGGCGCCGGCTGGGGCTGGAAGTCGGGGTTCTGCTCCAGGTGCAGGTCGGACAGCAGTTGGATTCTCATGGGCGTGGCGAGGTGAACCGACCCCAGTGTGGCACGGGCGGCTGCAGTGGTCGGGGATTTAGAGGGCGCGCCCTAGGGTTAACCCTATGAAATAGGTATAATCCCTGATGTCGGCCAAAAGCCAGTTCGCGAGGGCGCTCACCGAAACCCGGTCAGCGCAATGACATGCAAAACAACCTGATCCAGTACCTGAAGTCTCTTTTCATGGACAGCCAAAACATGGCCCAGCGCCGCGTTGGCTTGGCCAGCACCCTGCTGGAGCGCGCCGAGGGCTGCGCCGGGCGAGACCCGCGCCGCGCCGAGGAGTTGCGCACCGCGGCCATGGCCTATCTGGGCGTTGTGCGCTGAACCTGCCCTCAACTGTCGTCATCCGACTTCTTCATCAGGATAAAACATCATGACTGCCACCGCCCTTTCCTTCGCTCCCACCGCTTCGCGTGACCGCCGCGTGGGCACCGCCCGCGTTGACCATTGGTTCAAGCGCGCGCCGCAGCCCCAGTCGGCCGACCTGCAGGTGCCGGCCGAGATCAGCACCGCGCGCGTCGACCACTGGTTCGGCGAGCAGGCCCGTGCCGGCCAGTGGTCGGTGCAAGGCGCCGGCAGCATCACGTCGCGCGTGGATCACCGCTTCGAGCAGGAAGCCCAGCGCCAGCAAGCCGCTGCTGCCCTGCGTCCGTCCGGCGTGCGGGCCTGGTGGCAGGCGCTGCGCGAGCGCATGGCGCAGGCCAGGGCCGAAGCCGATCTGCAAGCGCTGGCCATGGCCGACCCGCGCGTGCTGCGCGAGTTGCAGGTGGCGCGCGACCTGGCCGAGTGGAAGTCGCCCCGTTGATTGCCCAGCCTGCCTGAGACGGGGTGAACCAACCCCCTCAGGCCCGCCTTGACCGCCAGCCGCCTTCGGGCGGCTTTTGTCTGGGCGCAACCTGGGCGCTGCACAGCACATGAAAAAGCCGCCCCGAGAGGCGGCTTGGCCAGGCCGGAGTGGATCAGCAGGCCGACGCAAAGCGCTGCTCGAGCGCGCGGCGCGTCTCGCCCAGCGCCGCGGGCAGGCGTTCGGCCAGGCGGGCAAACAGTTCGTCGTGCAGCTTGAACTCGTCGCGCCAGGCCTGGCCGTCCAGGCCGGTGACGGTGGCGAACTGCGCCGCGGTGAAGTCCAGGCCCTGCCAGTTGATTTCGCCATACTGCGGCGCTACGCCAAAGGCCGTGGCCTGGCCGGCGGCGCGGCCCTCGATGCGGTCGATGATCCAGCCGAGCACGCGCATGTTCTCGCCGTAGCCCGGCCACACGAAGTGGCCGCCCGCGTCCTTGCGGAACCAGTTGACGCAGTAGATGGCCGGCAGGCGGGCGCCCCGCGCCTGCAGGGCGGCCCCCAGCTTGAGCCAGTGGCCGAAGTAGTCGGCCATGTTGTAGCCGCAGAAAGGCAGCATGGCAAAGGGGTCGCGCCGCACCACGCCCTGCGCGCCAAAGGCGGCTGCGGTGGTCTCGCTGCCCATGGTGGCGCCCATGTAGACGCCCTCGGTCCAGTCGCGCGCTTCGGTGATCAGCGGCACGGTGCTGGAGCGGCGCCCGCCGACGATGAAGGCGTCGATGGGCACGCCCGCCGGGTCGTCCCAGGCCGCGTCCAGCGCCGGGTTGTTGGTGGCCGCCACGGTGAAGCGCGCGTTGGGGTGCGCGGCCTTGCGGCCGGCCTTCGCGTCCTCGGGCGTCCAGTCCTGGCCCTTCCAGTCGATCAGGTGCCCGGGCAGCTGGCCGCCGTGGTCCTTTTCCATGCCTTCCCACCACACGTCGCCGTCATCCGTCAGCGCGACGTTGGTGAAGATCACGTCGCGATCCAGGCTGTGCATGCAGTTGGGGTTGGTGTGCAGGTTGGTGCCCGGCGCCACGCCGAAGTAGCCGGCCTCGGGGTTGATCGCGCGCAGGCGGCCGGCGGCGTCGGGCTTGATCCAGGCGATGTCGTCACCGATGGTGGTCACCTTCCAGCCCTCGAAGCCCTTGGGCGGCACCAGCATCGAGAAGTTGGTCTTGCCGCAGGCGCTGGGAAAGGCCGCGGCCACGTGGTACTTCTGGCCCTGCGGGTTGGTCACGCCCAGCACCAGCATGTGCTCGGCCAGCCAGCCCTGGTCCTGCCCCATGCGCGAGGCGATGCGCAGGGCAAAGCACTTCTTGCCCAGCAGCGCGTTGCCGCCGTAGCCCGAGCCGTAGGACCAGATCTCGCGGGTCTCGGGGAAGTGGGTGATGTATTTGGTGTCATTGCACGGCCACGCCACGTCGGGGCGGGAGTTGCCCTCGGCGTCGATCAGCGGGTAGCCCACCGAGTGCACTGCGGGCACCCAGTAGTAGCCGGCCGCGATGCGATCCAGGGCGGCGCTTCCCATGCGGGTCATGATGCGCATGTTGAGCACGACGTAGGGGCTGTCGGTGATCTCGATGCCCAGTCGGGCCAGGGGGCTGTTCACCGGGCCCATCGAGAAGGGGATCACGTACATGGTGCGGCCGCGCATCGAGCCAGCGAATACGCCGGCGAGCTTGCCACGCATTTCGGTGGGATCGGCCCAGTTGTTGGTGGGGCCGGCGTCCTCTTCCTTGGCCGAGCAGATGTAGGTGCTGGCCTCGACGCGGGCGACGTCCTTGGGGTCGGAGCGTGCCAGGAAGCAGTTGGGCCGAAGCTCAGGGTTGAGCTTGATCAACGTGCCGGCGTTCACAGCGAGCTGCTGGAGCCGGTCCCGCTCAGCTTCGGAGCCATCGCACCAGTAGATCTGGTCGGGTTGGGTGAGCCCGGCCACACCGGAGACCCAGTCCAGCAGCGGCTGGGGTGCATTTGCGGGAGCGTTACTGGGTGCGGCTGCCACCTCAGGTGCCATGGGGTATCTCCTCCGGGAGTGAAATTGTGCTGTTCCAACAGGACTCATTGTCGCTCACGAGTCCATGCGGTTCAGCCATACTGTCCGATCTTGATCGGATAGGCCAGTTAAACGTTTGAAGTATGGTCCCACAGGGTGATTTGGGGTCGCCGTCGGGTGCGAACGTCAGGACATAGCGACGCTGGTTTCGGCCTCGGTTGGACGGCCCTCCGGACAGTGAAGTAAGGTGGAGGACGCTTTCAAGCGCTCGTGGCTCAACGGATAGAGCATCTGACTACGGATCAGAAGGTTGGGGGTTCGAATCCCTCCGAGCGCGCCAGGTACCAGCCGTCTGGCTAGTACAAACACGACGAAGGCCCCAGGAGACTAAGTGGCTCCAGGGGTCTTCTTTCGTATTCCGCTCCTGAGATGCGTTGCTGGCCGTATGCCAGTGACACTGTTCGGCCGTTCCTAGCGCCACCGCCCCCGGGCGCGGGCAGTCGCCGTCCCTGGATGCCGTCAGC
>OFJB01000681.1_pt1 | contig 15435 bp, 12 predicted proteins | sample 1775081 | NCBI WGS metagenome assembly OFJB01 (sample SAMN08195771, study PRJEB24354) | sludge metagenome | isolation source: initial sludge from phenol fed wastewater aerobic bioreactor | place: India: Nagpur | collected 2016-06-05 | reverse complement strand
GCTGTGCCTGGAATCCATGACCGGCAAGGCCGTGCATGAAGGCGCGCTGTACTACGCCAGCTCGCGCCGCCGCCGTGTCGTGGCCATCACCGCTGCGTTGCGCCAAGAGGTCGCGCGCACCGCACAGGCCGTGCGCCAGATGCTGGCCAGCGGGCGCCTGCCCCCGGCCCTGGCAGGTGCCGTCGCGCAGCAGCGCTGCAAAGGCTGCTCGCTGCAGGATCGCTGCCAGCCCCAGGCCACTCCCCCGCTTCTGACCGCCGCGCGGCGCAGCCTGTTCGACCCGGAGGCTTGAAACCCGCATGCAATTGCTCAACACCCTCTATGTCACCCTGCCCGACGCCTGGCTGCGCCTGGACAACGACACCCTGCGCGTCGAGGTGGAGGGCGAAACCCGGCTGCGCGTGCCGCTGCACCACCTGACCGCCGTGGTCTGCTTTGGCCATGTGGGCCTGTCCGCGCCCTTGATGCACCGTCTGGCCGACGATGGCATCGCCCTGGTGCTGCTCGACGCCAACGGGCGCTTCAAGGCACGGCTCGAAGGTGCCGTGAGCGGCAATGTACTGCTGCGCCAGGCGCAGTTTGCGCGCGGGACGGATGAGGTATTCACCCTGGATATGGCACGCACTTTTGTCGCCGGGAAAATCAGGAACTCACGCCAGGTCTTGCAACGCGGCGCACGCGAGGCCAAAGCCGAAAACGAAGCGCTGTCGCTTGCTCGCCTGGCCGACGACCTGGCCGCCAGCCTGCGCGCCTTGCCCGTGGCAGAAACTTTGGATGCCGTGCGCGGCGTGGAAGGCGAAGCCGCGCGCCAGTATTTCAGCGGCCTGGCACTGCTGATGCGCCCCGATCAACGCCCGAACTTTGCCATGCAGGGGCGCACGCGCCGCCCGCCACGCGACCGCTTCAACGCCTTGCTGTCGTTCTTGTACGCCATGTGGATGAACGACTGCCGCAGCGCGTTGGAAGCCGCCGGCCTCGATCCCCAAGTCGGTTTTTTGCACGCGCTGCGCCCAGGACGCGCGGCGCTGGCGCTGGACTTGATGGAAGAATTTCGCCCCTGGGCCGACCGCTTGGCGCTCACGCTGATCAACCGCGGACAGCTTCAGGCCGATGACTTCGATCTGCGCGAAGGCGGCGGCGTGGCTTTGCAGGGCGATGCGCGCAAAGCCGTGGTGGTCGCCTATCAGGAACGCAAGAAGGACGACATCACCCACCCGCTGCTCGCGCAAAGCCTGCCCCTCGGCCTGGTGCCCCTGGTGCAGGCGCGGCTGCTGGCGCGGGCGCTGCGCGATGAAGCCATGCCGTATGTCCCCTTTGTGGCGAAGTAGCAGGAGGGCTCGATGCTGGTACTGGTGTGCTACGACGTGAATACCGAAGCCAGTGCCGGGCGCCGCCGCCTGCGCCGCGTAGCCAAGGTTTGTGAAAGTACGGGACAGCGGGTGCAAAAATCGGTGTTTGAATGCCAGGTGGACATCGCCCAATTCGAGGAACTGGAGCGCAGGCTGCTGGCAGAAATCAACCCCGAACAGGATTGCCTGCGCCTGTATCGCATGCCGCAAACCCGCGGATTTGAGGTCCTGGAGCACGGCAGCTTCAAGGCAGTGGACTTTGACGGCCCCTTAATCTTGTAAGGCGCCGCACCCGTGGTATCTTGGCAGCCGCGAACCTGAAGCGGCGGAAACGCCACCGACAGGTTCGCGCGCTTTGCAATGGGTTGTTGGAACACGATTTTTCACTTGGCTGCGAATTTTTAAAGAGGGCACTTACGTGCGCACGACAAAGGTTCGCGTACCGCCGGTAAAAATGCCTGCACCCACAACACCTTGAATGCAAAGGCGTCGCCCGTCAGAAATGGCGGGCGTGGATTGAAACTGATCGACAAGGGGGCCCCGCTCGCGGGGAGTCAACCGTCGCCCGTCAGAAATGGCGGGCGTGGATTGAAACAGTTTGTCGGCATGCCGCCGGTCACGGTGTGGCGCGTCGCCCGTCAGAAATGGCGGGCGTGGATTGAAACGGCCGCGTCCTGCTGCGCCGCGATGGCGTCACCATCGTCGCCCGTCAGAAATGGCGGGCGTGGATTGAAACAATCGACGAATGGAAAGTTTGGCGGACGTCGGGTCGTCGCCCGTCAGAAATGGCGGGCGTGGATTGAAACAAAACGAATGCCATCGCCGGGGCATTGTCGCGCTCGTCGCCCGTCAGAAATGGCGGGCGTGGATTGAAACTCGCCAGAGGAGAAGGCTGCGGCTGCGGCGGCGCACGTCGCCCGTCAGAAATGGCGGGCGTGGATTGAAACCATCCGACCATTGTCCACCAACCAACCGCCTTCGCGTCGCCCGTCAGAAATGGCGGGCGTGGATTGAAACAGCCTCTATGCGCAGCCACTCGCGCAGGACGGGCGCCGTCGCCCGTCAGAAATGGCGGGCGTGGATTGAAACCGCGCCCCGGATGCGCGTCATCAGCTCGCCGCCCCGTCGCCCGTCAGAAATGGCGGGCGTGGATTGAAACGGCTCCCATTTGCGGCCGTGCCCGGCGTAGTACCCGTCGCCCGTCAGAAATGGCGGGCGTGGATTGAAACAACTGAACCAAATCCACCAGATGATGACGGGGCTCGTCGCCCGTCAGAAATGGCGGGCGTGGATTGAAACTGAAATACGCGCCTACGGCTGGGCGTGAGCTGTCGCCGTCGCCCGTCAGAAATGGCGGGCGTGGATTGAAACCCCTTGGCAGGTGGACGTTGAGCCCGTGGAGAAACGTCGCCCGTCAGAAATGGCGGGCGTGGATTGAAACGTCCCAACTCGTCGCCTGTGCCTGATCCGGTCAACGTCGCCCGTCAGAAATGGCGGGCGTGGATTGAAACTGTATGCGGCTGGTGGCGAGACGTATCCGAGCATCCGTCGCCCGTCAGAAATGGCGGGCGTGGATTGAAACCTCACATCACCGGTGCGCTGTGCATCGGTGCAGACGTCGCCCGTCAGAAATGGCGGGCGTGGATTGAAACTCGCGCGAGTGGCTCCAAAAGCGCCACCTGCGGCCCGTCGCCCGTCAGAAATGGCGGGCGTGGATTGAAACGCTCTCAGACTGGGGTGTCGAACACGTACGGCGGCGTCGCCCGTCAGAAATGGCGGGCGTGGATTGAAACTCTACATGGGCGTTCGGACGGTCTACAAAACGACCGTCGCCCGTCAGAAATGGCGGGCGTGGATTGAAACGGTGCTGACCTTGTAAGCGTGCTTGAGTGGTCTGCGTCGCCCGTCAGAAATGGCGGGCGTGGATTGAAACGATAGTTGTCGGGTCAGCCACGGTGCACCAGGAAACGTCGCCCGTCAGAAATGGCGGGCGTGGATTGAAACGGAGCATTTCGGCACTCAGTATGTCGAAAAGGGTCGTCGCCCGTCAGAAATGGCGGGCGTGGATTGAAACTTCACGATGGCGATGGACTCGCCGCCCGGCAAGTTCGTCGCCCGTCAGAAATGGCGGGCGTGGATTGAAACTCCCCTGTCTTGTTCCTCTCGATCACGGCGTCTACCGTCGCCCGTCAGAAATGGCGGGCGTGGATTGAAACCTGCTGACGTGCGTCATGGCGTCTGGCGTTCGGCCGTCGCCCGTCAGAAATGGCGGGCGTGGATTGAAACTTCCAAAGGCGGGACGATGGTCACAGAACCACCGCGTCGCCCGTCAGAAATGGCGGGCGTGGATTGAAACTCAGTGACAAGTGCAACGTCCTGAAAGGGGTCGGCCGTCGCCCGTCAGAAATGGCGGGCGTGGATTGAAACTTTCTCGTCTTCATGTGACCTATGCCGCCAAGGGCGTCGCCCGTCAGAAATGGCGGGCGTGGATTGAAACAATGTGATTGGCGTCGATACATGCTCTCAGTGTGCGTCGCCCGTCAGAAATGGCGGGCGTGGATTGAAACATCACGTGATCGATGACGACGTCAGCCATGAACGCGTCGCCCGTCAGAAATGGCGGGCGTGGATTGAAACACGTGCCCGGTACTGAGGTCACGGCGTCCCTGGCCCGTCGCCCGTCAGAAATGGCGGGCGTGGATTGAAACACGCGAAGCATGGCTCCGTCTCGTCGGCAATCGGCGTCGCCCGTCAGAAATGGCGGGCGTGGATTGAAACACGGGTGCCACTCCTCTCGGTAGGCCGGAGCGCGCGTCGCCCGTCAGAAATGGCGGGCGTGGATTGAAACAAACAGTGGGGCGAGTGGATACCAATGCTGGGCCACGTCGCCCGTCAGAAATGGCGGGCGTGGATTGAAACAGTCCACCCTGCCAACGCCGCCCACAGCCGCCAGCGTCGCCCGTCAGAAATGGCGGGCGTGGATTGAAACAGCTCATATTCAAAATGGACGGCACCGGCGGGTACCGTCGCCCGTCAGAAATGGCGGGCGTGGATTGAAACGATCGGACAACGTATTTGCCCGTCAACGCAAAGCCCCGTCGCCCGTCAGAAATGGCGGGCGTGGATTGAAACGAAAAGGCCATCACCCAACTCGCCCAGGCCGGCCCCCGTCGCCCGTCAGAAATGGCGGGCGTGGATTGAAACATGAACGTGGGAACGCACCCGTTCGCGGAGGTGGCCGTCGCCCGTCAGAAATGGCGGGCGTGGATTGAAACAACGTGGACGGGGTGGAGATCACCGGCCGCAAGAGCCCGTCGCCCGTCAGAAATGGCGGACGTGGATTGAAACCAGTCGGTGGCCGACGTGCCGACGTGGTGGGGCGCCGTCGCCCGTCAGAAATTGCGGGCGTGGATTGAAACATCTTTTCGCGCGCTGGGCGCCCAGTCGGCCGCCCCGTCGCCCGCCAGAAATGGCGGGCTGGCTTGCAGGCCGTGCGGCAATTGGCTGGCGAGTCAGATGACTGGCGCCCACCAGCGCTTTTGATCGGGTCATGATGGGGCCAAGCCCCACCCGCTCACTTGCCCGCCAGCACGTCCTGCGTGGCGGCGTCCAGCCGGCCGCTGGGCTGCAGGCCGTTGTCGCGCTGGAAGGCGCGCAGCGCTGCTGCGGTGCGCGGGCCGGCGCTGCCGTCGGGGGTGCCCACGTTGTAGCCCAGCTCGTTCAGGCGCGCCTGCGCCTCGCGCATGGACAGGGCCTTGCCGCCCTGGCCGGGGATGGAGGTGCGCGAGGGGCCGGCGCCGCCGTCCACGCCCAGGCGGCCGCCGCCGCCCAGGCCCTGGCCTTGCACCGACTGCGCCTTGTAGTTGCGCAGCGCGACGACCATCTGGTTGTAGGCGTCCATGAAGGCAGCCGAGATGACCTTGCCCTGCGGCGTGTTCTGGTAGCCGCCCAGGCCGGCGCCGGCGCCGCCGCCAAACAGCGCGCCCATGCCGCCGAAGTCGGTCTTGGAAGCGCTGCCCTCGGAGGCCGCCACCTGCACGCCCGAGCGGTTGTCCACCAAGGTCAGCATGACGCTGGCCTCGCGCGTCTTGGTGCCGGCGGCCACGGCGCCCAGCACGGCCCCGGCGCCGCCAAAGAACCCGCCCAGCGCGCCGCCGACGCCGCCGGTGTTGCCTTCGCTGAAGATGATCTCGGGCGACATGCCGTAGTCGGAGGCGACCATCTGGCCGCCGCCCATCTGGCTGCCCTGACGCATCTGGCCGGACTGCATCAGCTGGCGCTCGCGGTTCATGGCGTTCATACCGGCGGCGCCGCGCTCAACGACGACGAAGCAGTTGGACTGCTGGACCATCAGGCGCAGCAGGTTGGAGGTGGGCGGCAGGTGGTACTGGCCGGTCAGGATGGTGTACCAGCCGGCGGACTGGTTCTCGACCAGCGAGACTGTGCCCAGGGGCGAGGCGCAGCGCTCGAGCGCGCTGTTGGCGTTGGCGGAACCCGCGCCGGCGGCGCTGCCGGTGGCCACGGTCTTGGCGTCCGCGCTGCCCATCTTCAGGTCGGTGGTTTCGCAGCCGGCCAGGGCCAGGGCGGCCAGGATGGCGGCGGTGCTCAGTGCGGTGCGCTTGATCGTCAACACGGGGAAATCCTCCAGGTTCGAGATTGTTGGGATAGGGAACTGGTTTGCCGGGCGCTGCAAGGCGCGAAAAGCGGGCGCCCATGATATCTGCATGGGTTTGCGGAAGATAGTGCGGCTTACGCTCTAGTCCATCACGCCGACAGCGCATGCCCCAGCACGTCCACCCGCGCCGGCGGCAGGTTGGCCAGCACGCGCTCGCGGCGCTGGCACACCAGGCCGGCCTGCTGCCAGGGCGAGGGGCCGTGCAGCGCGTAGGTGAACTGCAGCAGCCGCCCGCCGGGCGCCAGCACCTGGGCGCCGGCATGCAGGATGCGCTGGCGAACGGGCGTGGGGATGGACAGCAGCGGCAAGCCGGAGACGATGTGCTGCACGCGCACCGGCGCGGCGGGGCCGTCCAGCTGCGCCAACAGCGCCGGCAGCTCGGCCGCGTCGCCGTGCAGCACGTGGATGGCCGGAAAGCGCTGGCGCAGGTGGGCCGCCAGGCGGTCGGACTGCTCGACCACGGCCAGGCGCTCGGCCGGCACGCCGTGCGCCAGCAGCGCGGCGGTGATGACGCCCGTGCCGCCTCCCAGCTCCACCACCCAGCCGCCGGCCGCCAGGTCGACCTGCGCGGCCATGCGCGCGGCCAGGTGCGGCGAGCTGGCGCAGATGGCGCCCACGGCCAGGGGCTGGGCCATCAGCTCGCGCAGGAAGAGCGAGCGCGGCGAGCGCGACACCGCGCGCCGCATGCGCACCACGCCCGCACGCGCCTTGCGCACGGCGCTGACCGGGCGCACCGCCAAGGCGCGGGCCAGGGCGACCATTTCAAGCGGTGGAGGAACGCGGCTGCGGGACATGGTGTGGGGCGACAGGACGCCGCGGGTCGGCGAGCGCGCAGCTTACACCGTTGCGGTGCCCGCCCGCCATCGAATGGGGCCCGCCCCGGGGCCACACATGCAAGCGACTGTCACGCCCCGTCCCGGGCGGCGCGGGGCCGGGCCGGTTCGGGCGCTGACCTTGCCGGCGCGCCGAACGGCGCACACAGCAGGGCCGCCAGCGACTGGCTGCGCTCGTCGCGCCCGCGCTCCAGCCCCATGGTGAGCTGGCGCCCGCCGTCGACCGGCACGGGGCTCGCGCTGCGAAACAGATGGTCGAACAGCGGCAGCACCGTGGCGTAGTTGCTGTCGGTCTGCGGCTGGTGCGCGCTGTGGTGCACGCGGTGGTAGGCGGGGGTCACGACCAGCCCGCGCAGGCCGCGATCCAGCCAGGCCGGCAGGCGCAGGTTGCCGTGCGACACGGTGGAGACCGCCAGCGCCACAACGCTGTAGGCCAGCACCGCCAGCACGGGCGGCGCCAGGGCGACCAGCAGCGGCAGGGTGACGAGCGCGGTGAACAGGCTTTCCAGCGGGTGGTGGCGATGGGTGGTGGTGGCGTCCAACTCGACGTCGCTGTGGTGCACCGCATGCAGGCGCCACAGCCAGGGCACGACGTGCGACAGGCGGTGCAGCGCGTAGGCCAGGCCCTCCATCAGCAAAAAAGTGAGCACCCACTGCGCCCAGACCGGCACGCCCCAGTGCGCCAGCAGCCCGCCGCGGCTCGGCTGAACCCCCAGCGCTCCGGCTGCGGCCCAGAACAGCAGCGGCGCGGCCACGGTGGTGCCCATGGCCAGCGCCGACAGCCCCAGGTTGCGCGCCCAGCGCCGCAGCGGCGCGGCGACGGCATGCAGGGGCGCCAGCGGCTCCAGAAAAAGAACCGCCGCCATGCACAGCACGGCGGCGCCGAGGTAGAGCTGGATCATTCAAGACACGCTGCGCCAGGGGACGTGCGCAGCAGCGCCCGTCAGTCGAGGACCAGCATGACGTAGCACGTGGCGCCAGCCTGCACGACCACGCCTATATCGCACCGGGGCGTCTCGTCGGGGTTACCCCAGCTCAGAGACTCAGACGTGAGACGCATGCCCGTGATCTTTTGTGCGACCCCGGACGTATTCATCACGGGCACCGCCACGTTCGTGTCGGTCACTTCCACCGTGCCGCCGCCGGCCTGGTCCATGCTGAGCGTGGCAACCCCCTTGGCCTGAACCGATTGCACCCAGTGGCCGCCGGTCAGGCCCCCGGCCAGCAGGCCGCCGCCCAGCAGCAGATGCGTCAGCAGGCGCCCGTTGACCCGCCCGCGCAGGGCGCGGTAGGCCACCACCGCCACCAGCAGCGCCAGCAGCAGCAGGGACCATTCGCCCAGGGTGGGCACCGAGCTTGCTGCCGACAGCGGGCCGTAGTCGATGATCCCGGTGGGAGTGCCGGCCCAGACGCTGGGTGCGAGACCCCAGGTGGCCAGCGCGCCGGCTGCCGCCAGCCCCCTGCGCAAGAAATGTCGCGTCATGGTTCACCTTCCTCTTCGTCGTTGTCGAAACGCCGACATTTTGGGCAGCGATGTTGCTTAAACGCAATAGGCCAAACAGCCATTGGAGGCACTCGGATTGCGCCTTGTCTTGTGGCAGCAACACAGCACCCGCGCCGGGCAAACCGCCCTCAGCTCCCGCGCAGCCGCTCGATCAGGCCGTTCAGCTCGTCCAGCGAGGCGAACTGGATCGCCAGCTCGCCCGCCTGGGCGCCAGCGCCGCCGCGGCGGCCGGCCTTGCGCACGCGCACCTCGACCTGGGCCAGCAGCAGGTCGGACAGCTCCTCCTCCACCCGGCGCACGTCGCCCGACTTGTCGGCCGGCTGCGCACGCTTGCGCGGGGCGGTGAGGTTGAACTCGGCCGACAGCTTGCGCGCCAGCGCCTCGGCCTGGCGCACGTTGAGCTTGCGCGCGGCCACCTGGTTGGCGGCGGTGATCTGCGCCGCGCCGTCGAGCACGAGCAGGGCGCGCGCGTGGCCCATGTCCAGGTCGCCCGCCATCAGCATGGTCTGCACCGGCTCGGCCAAGTTGAGCAGGCGCAGCAGGTTGCTGGCGGCGCTGCGGCTCTTGCCCACGGCCTGCGCGGCCTGCTCGTGCGTGAGGCCGAACTCCTGCACCAGGCGGCGGATGCCCTGGGCCTCTTCCAGCGGGTTGAGGTCTTCGCGCTGGATGTTCTCGATCAGCGCCATGGCGGCGGCGGCCTCGTCGGGCACCTCGCGCACCAGGGCGGGCACCTCGCTCAGGCCGGCCAGGCGAGCGGCGCGAAAGCGGCGCTCGCCGGCGATGATTTCGTAGTCCACTCCTAAATTTGGAGCGTTTCGCGCTTGTTCATTGCGGGCCAGCGGTTGATTTAACTCGCCGATTGCAGCACCAGCCGTCGCAGGGGAGGGCCCCTGCGACTCGTCATAACGGCGCAGCCGACCTGGTTCGCCGCGAAGGCGGCGAACCAGGATCGGCTGCATGATGCCCTGCGCCTTGATGCTCTCGGCCAGCTCGTAGAGCGCGCCCTCGTCCATGCGGGTGCGCGGCTGGTACATGCCGGGCGCAAGCTGGTCGAGTGCCAGCATCATGGGGGTGCCGGCGGGCGTGGCGGCGTCCGAGGCCTGGGTGGCGGGGCCCAGCAGCGCGTCCAGGCCGCGGCCCAGGCCCTTGGGTTTTTTGGTCACCATGGTGAATGCTCCGATGGAAAGGCTCGTTCAGGGGGCGCTGGGCGATGCGGCCAGCGCGCGCAGGGCGTGCAACCCCTCGGGCCAGTCGCCCAGGCCGGAGTCGGCGTTGAGGTGGCCGCGTGCGCCCAGGTCGTGCCAGGCGGCGCCCCAGTCCTGCGCCAGCTGCCGGGCGTAGCCCAGGCTGGCGTAGGGGTCGTCGCTGCTGGCCATGACCAGGCAGGGGAAGGGCAGGCGCTGGCGCGCGGGCGGCGCCCAGCCGGGGATTTGCTGGCGCAGGTCGGCGCGCTCGATCTCGGGCGGCGCCACCAGCAGGGCGCCGGCCACGCGGGCCGTCTCGCGCGAGTGCGCCGCCCACCAGGCCAGCAGCAGGCAGCCCAGGCTGTGCGCGGCCAGCAGCACGGGGGCCGGCTGCGCCAGCAACGCCTCCTGCAGGCGCGCCGTCCAGTCGCCGCGCAGCGGGCGCTGCCAGTCGTGCTGCTCCACGCGCGTGCAGCCGTGCAGCGCCTCCCAGCGGCTTTGCCAGTGGCCGGGGCCGCTGCCCAGCCAGCCGGGCAGCGTCAGCACGCGGGGAGACGCCTGGTTATCTATCATTTTGATAGCTGCTGGCGCTTGACCCACGCGGGCAAGATGGCCGTTGGGCCCTGAATCATGCCCTAAGGCCGCGCGCCACCAGCTCCTCGGCAAAGGCGACGAAGGCCTTGCTGCCCTTGGCGGCGGAGTCGAACACCACGCCGGGCAGGCCGTAGCTGGGCGCTTCGGCCAGGCGCACGTTGCGCGGGATGATGGCGTCGAACACCTTGTCGCCGTAGTGCGCCTTGAGCTGGTCGCTGACCTGCTGCTGCAGCGTGATGCGGGCGTCGAACATCATGCGCAGCAGGCCGATCAGGCGCAGGTCGCGGTTGAGGTTGGCGTGCACCTGGCGGATGGTGTTGGTCAAATCGGCCAGGCCTTCGAGCGCGAAGTACTCGCACTGCATGGGCACGATCACGCCCTGCGCAGCGCACAGGCCGTTGAGCGTGAGCATGCTCAAGCTGGGCGGGCAGTCGATCAGCACGAAGTCGTAGTTGGCGCTCACTTGCGCCAGCGCGTCCTTCAGGCGGCGCTCGCGGCGCTCCTCGCCCACCAGCTCCACCTCGGCGCCGGCCAGCTCGCGGTTGGCGCCCAGCACGGCGTAGCCGGCGCCGGCCTCCTTCAGCTTGTCGGGCACCACGACGGCCTCGGCGATGGTGGCGGATTCGAGCAGCACGTCGTACACCGACAGCTCCATGGCGCGCTTGTCCACCCCCGAGCCCATGGTGGCGTTGCCCTGCGGGTCCAGGTCGACCAGCAGCACGCGCTGGCCGATGTGCGCCAGCGCGGCCGCCAGGTTGACCGTGGTGGTGGTCTTGCCGACGCCGCCCTTCTGGTTGGCAATGCAAAAGATTTGAGCCATCGGGGGTTCAGTGCGAGGTGACCAGCTTGACGCCGAAGCCGATGAGGAACACGCTGGCCAGCCTGCGCAGCAGGCTGCTCAGGCGGGCGCTGGCGCGCAGGCGCTCGGCGAAGCGGTGCACCAGCAGCGACTCGACGACGCCGTACAGCAGCGTCAGCACGGCGGCGGTGGCCGCCAGGGCGGCGAAGGTCACCATGCCCCGCTGGCGCACCGGATCGATGAACAGCGGCAGGAAAGCGACGTAGAACACGATCGCCTTGGGATTGAACAGGGTGATCAAGAACGCCTGGCGAAAGTGCCGCCGCGTGGCGGGTGCCGCCACCGCCGCGCCCTCGTCCGGACGCATGCGCCACATGCGGATGCCCAGCCAGGCCAGGTAGATGGCGCCCGTCCATTGCAGGGCCGAGAAGGCCACCGGGTAGGCATGCAGCAACGCCGCCACGCCGCCCAGGGCGCAGCCGATCAGCACCTGGTCACCCACCATGACCCCCAGCGTGGCGGCCAGGCCGCCGCGCATGCCGTCCTGGGTGGCGCCGGTGGCGATCACCAGGTTGCCGGGGCCGGGGATCATCAGGAACAGCCAGAACGCGGCGACGAAGGCGGCGTAGTCGGTGATGCCAAACATGCTTGGGTTTTCTCGGAGATGGGTGCCGAGTTTACGGGACTTTGATGCCAGGCCGAATGCGATCTCATCCCGTCGGTTTCACGTGGAACACGTCGGCCGCAGCCAGACCAGGCAACGCTCGGCGGCCAGGCCGGGCACCTGCATCGGTTCCACGTGAAATACCTCGACCCACGCCGGCAGGGCCGCGATCTCGTCGTCGGGGCGCTTGCCCTTCATGGCCAGCCAGACGCCCTGCTCCGCCAACGCGCCGCGCGACCAGGTGACGAAGTCGGCCAGCGAGGCGAAGGCGCGCGAGGCGATGACGTCGAAGGGCTCATGCACCGCCTCGACACGGGCATGCCGCCCCGTCAGATTGCTCAGGCCCAATTGGCCTGCCGCCTGCCGCACGAAGGCGGCCTTCTTGGCGACCGCATCCACGCAGGTCACCGTCACCTCGGGGCAGCAGGCGGCGATGACAACGCCCGGCAGTCCGCCGCCGCTGCCCACGTCCAGCAGTCGCGTCGGTCGCCCTTGGGTGTGGCGGCGCAGCGGCACCACCACGGCCAGGCTGTCCAGCAGGTGGTGCGTCAGCATCTGCGCCGGATCGCGCAGCGCGGTCAGGTTGTAGACGCGATTCCACTTGGCCAGCAAGTCCAGATAGGCCAGCAGCCGGGCTTGCGTCGCCTCGTCCAGCGAAAGGCCCAGCGCCGACGCGCCCTGGTGCAAGCGCTCGGCTCGATCAAAGGAGCAGATCATGCCGCGCGTGCGTCGGCATCGGCGCCGGTCACTTGCAGCGCCGGCGGCAGACCACCTTTTTTCTTCAGGTGAATCAGCAGCAGGGACACCGCAGCCGGCGTGACGCCCGAGATGCGGCCGGCCTGCCCCAGGGTCTCGGGGCGGTGCTTTTGCAGCTTTTGCCGCACCTCGATCGACAGCGCACCGACCTGCATGTAGTCCAGGTCGGCCGGCAACCGCAGCGTCTCGTAATGCGCGGCGCGTTCCACTTCCTCGCGCTGGCGGCCGATGTAGCCGGCATACTTGGCGGCGATCTCCACCTGCTCGATGACGTCGCCCAGCGCATCGCCCAGCGTTTCATGTGAAACATCGCTCGCGGCGTAGCGACCACCGCCCAGACTCATCAGCGCCGCATGGCTCACGCCCGGCCGGCGCAGCAGGTCGAACAGGTTGTGTTCGTGCTCGATGGCCTTGCCCAGCACGCGCTCGGCTTCGTCGGCCGGCAAGGTCTGCGGATTGACCCAGACCGACTTGAGGCGCTCTGTTTCACGTGAAACCGCGTCGCGCTTGCGGTTGAAGGCGTCCCAGCGCGTGTCATCCACCAGCCCCAGGCGCCGCCCCGCTTCGGTCAGGCGCATGTCGGCGTTGTCCTCGCGCAGTTGCAGGCGAAACTCGGCGCGGCTGGTGAACATGCGGTAGGGCTCGGTCACGCCCTTGGTGATCAGGTCATCCACCAGCACGCCCAGGTAGGCCTCGTCGCGGCGCGGCAGCCAGGCCTCGTCGCCCCGGCACAGCAGCGCCGCGTTGATGCCGGCAAACAGGCCCTGGGCTGCGGCCTCCTCATAGCCGGTGGTGCCGTTGATCTGGCCGGCGAAGAACAGGCCGGCGATCTGCCGGGTCTCGAAGCTGCTCTTGAGCGCCCGCGGGTCGAAGTAGTCGTACTCGATGGCGTAGCCCGGCCGCAGGATGTGCGCATTCTCCAGCCCGGCGATGCTGCGCACCAGCTGGTACTGGATGTCGAACGGCAGGCTGGTCGAGATGCCGTTGGGATAGACCTCGTGCGTGTCCAGGCCCTCGGGCTCCAGAAAGATCTGGTGGCTGTCCTTGCCGGCAAAGCGGTTGATCTTGTCTTCCACGCTGGGGCAATAGCGCGGCCCCACCCCCTCGATCTTGCCGGTGAACATGGGGCTGCGGTCAAAACCCGAGCGGATGATGGCGTGCGTGCGCGCGTTGGTGTGCGTCACCCAGCACGGCAACTGGCGCGGGTGCATGCCGGCCGTGCCCATGAAGCTGAACACCGGCATGCGCGGGTTCTGCCCACCGGGCATGCCGTCGCCGGGCTGCACCTCGCATCGGCTGAAGTCGATCGTGCGGCCGTCCAGGCGCGGCGGCGTGCCGGTCTTCAGGCGGCCTTGCGGCAGCTTGAGCTCCTTCAGCCGGCTTGAGAGCGACACCGCCGGCGGGTCGCCCGCGCGGCCGGCGGCGTAGTTGTCCAGGCCCACGTGGATGCGCCCGTCCAGGAAGGTGCCCGCCGTCAGCACCACGGCACGCCCCCGAAAGGCGATGCCCGCCTGGGTGATGGCGCCCGCCACCCGATCGCCCTCCAGCAGCAGGTCGTCCACCGCCTGCTGGAACAGCCACAGATTGGGCTGGTTCTCCAGCATGCGCCGGATGGCGGCCTTGTAGAGGATGCGGTCGGCCTGCGCACGCGTGGCGCGCACGGCCGGGCCCTTGCTGCCGTTGAGGATGCGGAACTGGATGCCCGCCTCGTCGGTGGCCAGCGCCATGGCACCGCCCAGCGCGTCGACTTCGCGCACCAGGTGGCCCTTGCCGATGCCGCCGATGCTGGGGTTGCAACTCATCTGCCCCAGCGTCTCGATGTTGTGCGTCAGCAGCAACGTGCGCGCGCCCATGCGGGCGGCCGCCAGCGCCGCCTCGGTGCCAGCGTGGCCGCCACCGACGACGATGACATCAAAGGATTCGGGGTGCAGATAGGCGGTCACGACAGGGCTCCGGCGCCGCCCGGCCAGGCTGGCGCGGGCAAGCTGCTTATTTTATGAGCAAATCGACCTCGGCCGTTGCCTGGACGCCGCAAACAGCTATCATTTTGAGAGTTTCTCCGGCTTGCCCGCATCGCGGACATCGGCAAGCCGGCGCGCCGCCGCCGGCCCCGGCCGCTTGCGTGACAATCGCCGCATCGCCCGCTGGCGCCGCCAGCCGCGCGATGCTGCCAACCGAAGGAGACTTTCATGGCCAACGCCAAGCCCGCGGCACCCGTGCCCACCACGCACGCCCTGCCGTCCTACCTCGACCCCAACCACCTCGGCCCCTGGGGCATCTACCTGCAGCAGATCGACCGCGTCACGCCCTACCTGGGCCACCTGGCGCGCTGGGTCGAGACGCTCAAGCGCCCCAAGCGCGCGCTGATCGTGGACGTGCCGATCGAGCTGGACAACGGCACCATCGCCCATTTCGAGGGCTACCGCGTGCAGCACAACACCAGCCGCGGCCCCGGCAAGGGCGGCGTGCGCTTCCACCAGGACGTGACCCTGTCCGAGGTGATGGCCCTGTCGGCCTGGATGTCGATCAAGAACGCCGCCGTCAATGTGCCCTACGGCGGCGCCAAGGGCGGCATCCGCGTCGATCCACGCAAGCTGTCGCAGAAAGAGCTGGAGCGCCTGACCCGCCGCTACACCAGCGAGATCGGCATCATCATCGGCCCGTCCAAGGACATCCCCGCGCCCGACGTCAACACCAACGAGAAGGTGATGGCCTGGATGATGGACACCTACTCCATGAACGTGGGCGCCACCGCCACCGGCGTGGTCACCGGCAAGCCGGTGGACATGGGCGGCTCGCTGGGCCGGCGCGAGGCCACCGGGCGCGGCGTGTTCACCGTGGCCTGCGAGGCGGCCAAGCAGATCGGCCTGCCCATCGAGGGCGCGCGCGTGGCCGTGCAGGGCTTCGGCAACGTGGGCGGCATCGCCGGCAAGCTGTTTGCCGAGGCCGGCGCGCTGATCGTCGCCGTGCAGGACCACACCGGCGGCGTGGCCAACGACAAGGGCCTGGCCGTGCCCAAGCTGCTCGAGCACGTGGCCAAGACCGGCGGCGTGGCCGGCTTCAAGGGCGGCGAGGCC
>OFJB01000678.1_pt1 | contig 15448 bp, 17 predicted proteins | sample 1775081 | NCBI WGS metagenome assembly OFJB01 (sample SAMN08195771, study PRJEB24354) | sludge metagenome | isolation source: initial sludge from phenol fed wastewater aerobic bioreactor | place: India: Nagpur | collected 2016-06-05 | reverse complement strand
AGCGGCATCGTGTGGGTTGCTGGCGACCGCGAGGCGCTGCTCTGGGCGGTGCTGCCGGTCGCGGTGTTCCTGGCTGGGTGGGGGCCGACCGCGATCAACTACCTCGTGGGGCAGATGTCGTTCTCGACGTTCACGATCATCCTGCTCGCGCTCATCGCGTGGCCGCCGACGCTGGACCTGGGCCTGGTCCGTGTGGAGGACGTCGCGATCGGCTGCGGGGTCGCAGTGCTGATCGGGCTGCTGCTGTGGCCCGGCGGGGCGCGGGAGTCGTTGGCGTCCCAGCTCCGAGTGGCGGTGTCGGCGTCGGCGACCTACCTGCACGAGGCGGTGGGTGCGCTGACGCATCACCCGCCCGAGGAGTCGCTGCGGGCGCAGCGCCAGCGGGCCGTGAAGTCGGCGCTGCTGGCCGCCGAGACGCACGACATCGCACTGATGCAGGGCGGCCCCGCCACGCCGGACACGACGAGCTGGGCACGGGTCACCTCGTCGGCGGCGCTGCTGGTGCGCGTCGCGGACGTCGTGACCCACACCGCGACGACGACCGGCGACCAGGCGTTGCTCGCCGACGAGCCGGAGCTCGCGGCCTTCGTCGACGCCGCGCGGGGCCGCAGCGCGCAGGGCTGGATCGACCTCGCGCAGTCGCTCGGCGCCGATGAGGGACTGCGTCCCGGCGCACCTGGGTCGGAGGTTCCGGACCTGGCCGGGATGCCGGCACTGCCGCCGGGTACCGACCCGGACGTGCGGGCGCTGGTCCTGTCTCTGTGGATCGTCGACTGGCTCGACCATCTGGACCGACTGACCGTCCGCTAGTATCTGTGGACCGCGCGGGTGTAGTTCAATGGCAGAACATCAGCTTCCCAAGCTGACAGTGCGAGTTCGATTCTCGTCACCCGCTCCACCGAAACCCCTGCTACGCAGGGGGTTTCGTCGTTCTTTGGTCGAGAGCCAGTAGCCCCCGTTGACCCCGAATCACCCCAAATCGCCCAGAGATGTTCCACGCGAGTTCCACGGAACGACCGCTGGTCCTAAACCGACAAATGGGATAGTCCTGACAACGACACCCACGCTGATGAAGGCGATCAGCAGCGAGACGAGGGGACGCGGAGTCGCGTCGCATCTGCTGACCGAGACTCCGCAAGTGCCTGTCCGGTCACTCGCGGTCACCACTCGAGTCGCCGTATGTGGGGGGCGGGGGCAGGTCACGTCCCACCGGGTGGTGTAACTCGGGCCGTTGGTGATCGGCTTCGCGGTGGTGCTGGTCAGATCATGACGCAATGAGTTCGGGGACGGCCACCTCCTTGGCCTGATCGGTGGGCTGTGCGTTGATCTGGGTCATGGAGCCCTCGGACAGGTAGCGGCGGTCGGAGACCTGCCACTCGTCGTGGGTCTCGATCAGGACGGCGCCGGCCAGGCGCAGCAGGGCAGAGGGGTTGGGGAACACGCCGACGACGTCGGTGCGGCGCTTGATCTCCTTGTTCACTCGCTCGAGGGGGTTGGTCGACCAGATCTTCTTCCAGTGCGCGACGGGGAAGTCCGCGAACGCGGTGATGTCATCGGCGGCCTCGCGCAGCATCGTCTCGACCTTGGGGAACTGCCGGCCCAGCATGGTCGCGATGACGTCGAGCTGGTCGCGGACGTGCTCGGCGTCGGGCTGGGCGAAGATCGTGCGGATCGCGGCGGCGACCATCTCCGCGGAGCCCTTGGGGACCTGGGCCAGGACGTTGCGCAGGAAGTGGACCCGGCACCGCTGCCAGGCGGCCCCGACCATGACCGCGGCGATCGCGGACTTCAGGCCGACGTGGGCGTCGGAGATCACCAGCGCGGTGCCGTGCAGGCCCCGGGTCTTCAGTGTGCGCAGGAACGCGGTCCAGAACGCGCCGTCCTCGCTGTCGCCGACGGCGAACCCGAGGACCTCCCGGCGCCCGTCCGCGCTGACGCCGGTGGCGACCACGACCGCCTGGGACGCGACCCGGGAGCCTTTGCCGCCCTTCCCGCCACCGATGCGGGCCTTGCAATACGTAGCGTCGAGGAACACGTACGGGAACGCGGTCTCGGCCAGGGAGCGGCCGGCGAACGCCGCGACCTCGGCATCGAGGTCCGCGCAGATCCGCGACACCTCCGACTTGGAGATCCCGGTGTCCGCGCCCAACGCCTTGACCAGGTCGTCGACCTTGCGCACCGAGGTGCCGGTGACATACGCCTCCATCACGACCGCGAACAACGCCTGGTCGATCCGGCGACGCCGCTCAAGCAGCGACGGGAAGAACGACCCGGAGCGCAGCTTCGGGATCGCCAGTTCCAGATCCCCGGCCGTCGTGGTCAGGGTCCGCGGGCGGTGACCGTTGCGCTGCACGGTCCGGGCATCGGTGCGCTCATGACGCTCCGCGCCGATCAGGGCGGTCGCCTCCGCCTCGATCAGCTCCTGCAGCATCACCTGGACCGCGGAGCGGATCACGTCCACCCCGTCGGAGGCGTTCAAGGCGTCGAGCAGGTCAAGCAGGGCAGACTGGGACAGGGCCATCGTGTGTGTCTCCTTCGTCGAGTTCCTTGGCGGGTTCTCGCGAAGCCTCACACGGTGGCCCCTCAACGCTCAGGAGGCAGGCCCGGAGGGATTGCTGTCGGTTGAGTTGACACCGGTTGTGTCGATCAGGCGGCTGCCTGAGCGGCGTTGTCGGTGAAGGCTAGCTCGAACTCGACGGGGGTCAGCCGGCCCAGGCCGCGCTGGCGTCGCCGGCGGTTGTAGGTGTGCTCGATCCAGTGAACGATCGCGTAGTGCAGGTCCTCGCGGGTGCGCCAGGCCTGGGAGTTCAGGACGTTGCGCTGGAGCAGTGCCCAGAAGCTCTCCATCGCCGCGTTGTCTCCGGCGGACGCGACGCGGCCCATCGAGCCCTTCAGCCCCGCGGCCTTCAGGACGGCCTGGAAGCTCCGGGCGCGGAACTGCGATCCTCGGTCGGCGTGGACGATGACGACGCCGTCCGGCTGGCGCCTGGCGATCGCTGCGCGCAGCGCTCCGACGGCCAGGTCGGCGGTCATCCGGCCGGAGATGGCGTAGCCGACGATCCGGTTGGAGAACAGGTCCAAGCTCCGCGCAGCAGTAGACCTTGCCCTCGCCGGTGGGGTGCTCGGTGATGTCGGTAACCCATTTGCGGTTCGGCTCATCGGACGTGAAGTCCCTGCGGATGTGATCGTCGTGGACCGCGGGGCCCGGCCTCTTGCCGCGGCGGCCCTTGCGCACCGTCGTGGACCACAGACGCTGCTGCGAACACAGACGCCAAACTCGGCGCTCCCCGACGTCGATGCCGGCACGCTCGAGCTCGTCCGCCAGGAACCGGTAGCCGAACGCCGGATCATCAGCATGCGCGTCGATCAGCGCGTTGATCGCGTACGCATCCTCCAGGTCCCGCTGCGGAACCGGGTCCTTGCACCAGGCGTAGTACGCCTGGGTCGAGAAGCCGAGCACCCCGCAGGCCAACCGCACCGAGAAGCCCTCGGCGGCCAGGTCACGGACCAGCGGGTACGTCATTTTGGGAGCGTCGACGCCGCGAAGTAGGCCGCGGCACGCCGCAGGATCTCGTTCTCCATCTCCAGCCGCCGCTTGTCACGGCGCAGCTGGACGATCTCGGCTTGCTCCGACGAGGTCTGGCCGTCCTTGATCCCGTCGTCGACGTCGGCCTGCTTCATCCAGCGGCGCACGGACTCCTCCGCCACCCCGAAATCGACAGCGACCTCCGCGACGCTCAGATCGCCGCGACGGGCGACCGTGACCACGTCCCTCTTGAACTCCGGTGGGTACCTCTTCGGCATGACGGACATCCTCCCGCGAGACCACGTCCCGCAATAGAAGGTGTCAACTCAACCGACAGCAATCCCAGGCGAGGAACCCCGTGGCGACGTCACATCTGGCATCAAGCAACGAGGTGAATACGGCCCGCGGGCGTGCTTGCAGGTGCAGGACTGGGCTCAAGACTCAGTCAGCAGCCAAGCCAGCGACTGCTGCCGGATCTCCAACATGGCCAGGACAACAATGCCGACGCTGATGAGTAGCCAGCGCAGGCGTGCGGATGGGCACCAGGAAACGTTGATCCAACGGTGGGTGAGCGCGCCGACCACTGAACGGACGACGAGGGTTGCAGCACCGATGACGGTCAGCAGGCCCAGTGGGTTGTAGGTCCACGCCAGACCCCACTGACCCAGGATGGTCAACCGTGCCGAGCGCGTTCCGCCGCACAGCGGGTCCATGATGCCCAGACGGTGCAAGGGTCCATGCAGGTCGATGCTAGGCAGTCCAGCCACCGCGAGGACCGCAGCAACAACGACCACCCCGAGCGCGAAGACAGTGGCCAGGCGATGCCCGTCTGCGGTGTCGACACGTACGGTCGGCTGCGAAGGCGCCACCGACTCCATGGCGACAGTGTGGCCTCGGCGACGCCATCTGCCGAGGCGCCTGAATGGCTTCCCCCGAATCTTCAAGCAACCTTCATCAAGACGGGGCGGCATCGATACCCGGCGCGCGCACAGTTGATCTCGGAGCGTCCGTTGGGCGCACCGCGGATCGGAGGCCCCCATGCACAACATGTCCGTCAAGCACGTGCTCATCGCTATCGCGGCACTCGCACTCGCCGTCCTCGGTCTCACCTCGTTCGGGCTGCCGTGGGCGACGGTCCTTCCCCTGGCCGTCATCGCCCTGTGTCCGCTCATGATGATCGTGATGATGCTGATGATGGGCGACCATGCTGGCCACTCGCGTGACCAGCACGACGCTGACCACACTCCCCTGCATCGGTGATGGTCAGCACCCCGACCGCGCGGACCGCTCCCCCCTCGGCCGCGACGAGGACCTTTGGCCCAGCTGTGCTGGGTCAAAGGTCCGGGTCGAGTCCCCCTGCTGCGGCGACGCAGCCACCCTTTATCGACTCTTCATCCTTTCCACGGCTGACGTACAGCCAGTGATTCGAGACTCCAGTCATGAGCATTCACGCGGCGCCCACAACAGCCGCCCACGCAAGAACCGCGAACGTCACGGTTGTCGACTCCGTCGGATGTCACTTCTGCGCCGACGCCCAGCAGGCCATCGACGAGTTGGCCGGTGAGTACGCGCTGACCGTCCGGCACGTCGCGATGGCCAGCGCGGACGGCATGGACCTGATGCAGGAGCATGGCGCCGGAATGAGCCCTCTTGTGCTCGTCGACGGCACGTTCATCAGCGCGGGCCGGCTGTCACGCGGGAGACTGCGCGACGCACTGGACGCCGGTGGCTACCGCATCCTCGGGGGTGCGTCATGACCGACCTCCTGACGACCGGTTCTGTCCTCGCCGCATTCTTCGCCGGAGGCGTCGCCCTGTTCGCCCCGTGCTGCATCGTGTTCCTTGCACCCAGCTACCTGGCCGTCGCGGTGAAGAACCGTCGCTGGCGGCTGCTGCCATTGACGTTCGTCTTCGCCGCCGGACTCGGGCTCGTTCTTGTGCCCCTGACCCTGGGGATGAGCCTCCTTGCGGCCGCGATCGCCCGCTACCACCAGATCCTCTACACCGCCGGCGGCATCCTCATGCTCGCCCTGGCCGCGTGGTCCCTGACGGGGCGCATGTGGAGCCTTCCGTCCTTCCTTCGCACGCCCGACACCCGTCGCGGAGACACCGCGAGCTTCTTCGCCCTCGGCGTGTTCTCCGGCATCGCGTCCGCGTGCTGCGCCCCCGTCCTCGTCGGCGTGATGACACTGTCCGCCCTCTCGGGCAGCCCGATCGGCGGCCTCGCACTCGGAATCGCGTACGTCTTCGGCATGGTGTTCCCGTTGCTGGTGATGGCCCTTCTGTGGGACCGCTTCCGGCTCGGCGAACGCCGATTCCTGCAGGCCAAGCCGGTCACCATCCGACTGCCGCGCCAGCACGTCCTGCACACCAACACGATCAACGTGGGCGTAGCGATCGCCTTCGCCGTCATGGGAGTGTTCGTGCTGTACCTCGCCGACACCGGATCGATGACCAGCGGGCCAGGGTTCCAGGTCGCCATCGGAAGTGGGCTCTCCGTGGTGTTCGCCCAGCTCCAGCAATGGCTCGCACCCGTGCCCGAGCCCGTGCTCGGCCTCGGCCTGCTTCTTCTTGCCGCAGGGTTCATCTGGGCCACCTTGCGTCGCCGGGATCCCCTGCCCACAGCCCCATCTACCCATGATTCGGCCGGCGGTCATTGCCATGCCCCGGCGGAGAACGACACCAGCCAGGAGGCAACGAGATGACCAGCGGAAGCAGCACCCGGCATCGCACCGAGGCCGCGCGCGCCGAACAGGAGCAGGCCCGTCAGCACGAGCAGCGTCGAAGGACGTGGACGCGGCTGGTCATCGGCGCCAGTGTGCTGGTCGTCGTGGCCGGGATTATCGCCGCGGCGCTGTATTCCAGCCGCCCCGAGCAGACGGCTACGTCTCGTGTGGCACCGGACTTCACCCTGACGGATACCAATGGCGTGAGCCACAGCCTGGTCGACTACCGCGGCCAGAACGTCGTCCTGTACTTCAGCGAGGGTGCGGGCTGCCAGTCGTGCCTGGTCCAGATGGGCGAGATCGAGAAGATGGCCGACCAGTTCAAGGCGGCGAACATCACCGTGCTTCCTATCGTGATGAACACCAAGGATCAGATCCTCGCGGACATGCAGGCAAACGGTGTCACCACGCCGTTCCTGCTGGACGACGGAACCGTGTCCACGGCGTACGGGACCATCGGCAAGGGCATGCACGGCGGCCTGCCGGGGCACAGCTTTGTCGCCATCGACGCTCAGGGGACACAGCGCTGGTACGGGGAGTACCCCGGCATGTGGCTCAACCCGACCGACCTGCTCGAGCAGGCGACGACTGCACTCAACAGCTGACCAGGCACCGTCACAAGCACCAACCCCCGACCGAGAGGCCCTCATGTACCACCGTCGAACTGCGGCAACGATCGTCACCGGCGCTGCCGCACTCCTGCTGCTGTCTGCCTGCGGCGGTGCCGCAACGCAGAACTCAAGCCCTGCCGCCACGCCGGCGGGTACAGCCGCGGGGACCGACAGCCCAACCTCCTCGGCGCCCTCGGCGCAGGCGACGCAGGTGCTGACCAGTAGCGGCGGCACCCTCGATGTGACGCTGACAGCGGCAGAGTCACAGGTGCCCTATCAGGACGGCACCCGGTGGGCGATGACCTACAACGGCGGCAGCCAGGGACCGACCCTGCGGGTGCACCCCGGGGACACGCTGAACGTGACGTTGGTCAACGACCTCAATGAACCCACGAGCCTGCACACGCACGGGCTCCATGTGTCACCGGACGGAAGCAGCGACAACCCATTCGTCACGGTCGAACCGGGCCAGACCACGACGTACACGTACCAGATTCCGTCCGACCAGCCGGGCGGCACGTTCTGGTATCACCCGCATGCACACGGGATGGCGGCCGAGCAGGTCGCTTCCGGCCTGTCTGGCGCGATCGTTGTCGAGGACTCGGTCGATGACGCGCTCAACAAGGTCACTTCCGACAACGTCCTGATGGTCACCGACCCGCCCCTGGCCAGCGAGAACCCGTGGACGGACGGTGCAGGCAGCGACGCGGGCAACGGCGGCATGATGGACGGCTCGGGCATGGGCAACATGATGGGCGGCTCGGGCGGTGTCGACATGATGACGCAGATGGTCGGTCGCTCAGGTCCGCGACTGCTGACGAACGGTCAGGACGGGGTCACGCTCGACGGGCCGGCCGGCACGCTCGAGAAGGTGCGGATCGTCAACGCGACGGCGTCGACACGCCTGAACCTAACGTGGACCGGTGCCGCCATGGACCAGCTCGCGTCTGAAGGCGGGCGCCTGGCGGCCCCGACACCTGTGACGAGTGTTGAGCTGGCTCCCGGTGAGCGCACCGAACTGGTTCTCGTTCCCGGTTCCGACGGTGGTCAGTTGATCGCCCAGCGGCTGAGCAACGAGGGTTCCGGTGGGTCGATCGGGGATCCGGAGGTCGTCGCCTCCGTGAACGCGAACGCCGGCACCGACATCTCCGTCCTGCCCGCCACCTTGGCCACGACAAAGGATCTGTTCGCCGCGGACGTGCCGATCGCGCAGCGTCGCGTGATCACCCTGGAAGGGCACATGAACCCGACCATCGACGGCCAGCCGTTCGACCCGAACACGATCAACATCGAAGCGAAGAAGGGCACCGTCGAGGAGTGGGTCATCCGAAACAAGACACCGATGTACCACCCCATCCATCTGCACTCCTGGCCGTTCCAGGCCCAGGGGCAGGAAGGGTGGCAGGACGTCGTGCAGGTCGCCCCGTACACCGAGCAGGTGATCCGCGTCTCCTACGACGACTTCGGTGGGACCACCGTGCTGCACTGCCACATCCTCGACCACGAGGACACCGGGATGATGGCCATCATCAGGGTTCAGTGACAGGACGCTAGCAACCGTTCGGCGGACGACGTCTTCCTCAACTAGGAGGCGTCGTCCTCGAATGCCGGCGCCATCCGAAGGTCACGCCGGGGGTCACTCGCGGAGAGCGAGCAGCAGGACTCAGCCTTGACCCGCCCGGTGAACGCCCCGATGAGCACGAACGCCACGAAGCCGATCACCACGATGCCCAGCAGAACCTGCATGGCTTGAGGCTACTCGCGCCCTCCGCGGTCGTCGAGTGCGTCAGCTCCGGGCAGAGGGAGCGGTGTCCGTCAAGGGCAACTCGACTGCCATCACCGTGCCGGCTCCCGAGGGAGCAGGGGAGGTCGCGGCGATCGTTCCGCCGTGATCGGTGACGATGGCCCGCGCGATGGTCAGGCCAAGGCCGCTGCCTCCGCCGTCGGCGCTGACCCGTGAGGGGTCGACACGATGGAAGCGCTCGAACACCCACCCGAGCTGGCCAGGGGGGATCCCCTCACCATCGTCGGAGACGGTGAACCTCACCGAGGATCCGGCGAGGGTGACGGCGACGTCGACCCGCCCACCCTTCGGGGTGTGGCGAAGTGCATTGTCGAGGAGGTTGGCCAGGACCTGCTGGAGCCGCAGCCCGTCGGCGACCACCGGACAGCGGTACGGCGGCAGGTCCTCATTCAGGATCACGCCCTTGGCCTGATAGCGCGGGAGGGCAGCCGCAACTGCTGCCGCTGCGACGTCGCGGCCGTCGATGGCGGACAGTTCCAGCCCGAGAGCATGCTCTTCGGCTGCGGCAACTTCCCGTACGTCGCTGGCCAGGCGTCGCAGGCGGTTCACCTGGTCGCGCATGGTTCGCCATGAGTCACTGTTGTTCGGGAGCACGTCATCTTCCAGGCCGTCGATGTAGGCCTCGAGCGTTGCCAGCGGAGTCCGCAGCTCATGGGCCAGGTCGGCCAGCATGCGCGTGCGCGTGGCATCCGTCTCGGCCAGCCGTGATGCCATCCGGTTGAACGACGTCGACAGCTGGTCGAGCTCGCTGCTGAAGGTCGCATCCGGCACATTGACGTCGTACCTGCCGGTCGCGACAATCTCCGCCGAGCGGGCCAGGTCCTCGACCGGGCCGGACACCCGGCGCACCATCAGCCACGAGATCGCACCGGCGGCGAGCAGCGCCGTGACGGTGGCGAGCGCTACGGAGATGCCGAACGCCGACGCGAACGCCTCCTCCGCATGCAACTGGACTTCCTCGTCGGCGACACCGGCGTGGATCAGGTGGTCATGGAACAGCAGGGGCGCCGCGATGACGGCCGACACGATGAGCGTGATCATGCAGATGCCGACGACCAGCGCCTGCGCCTGCATCAGGCGGGTGGACAGTCGGGGGCGGGGCCTCACGACACCATTCCGTAGCCGACGCCGCGGACGGTGCGTATGTATCGGGGACTTGCCGCGTCGTCACCGAGCTTGTCGCGCACGTGCCCGATGTGGACGTCGACGACGTGCTCGTCTCCGTACCAGCCCGGACCCCAGACCGCGTCGATCAACTGTCGGCGGGTGAGGACCGCCTTGGGGTGCTCCATGAGCGCCGCGAGGAGGTCGAACTCGGTCCGGGTGAGTTCCACGGGCGTGCCATCGACGGTCAGGTGACGGGCCTGCGGCTCCAGGATGATTCCGGCGACCTGGTGGCTCACGGTCGCCGCGTCCTCGCTCGTGCGGGGCCGTCGGAGCATGGCGCGCACTCGTGCGATGAGCTCGCGTGGCGAGAAGGGCTTGACGAGGTAGTCGTCGGCTCCCATGGACAGGCCGAGGACCTTGTCCATCTCCTCGTCCTTCGCGGTGAGCATGATGATGTAGGCGTCGGAGAACTGGCGTACGCGACGACAGACTTCGACGCCGTCGAAGCCCGGAAGCATGACGTCGAGGATGATCAGGTCAGGGCTGAGGGCGCGGGCCTTGTCCACGGCATCCGGGCCTGTGTGGGCGACGGCTACCTGGAAGCCTTCCCGCTCCAGGTAGCTGCCGACCACTCCCGTCAGTGGAGTCTCGTCGTCCACGACCAGCACCAAGGCGTCTTAGGCCATCGTCAGCGTTCCTCCTCGACCCCTACTGTGCGGGCCATTCTCGTGCGTCCAGCAGGGCAGCGAAGGTCACAGGCTAGGAGTATCTGCGTGGTCGAGCTGGCGGCGCATCGATGCGTACTCCTCAGGGGAGATCTCGCCTGCAGCGAATCGCCGATCGAGCACCGCCCGGGCAGGTTCTTGAGGCACGTATTCGCGCCGCTCGCTGCGGGTGGCGGCGATGACCAGCCACGCGGCGAGAGCGAAGACCGCGGCCCATGCCAGCACCATCACCGACATGCCCATCCATCCCCAGCCCCAGAACCCGGTCATCATGGCGAGTACCTCCTGACGTGGGCGCGTGAGCGTGCCCGGTTCCATGGTGCGCTTCGGGTATGTGCTCTCGGCATCGTGACGGTCAAGGAATGGTGAAGATACGGTCGTCGGACGATCCTTGACCAAACCTTCATCGTTCCTTGCGTCGATGGCCGCACAAGCGGACCCATGCTGAACCTGAAGGGTCGCTGGGGCCCGCAATCGCCTTGAGGAAGGAACCAATCACTGATGAGGACGACCCGCAGGACCCGCACTGTCGCTCTGGCCATCACGGCAGTGGCCGCGGCGGCAGTTCTGGCCGCATGCAGTTCCGCCGACACCGCGGCTCCGGCCTCGGCCTCGGCCGGGTCTTCGATGGCCGCGGAGCAGAGCGCGGGTGCCGACAGTGCGCAGGCCGGATCCGAGAGCGACATCACGTTCGCGCAGCTGATGATCCCGCACCACGAGCAGGCCGTTCAGATGGCCGACATGGCGCTGCAGAAGGCCACCACGCCTGAGGTCCAGCAGCTCGCCCAGCAGATCAAGGATGCGCAGGATCCGGAGATCCAGCAGATGCGCGGGTGGCTGACCGCATGGGGCGCACCGGAGCAGATGGTCGGCATGGACGGCATGGACGGCATGGACATGGGCGGCCAGACCGCTGCCGGCATGATGACCGATCAGGACATGTCAGCGCTGATGGACGCCAGCGGCAACGAGTTCGACCGCATGTGGCTGGCCAAGATGATCGCTCACCACAAGGGAGCGATCGAGATGGCGCAGACAGCCAAGGCGGACACCACCAACCCCGACGTGACTGCGCTTGCCGACGCCATCGTCGCCGCGCAGACCAGCGAGATCGACACGATGGAGAAGCTTCTCAACCAGTAGGTGTCCAGAAGGAGGACCGATGAGCACGACAACGTACTCAGTGACGGGGATGACGTGCGGGCACTGCGTCGCCTCGGTGACGGAGGAGATCCAGAAGCTGAGCGGCGTGACCTCGGTCGTGATCGACCTGCGGCCAGATGACGCGTCCGTCGTCGAGGTCACCAGCGACGCGCCACTGGATGTCGCCGCCGTTGCCGCAGCCGTCGACGAGGCCGGGTATCAGTTGAGTCCCGCCTGATGCGCGGACGCCTAGCCGCGCCCGCCGTCCTGGCGGGTGCGGCAGTGTTCGCCCTCGCGGCGTGCTCGTCGTCGGCCTCGTCGCCATCGACGGCGCCACCTTCCCCGAGCATGACCGCCGAGGCGAGCGCTCCGGCAGGCGATGCCTCGTCGGGGCCGGTTGAGGCGGACGCCGCGGCCGAGCACGTGCACAATCTCGCCCTTGTGGGAACAGACCTCTACCTGGGCACGCACGAGGGTCTGTTCAAGCAGCCGGCCGGGGCGCCGATGAGCAGGGTGTCCGCAGAACCGTTCGATGTCATGGGCCTTACCCGCTCTGGGGACTCGTGGTTCGCGTCCGGCCACCCCGGTGAGGCGATGGGGGGTCCGGCGGACCTCGGCCTGATCACCTCGGCGGACGACGGAGTCACGTGGAGCCCCGTCTCGCTGTCCGGCGATGTCGACTTCCACCGGTTGTCGGCCAGCGGTGACACCATCATGGGGGTGTCCGCCCACGACGGTGCCTTCATGCGCTCGACAGATGCCGGCAGCACCTGGACGACGCTGAGCGCAGTACCGCCATTCGACCTCGCCGTCAGCCCCCAGGACCCGCTCGTCGTCGTCGGCACCACGCCAGATGGACCGACGCTCAGCCGGGACGGTGGCGAGACGTTCACGGCCATCGAGGGCGCTCCGTTGATCGCGCTGGTGTCTTGCGATGGAACGGATCTGTATGGGATCGATCCTTCGGGCCAGGTACTGGTGTCGAGTGACGAGGGGCGCACGTGGGCCAGCCGCGGCACGGTCGCCGCTGAACCGGTGGCCGCCACCGCTCAGGGCGGTGCACTCGCGATCCTCGCTGGTGGCACGGTGTACTACTCCACCGACGGCGGACAGTCATTCACCCCACGCATCACAGGCCTTGCCGGTCACTGACGATCCGGGCACCCTGTCATCAAGACCTGATCAAGAACGGGCGTCGAGGGAATCCTCAGCGAACCGCTGTGTTTCCTCAGATGCATGAGGAGGTCAGCCATGACAACTGCCACCCGGACCCTCGACGCCTCCGGCGTCCAGTGGGCCAGCTCGAAAGCCGTCGCAGAGAAGATCCTCCGTCAGCGACCCGGCGTGATGGATGTCAGCGTCAACCCGGTATCCCAGACGGCGTCGGTCACCTACGACACGGCAATCACCGACGTCGGCGAGCTGGCGCAGTGGATTCGGGACTGCGGTCTGCACTGCGCAGGCGAGTCTCTTCCGGACCACCTGTGTGACGTCGAAGCCGCTCCGGCTGCCGGGCACGACGGGCACGCGCACCACGTCACCGAGGCGCGGGCGTCGCATACCGAACACTCGATGCACCAGATGCACTCCCAGGCGGATGACGCCTCGGCCGCCGTGGTCCCCGATCAGGACCCGCACGCCGGGCACGCAGGACATGCGGGCCACACCGAGGCGCCTACAGCCTCGCCCCATGACGTCATGGGGCACGGCGGTCACAGCGGCATGTCCATGGCCGCCATGGTCGCGGACATGCGCAACCGCTTCCTCGTTGCAGCGTTGCTTTCCGTGCCGATCCTGCTGTGGTCGCCCATCGGCCGGGAGGTCTTCGGATTCACCGTTCCGGCGCCCTTCGGGCTTCGCGACGACGTGTGGGGACTGCTCCTGAGCCTGCCGGTGATCTTCTACTCGGCGTGGATCTTCTTCGACGGTGCGTGGCGCGCCCTGCGGGCGCGCACCCTGGACATGATGGTGCTCGTCGCCGTCGCCGTCGGCGCCGGCTGGGGCTACAGCCTGTTCGTCACCCTCACAGGCGGCGGTGAAGTCTTCTACGAGGCCGCCACGGTCCTCACCGCGTTCGTCCTTCTCGGCCATTGGCTCGAGATGCGCGCACGTGGCGGAGCCAATGACGCCGTCCGGACGCTGCTCGAGCTAGCTCCCCCGCGCGCCACCGTGCTCCGAGATGGCGAACCGATCGAGCTCCCGACCGCCGACGTCGTGGTCGGCGACACCCTCCTCATCCGTCCCGGCGCCAAAGTGCCCGTGGACGCCGTCGTCACGTTCGGCGAGTCCGAGATCGACGAGTCGATGGTCACCGGCGAGAGCCTGCCGGTGCCCAAGCAGGTCGGATCGGAGCTCATCGGCGCTGCCCTGACGACGCTCGGGCCTCTGCAGGCGCGCGCCACCAAGGTCGGCGCGGACACCGCGCTTGCGCAGATCGTCCAGATGGTGCAGCAGGCGCAGAACTCCAAGGCCCCCGGGCAGCGGCTGGCGGACCGGGCCGCGTTCTGGCTCGTCCTGGTCGCCCTGATCGGCGGAACCCTCACCTTCTTCGGCTGGCTCGCCGCCGGGGCAACGGCGCAGGAGGCGATGCTGTTCGCCATCACCGTGGTGGTCATCACCTGCCCTGACGCACTCGGACTGGCCACTCCCATGGCCGTGATGGTCGGGACGGGGCTCGGGGCGCGCCGCGGCATCCTGTTCAAGAACGCCGGAGCCATCGAGGCCGCGGCCCACATCGACACCGTCGTCATGGACAAGACCGGCACCCTGACCAAGGGCGAGCCGGAGGTCACCGATGTGGCCACGCTCGGCCAGGACCGGATCGAGGTGCTCGCGCAGGCGGCAGCGGTCGAAGCGCAGTCGGAGCATCCGCTCGCGGCGGCTGTCGTCCGGTACGCGGCAGCCCAGGGCGCGCCCGCTCTCGCGGTCAGCGACTTCCGCAACACTCCGGGCCAGGGCGCCACCGCACGCGTCGACGGTCACGCGGTGCGCGTCGGGTCCGCGCAGTTGCTGCTGGACGCCGGCATCGCCGTGCCATCGACGCTGCAGGAGGCACGCCAACAACTGGCCTCGCAAGGCCGCACCGCGGTGTATGTCGCCGTCGACGACTCGGCCGTGGGCGTGATCGCCATGGCCGATGCCTCACGTGACACCGCCGCAGCGGCCGTGCAGGCGCTTCATGATCGCGGCGTCACCGTGGTCATGCTGACCGGCGACAACGAGGCCACGGCGGCACGCATCGGTGCCGAGCTGGGTATCGACCAGGTGATCGCTGGCGTGCTGCCGGACGGCAAGGCGCAGAAGGTCGCCGAGCTGCAAGGCGCCGGGCGGAAGGTGGCCATGGTTGGGGACGGCGTCAACGACGCGCCCGCACTCGCCCAAGCAGACCTCGGTATCGCCATTGGCGCGGGAACTGACGTGGCCATCGAGACCGCCGACGTCGTCCTCATGCGTTCGGACCCGCTCGACGTCGCCGTTGCGCTGGCGATCGGCAAGGGCACCGTGCGCAAGATGCGCCAGAACCTCGGCTGGGCGGTGGGCTACAACGCCATCGCGCTCCCCATCGCCGCAGGCCTGTTCATGCCCGCCTTCGGCCTGATGCTTCGTCCGGAGATCGCTGCGCTGGCGATGAGCGGGTCGTCGTTCCTGGTCGCGATGAACGCACTTCTGCTGAAGCGTTTGCGCCTACCTGGCGTCGCAGCGCAGCCAGCACCGACAGCGCTGTCCGCCGTTGCGGACGCCGGAACCGGCACGCAGCAGCCGTAAGGACCGGTCCGGTGAGCCCTGGGCGGTAGCGCCGCGGACCAC
>OFJB01000677.1_pt1 | contig 15512 bp, 12 predicted proteins | sample 1775081 | NCBI WGS metagenome assembly OFJB01 (sample SAMN08195771, study PRJEB24354) | sludge metagenome | isolation source: initial sludge from phenol fed wastewater aerobic bioreactor | place: India: Nagpur | collected 2016-06-05 | reverse complement strand
GGTAGTCGCTGCAGCGCCCGCACATGTGGCATTCGGCCGCGCCCTCCATGGTGCGCAGCGGCAGCAGCGGCGCGCAGTTGATGGCCTCGGTGCGGCGCTCGGCCGCGCGCCAGGCCTGGGCGTCGACCGCGTAGTGCCAGGGCGCCAGCCGCGCCAGCAGGTTGAACACGCCGTTGACCGGGCACAGGTATTTGCACCACACGCGCTTGTTGCGCCCGTACAGCCAGCCGACGGCCATGGCCGCCAGGGTGGAGCCGCCCAGCACCGCCGCCGCCGCCCAGGGGTACTGGTAGACGCTGACCAGCTGGCCGTACACGGTGGTCAGGCTGAAGGCCACCACCGGCCAGCCGCCCCAGCGCATCCAGCGCGGGATGGCGCCGCCGCGGCCGTGCCGGCTGGCCCATTCGGTGAGCGCGCCCTCGGGGCAGAACAGGCCGCACCAGGCGCGGCCCAGCAGCGGGATGGACACCAGCACGAAGGGCCACCACAGCCCCCAGAAGGCGAACTGCGCGACGAGGGTCAGGTTGTTGAACACGCTGGCGGCGCGGTCTGGCAGCGGCAGCGCCGCCGGAATGAGCAGCAGCGCCAGATAGATGCCGACGATGAGCCACTGCAGGCGCCGCACGGCGCGCTGGTGGTCGCGCAGGAAGTCGCCCACGCGCGCCACGCGCCCGCGAAAGGTGGCCGGGCGCAGCAGCGGGGGAGCGGGATGAACGATGACCGCCAAGGTGGATGCTTTCCGAAAGAAGTTCTGCTCAGCCCGCCACGTGCCCCCCGCCCGTCACCGCATGCGGCGCCGGGGCATGGGAGGAGCGGCGCAGCAGCCACGCCACGACGGCCCAGTAGGCCAGCCAGATCAGCAGCTGCGACAGCGCCGGCGTGGCGCGGTAGCCTGCAAAGTCGGCCAGCAACTTGCCCAGGCCGGCGCCGGTGTCCAGCAGCGCGCTGCTGTCCCACACCGGGTCCATCAGCGTGGGCAGCGCGCCCAGCGCGATCAGGCGGTCGCACGCGCCCACCAGCAGGCCGCCGGCCAGCAGCAAAAGCAGGACTTCGGTGAGCTGGAAGAAGCGCCGCCAGGTGATCACCCTGCCGCCCAGCTGCAGCAGCCAGAAGGTGGCCAGCGCCACGGCAAAGCCGCCCAGCCCCGCCAGCACGGCCGCGCCCGCGCCGCCGTGCTGCTGCGACGACAGCACGCTGCCGTACAGGAACACCACGGTCTCGCTGCCCTCGCGCGCCACCGCCACCATCACCAGCACCAGCAGGCCCCACCAGTGGCCGCTGTCCACCTGCTGCGCGGCGCCGGCCTGCAGCTCGCGCTTCAGGCCGCGGCCGTGGCGGCGCATCCACACCACCATCTGCACCACCAGCGCGCTGGCGGCCAGAGCCATGATGGCCTGGAACCATTCGGGCCCATCGCCCGGCAGCCAGGCCGCCAGACCCAGCAGCGCCAGCGCCAGCGCGCAGGCCAGCAGCAGGCCGGCGCCCACGCCGGCCCACAGCCAGGGCAGGCCGCGCCGGCCCTCGGGCTCGCTGCGCAGCCAAGCGTACAGGATGCCGACCACCAGCAGGGCTTCGACGCTTTCGCGCCAGACGATGAAGGCGATTTCACCCATGGATCGTCACTCCGGGATCATTGGCCCTTGACCACCAGCATCCCCTTGGCCTGGGGATGGAAATCGTCGAAGAACGGGTACTCGCCCGGCCGCGACAGCGTGAGCACGACGAACGAGGTGACGCCCGGCGCCAGCACTTTTTCGACGCGCAGCGGCAGGCTCTCGAACTCCATCGCCTGCGTGCTCTGGTTGACCAGCACGATCTTGAAGCGCCCCGGCGCCACCTCCAGCCGGGGCGGATCGAAGCGGCCGTCGGCGGTGAAGGTCAGCGTGTGCGTGGGCAGCTCGGCGCGCGCGGCCGACAGCGGCATCAGGCAGGCGGCCGCCACGGCCAGCAGTCCCCAGACTCGGCGGCGCATGTCAATACCCGCCTTTCTTGCCGGTGCCGGCGTAGACGAAGTCGTACTGCACCTCGAACGACTTGAACCACGGTGCCACGCCGGTTTCCTTGTCCACGTGGCGGCCGAAGTGCTGGCCCGGCGCGGCGATGCTCAGCGTCAGCTTGTACTTGCCCGGCCCCTGCAGCTTGACGTTGTCGCCGTAGTGCGGCCCGTCGTTGGCCACCATGGGCATCAGCTCGCCCTGCGCCGGCTTGTCGCTGCCCTGCTTTTGCAGCGTGTAGCGCACGCTCAGGTACGGCGCCCAGGCGCCTTCGGCCAGGCCGTTCTTGTTGTCGGCCGTGGCGTGGATGTCGGCCTCCAGGTGAATGTCGGAGTCCCGGGCCGCGCGCATCATGCCCGGCGGGTCCATCTCGATGGGCTGCAGGTAGACGGCCCCCACCTCCAGCCCGTTCACGCTGCGGGGCTTGCCGATGGGGTATTCGGCCGCCAGCGCCGAGGCGGCCAGGGCCGTGCCGGCCAGTGCGGTGATAAGAGCGCGCGTCAGGGTCATGATCAAGACGAATGAGAATGATTATCAAAATCATACTCCTGTCCGCCAACCGCCCGCCCCTGCCGGCGTCAGGGCCTCATGCGGCGCCCAGGCCGGGCCGCCGCATCGGACGCCTGTTCAGGGCTTCGCGCCGACGACCACCGTCACCATGCGCTCGGGCTGCAGCACGCGCTGAAACGCCGTCCGGATGTCGTCCAGCGTGACGGCACCGACGTGCTCGCCCCAGTGCTCCAGGTAGTCCAGCGGCAGGCCGTTCCAGGCGATGTTGGCCAGGTTGCCCAGCAGCTTGCGGTTGCTGTCCAGGCGCAGGGCAAAGCCGCCGACCAGGTTGTCCTGCGCGGCCTTCAGCTCGGCGGCGGTGGGGCCCTGGGCGACGAACCCATGAAGCACCTGGCGCGTCACGGCCAGGGCCTGGTCGGCCTGGTCGGGGCGCGTCTGCAGGCTGATGGCGAAGGCCCCGGCGTTCAGCCCGGGCGAAAAGCTGCTGTACACGCCGTAGGTCAGCCCGCGCTGCTCGCGCACCTCGTTCATCAGCCGCGAGCTGAAGCCGCCGCCGCCCAGGATGTGGTTGCCCACCAGCAGCGCGAAGAAGGCCGGGTCGTCGCGCTTGTAGCCGGGCTGGCCGATGAGCACGTGCGCCTGGGCGGACTGGAAGGGAATGCGGATGTCCTGCGCGGCCTTGAGCGGCTGCACCTCGGGCACCGGCGGCAGGGCCGGGCAGCTGCCGGCCTGAGGCAGCCTGCCCAGCAGCTCAGCCACCAGCGCATCGGCCTGCGCGCGGCTGACGGCGCCCACCAGGCTGACCTTGGCGCGGCAGGGCTGGATGTGCCGGGCGTAGAAGGCCTGCATGTCGGCCACGTCGATGCGCCCCAGCGTCTCGGCCGTGGTCTGGTAGCCGTAGGGGTGGTCGCCATACACCGCCTTGGCAAAGGCCAGCGCGGCCTGGGTGCCGGGGCGCGTGAGCGACTCGGCGATGGCCGCCGAGATGCGCTCGCGCTCGCGCTGCCACACCGCCGCCGGCCAGGACGGCTGGCCCAGCTGGCGCGCGGCCAGGGCCAGCGCCTGGGGCAGCAGCTTGGGGTCGGTCAGCGTGCGCAGCGCAAAGCTCATGCGGTCGCTGCCGGTGCTGGCGCCGAAGTCGGCGCCCAGGTCGGCCCAGGCCTCGCCCAGCTGGTTTTCGTCCAGCGCCGGCTGGCCGCCGGAGGCCGCCACGCCCTTGCCGGCCATCAGCGCGGTGGCGTCGGCCAGGCCGGCCTGCGCCTGCGGGTCGCGCCGGCTGCCGGCGTCGAAGTCGATCTGCACGTCGAGCATCGGGATGCCCGGGCTTTCGATGAACCACACCTGCGCGCCGCTGGGCTGCGTCCAGTGTTCGATGGGAATGGCCGCGTGCGCCGCGCGCAGGCCGATATGGAAGACAAAAAGGCCTGCAGCCCCCATCGACAAAGCGCGGGCAGCTATTGTTTTTATAGATTTCATCATCTCTCTTTCAGCGCATGGACTCGGACGGCGCGGCGTCCACCGGGCGCTTGCCGGCGCCCGGCTGCGGCACCAGCGTGGCCACCGTCAGCCGGTCGTCGCCGAAGTACTTGCCGGCCACGGCCTGCACCTGCGCCGAGGTGATGGGGCGCAGCCGCTCGATCAGGCGCTCGTCGGCGTCCAGTGGCAGGCCCTGGATCCACAGGCTGCCCAGCTCCTGCGCCTGGCCCATGACCGAGTCGCGCTTGTAGATCTCGCTGGCCATCCACTGGGTCTTGACGCGGTGCAGCTCGGCCTCGCTCACGCCGTCCCGCGCCACCTTCGCCACCTGCGCGCGCAGCGCGGCCTCCAGCTGCGCCGCGGTCTTGCCCCTGGCCGGCACGCCGCTCAGCGTAAACAGCTGCGGCCCGCGCCCGATCAGCCCGTTGCCGGCGCTGGCCGAATCGGCCACGCGGTCGGGCCCCTGCGCCAGGTTGCGGTCCAGCCGCGCGCCGCTGTAGCCGTCCAGCACGGCGGCCAGCACCGTCAGCGCCAGCGCGTCGTCGTTGTCGGGCGATGGCTCCAGGCCCTGCAGGCGCGGCACCTTGAAGGCCAGCGACACCACGGCCTGCTCGGCCGGCGCCTTGACCTCGATGCGCCGCTCGCCCGGCTGCGGCGGCTCGGGCTGCGGCTTGCGCGCGGGCACCGGGCGCGCGGCGATGGCGCCGAAGGTCTTTTGCGCCAGCGCCAGCACGGCGGGCGGATCGACGTCGCCCACCACCACCACGGCGGCGTTGGCCGGCACGTACCAGCGCTGGTAGAAGGCGCGCGCGTCGTCGGCGCGCAGGGCGTCCAGATCGCCCATCCAGCCCACCACCGGGCGGCGGTAGGGCGAGGCGGTGAAGGTGGCCGCCATCTGCTGCTCGAACAGGCGCGCGCGCGGGCTGTCGTCGGTGCGCATGCGGCGCTCTTCCTTGACCACCTCCAGCTCCTTGGCAAACTCGGCGTCGCTGTAGCGGTTGTGCGCAAAGCGGTCGGCCTCCAGCGCCATCGTGTCGGCCAGCTTGCTGGCCGGCACCTGCTGGTAGTAGCCGGTGTAGTCGCGCGTGGTGAAGGCGTTCTCGCGCCCGCCCAGCTGCGCCACGCGGCGCGAGAACTCGCCCGGCGCCAGCGTGTCGGTGCCCTTGAACATCAGGTGCTCGAGCATGTGCGCCACGCCGGTGGTGCCGTTTTCCTCGTCCATCGAGCCCACGCGCACCCACAGCATCTGCACGGCGGTGGGCGCGCGCCGGTCGGGCTTGACGATCAGGGTCAGGCCGTTGTCCAGGGTGTATTGCTGGACCGCCGCGTCGGGCTGTGTCTGCGCGTGCGCGTTGGCCGCGACAACCAGCGCCAGCGCGGCCAGCGATCGAACGAGAGGAATGTGAAGCATGGGCAGCCTGAGTCGGATGGGCGGGTGATGGTTCCCGCCCGCGCAGTGTGCCGGAGATCGCCCCATCCCCGACAATCCACGCATGACCACGACTTCTGCTTCCTCCGGCGCCGAGCCGCGCCTGACCTCGCTGTCGCACGGCGGCGGCTGCGGCTGCAAGATCGCGCCGGGCGTGCTCTCCAGCATCCTGCGCGGCACCACGGCCATGCCGCTGCCGCCCGAGCTGCTGGTGGGCATCGAGACCGCCGACGACGCCGCCGTCTACCGCCTGAACGAGCACCAGGCGCTGGTGGCCACCACCGACTTCTTCATGCCCATCGTGGACGACCCGCTGGACTTCGGCCGCATCGCGGCAGCCAACGCGCTGTCCGACGTGTACGCCATGGGCGGCACGCCCATCATGGCGCTGGCGCTGGTGGGCATGCCGATCAACGTGTTGTCGGTGGACACCATCGGCAAAATTTTGGAAGGCGGCGCCAGCGTGTGCCGCCAGGCCGGCATTCCGATCGCGGGTGGGCACACCATCGACTCGGTCGAGCCCATCTACGGCCTGGTGGCGCTGGGCCTGGTGCACCCCGACCGCGTGAAGAAGAACAGCGCCGCCCAGGCCGGCGACGTGCTGGTGCTGGGCAAGCCGCTGGGCGTGGGCATCTACTCGGCCGCGCTGAAAAAGGGCGAGTTGGGCGCCGACGGCTACGCGCAGATGATCGCCAGCACCACCCAGCTGAACACCCCCGGCCCCGACTTGGCCGCCCTGCCCGGCGTGCATGCCCTGACCGACGTGACCGGCTTTGCCCTGGCCGGCCACGCGCTGGAGCTGGCGCGCGGCGCGGGCCTGACGGCGCAGATCGACTGGCGCGCCGTGCCTCTGCTGCCCGGCGTGCGCGAGTTGGCCGCACGCGGCATCGTCACCGGCGCCAGCGGGCGCAACTGGGCCGCCTACGGCGCCGAGGTGGTGCTGCCCGCCGGCTTTTCGGACACCGACCGCGCCCTGCTGACCGACCCGCAGACCAGCGGCGGGCTGCTGGTGGCCTGCGCGCCCGATGCGGTGGATGCCGTGCTGGCGGTGTTCAAGCGCCAGGGCTTTGATCGGGCCGCCGCGGTCGGCCGCGTGCTGCCGCGCGGCGAGCGCGCCTTGGTGCTGTAAACCGCTTTGGCTGCGCACCGCGTTCGCACGCGGCGAGCAGCGCCGGCACTCAGCGCCAGCGGCGCCCCAGCCCCCGGCCGCGCACCGCCAGCAGACCCAGCAGCGCGCTCAGGGCCAACAAAGCCTGTTCAGACAACGTGGGGATCGGCTGCAGCGCATCGCCCGTGCGCACGCCGATGCCGCCCGGATCGCGGATGATGCCGTCGGCCGTCAGGTCGTCGTCGCCGCGCTCGCCGTCGGTCAGCGTGAAGCTCACCTGGTTGCCGTTGATCGTGACCGGGATGGTGTAGTAGTGGTCCACCGCATTGCCCGGCTCCTTGCCGTACTTGTAATACTGCGCGCCTGCAGGAATCGCGCGGGGGTAAGTCACGGTAACGGTGACGGCACCATTCGCCGCCGGGCAATGGGCCGCGGTGAACCGCAAGAATCCGTGCGGAAAGTTCACCCCCGCTGGCGCCGCCGCCGGCGCAGGCCCAAAGCCGCCGTGGGTGAAGCGACACGCGGCACCGCCGCCGCTCAGGGCGGCGCTGACCGTTCCCGAGCCGGTGTTGCCGCTGATCGTGACAGGAAACTCCAGTGGCTGCGGCACCAACAGCAGGCCGTCGCCCGCATCGCGGTCACGCCCCGGCGCCTCGATGTCCAGCGCCGCGCCGCGCATGGCGGCCAGGATCTGCTTGGGCTTGGCGCCAGGGTTGGCGCCCTGGATCAAGGCCGCGATGGCCGCCGCCGTGGGGGCCGCGGCCGAGGTGCCGCAAAACTGCTCGAAGCCCGGCGCGGTGGTGCTCCCGCAATCGGCCGCCGCCATGTCGACCTTGTCCAGGCGCATGCCCCCGCCCGTTCCGACCAGAAAATTCCCGGGCGTGATGGGCGCGCCATCCACGCCGAAGAACAGCTGGCGCGGACCGTCCGAGCTGAAGTCTTCCACCGGGTTGGCCGCGCCGCCCACAAAGGCCGCGCCCGCCGCCGCGCCCACGTTGACGGCCCCCACCGACAAGCCCGTGGCGTTGTGGCCATGGGTGCTTCCCGCGGTGGCCACCGCGGGGTCGAGCCGGCCGCGGTGGGTGTCGATCCGCAGGGCGCGGGCCTGGCTTCCGGGCGCTGCCGCTATGTAGATGCGCGCACCGGCTGGAAAGGGCGGGCTGGGCGCATTCAACTGCACGATTTCGTAAGGGTCCTGGGTGCCGTCCTGCGTGCCGGTGCTGGCCGCGATGATCTGCGTGCCCGTCTCATCGGTCACGATCAGGTCGTAGTCATTGGCGGATGCATTCAGCGGGTCGCTCCACTTCAGCGAGATGGTCCGGGTTGCTTGCGTCAGCACGACGAAATTCTTGCCGCCAAAGTCGTGCAGCGTGGGCCCGGCCGGTGGCGCGGCGCCCGCGATGGCGGACGGCGGCGGCAAACCGCTGGCCACGAAGTCGCCCTCGTAGGTGCCCGAGGACCGATGCGTGAGGTTGCCCGAGTTGGCCGAGGAAGAAAAATACAGCACCCCGGCGGCCATCACCTCATCGACCACCTGGGCGATCGGCCCATACTGAAACGCCCCCTCGCTGTAGTAGCTCACATCGTCCACGATGATGGTGCAGTCGTAGGGCGAGGTCGCCAGCGCCTCGATGTTGCTGGCCATCGCCGCCAACGACCCGCCAAAGCCGGTGGCAAACACCAGCTTGGCGCCCGGCGCCATGTCGTGCACGATCTCCAGCATGGCCGTGCCTTCATCTCCCGCGCCGGCCTGGCCGGGCACCACCGTCACGTCGGCGGGCAACTCGCCCGCGGCCTGGCTGGCGGCCAGTGAATCCACCCCGTCCGAGAGCACGCACACCGTGGCGCCGCTGCCCGTGTGGCCTGCGGCATGGGCCGCATCGGCGCGGTGCGCCGCGACGCCTTCCCAGACCACGCTGCCGGTCAGTACCTTGAGTGCAGCCGGCGCCGCGCCGTGCGATCGTGGTTTGAGCTGCTGCAGCTCGCGCGGCGTCGGCTCACGGCGGTTGGTGGTGGCCGGCTCGCGCGGGCCGATGGACTGCACGTCGGGGCGCTGAGCAATGGCGTCCAGCGCCGCCACCGGCACGCGCGCGGTGATGGTGCGAAAACGCGGGTAATCCAGCAGGTCCACGCCCCCCTGCGCGCGGACGAAGGCCAGCAGCTCGGGCGTCACGTCGGCCTTGATGACAACAAAGATGCGGTTGTCGGCGTCCACGTTGTGCCGGGCAAACTCGCGCACGCCCGCCGGCAGGTCCGCCGCGCGCGCCACCCCGTCCGACTTGAGCTGGCCCTTCGCCTGCGCCCGATGCAGATCGACCAGCACCGAAGTCATCTTGCGCTCAGCCGGCGTCCGGCTCGCCTTGTCGCCCCAGGGCGCCTGCGCCATGGCCGCCCCGGCCATCAGGCTCAGGGCCAGTGAGCATCCCAGCAACCGTGCGTGCGCACCCCGAATGGTCCAGCCTTCCATCGTCGCAATCTTTCAAAATATGAAAAATCGCCAAATGTAACAAAAACCTTTCGATCTTTTGACGTACATCCAGTCGCCTGCGTGACCGCGACTCGACCATCCGTCGTGCTCAACCACCGGGTTCGGCTGCGGTCCTGTGCGTCGTGCACGGTTTGCCGAGCCGATAATCGGCCCCCCATGTTCAGCTTTTTTCGCCGCAAGAAGGCCGCCGACCCGGCGCCTGCCCCCGTCTCGGACGCCGGCCTGCCTGCCCAGGACGAGCCGGCCGCGCCTGTCGAACCGCTCCCACCAAACGCGCCTCCCCCCCCGGTGGCGGTGGCCGATGCATCGGCGGCCTTGCTGCCGATGGAGTCCACGCAAACCATCGAATGGGTCGCTGAGAGCGCTCTGCCAGCAAGCGCGGAAGCCGTATTCGACTCCCAAACAGCGCCTGAACCCGAGGTCGCGCCCCAGGCCGAAGCCATTGCCTCGCCCTCGCGCGGCGGCTGGCTCGATCGCCTGAAAAGCGGACTGAAGAAGACCGGCAGCTCGATCACCACGGTGTTCACCGGCACCCGGATCGACGAAGCGCTGTACGAAGAGCTGGAAACCGCCCTGCTGCTGGCCGACACCGGCGTGCCCGCCACCGAGCATCTGCTGGCCGAGCTGCGCCGCCGCGTGAAGGACGCCAGGGCCAGCGAGCCGGCGCAGGTCAAGGTGCTGCTGCAGGACGCCATCGCCGAGCTGCTGAGCCCGCTGGAAAAGGCGCTGGTGGTGGGCGTGTACCACCCCACGGTGATCATGGTGGCGGGCGTCAACGGCGCCGGCAAGACCACCAGCATCGGCAAGCTGACCAAGCACCTGGCCGACGCCGGCGCCAGCGTGCTGCTGGCGGCGGCCGACACCTTTCGCGCCGCCGCGCGCGAGCAGCTGGCCGTGTGGGCCGACCGCAACCGGGTGGAGATCATCAGCCAGCAGGGCGCCGACCCCTCGGCCGTCGCCTTCGACGCCGTGGCCGCCGGCCGCGCGCGCCGGCTGGACGTGGTGCTGGTGGACACGGCCGGGCGCCTGCCGACGCAAAAGCACCTGATGGAGGAGCTGACCAAGATCCGCCGCGTGGTGACCAAGGCCGACATCACCGCCCCGCACGAGGTGCTGCTGGTGATCGACGGCAACACCGGCCAGAACGCGCTGGCGCAGGTCAAGGCCTTCGACGAGGCCATCGGCCTGACGGGCCTGATCGTCACCAAGCTGGACGGCACGGCCAAGGGCGGCGTGCTGTGCGCCATCGCGCGCGAAAAGCCGCTGCCGGTGTACTTCATCGGCGTGGGCGAGAAGCTGGAAGACCTGCAGACCTTCAAGGCGCGCGAGTTCGCGCAGGCGCTGGTCGGGTGACCGCACACCGCGCCGGCGGGGCCTGCAACGGTTTGCAACGCCAGCGCGGTGGCCGCGCGGCGTGGCGCGCAGTCGATAAACTCGCGCCATGACCGTGAACTCCCCCCGGAAGCACCTGGTGCTGATCGGGGCGGGCCGCGCGCACCTGCAGGTGCTGCGGGGCCTGGCCCGCCAGGCCGCCAGCGACTGGAGCGTGTCGCTGGTGGCGCCCCATCCCTACTACATCGAAGCCGGCATGCTGCCCGGCTACGTGGCCGGCCACTACGCGCTGGACGACATCCGCGTGCCGCTGGACGCCCTGGTGCAGGCCAGCGGCGCCCAGTTCGTGCCGGCCCACGTGCTGGCGCTCGACCCGGCCGCGCGCCGCGTGCAGCTGTCCACCGGCGACGCCCTGCCCTACGACGTGCTGTCGATCGACGTCGAGCCGGCGCCCGAGCGCGAGGCCGTCGAGGCCGCCATGCCCGGCGCGCGTGGCAACGCCATGTTCCTGCGGCCGATGCAGGCCTTCGTGCAGCTGTGGCCCCAGCTGCAGCAGCTGGCGCAGCAGCGCCCGCTGCAGGTGGCGGTGATCGCCGAGCGCCTGCCCGGCATCGAGCTGGCCATGGCCGCCGCGCACGCGCTGATCGCGCCGCACGGCAGCCGCGTCACGCTGGTGGCGGGCGACGCCCCGCTGCTGGCCGAGCTGCCCGCCGGCCTGCAGCGGCGCGTGCTGGCGCGCCTGAAGGCGCTCGACATCACCGTGCTGCAGGACCGCTGCATCGGCATCGAGCCCGGCCACATCGCGCTGGCCGGCGGCGCCACCCTGCAATGCGACGCGCCCCTGCTGGCGCACGGCCTGGGTACGCCGGGCTGGCTGGCGGCCTCGGGCCTGCAGACGGCCGAAGACGGCTCGCTGCAGCTCAACGAGCGCCTGCAAAGCGACAGCCACCGCCAGGTCTTCGTGGTGCCCCCCGGCGCGCCGGTCGAGGTCGGCCCCGCGCTGGAGGCCAACCTGCGCACCGCGCTGCAGGGCGGCGCCTTCCGCAAGGCGCCGCTGGGCCCGGCGCGGCTGCACGTGGTGGGCGGCGGCCACGACCACGCCATCGCGGTGTGGGGCCCGCTGGCCCTGGAGGGGCGCGAGGTCTGGCACTGGAAGGACCGGCGCGACCGCAGGCAGCTGGCCGCGCTGTTCGCGCTGTAGCCGAGAACGCCTTGCCGCCTCGGCCGGCCCGCCGGCCGCACGGTCCGTCGCTCGCCTGGGTCGGCCGCTGCTTGGGAAAACCCTAGCTGGCGAGCGTCGAACACGCACTATACTTCTCGTTAACAGGCATTTTATTTCATGTTTTGACGCCAGCCTTGCCGCAAACCCGAGGGATTGCGGGAAAGCCAAGGGCCGCAAGCCCGGGCCGATGAAACACAATGCCGCACTGTTTGACCGCCATCAATCCAGGAGACCCCCGATGCCAAGCAAGCCCTCTCCCCGCAGCCCCAGCCGCCGCCTGGTGCTTTCGCGCAGCGCCGCCCTGGTGGGCGCCGGCACCGCCAGCCTGCTGCTGCCGCAGATCGTTCGGGCGCAGTCGGGCAAGGTGCGCGTGGGCTTCATGCTGCCCTACACCGGCACCTACGCCCAGCTGGGCGTGGCGATCGAGAACGGCGTGCGCATGGCGATTGCCGAAAAGGGCGGCAAGCTGGGCGGGCGCGAGATCGAGTGGTTCAAGGTCGACGACGAATCCGAGCCGTCCAAGGGCGTGGAAAACGCCAGCAAGCTGGTGCAGCGCGACAAGGTGGACGTGCTGATCGGCACCGTGCACTCGGGCGTGCAGATGGGCATCCACAAGGTGGCGCGCGAGTCCGGCGTGCTCAACATCATCCCCAACGCCGGCGTGCTGCCGGTGACGCGCGCGCTGTGCGCGGCCAACGTGTTTCGCGCCAGCTTCACCAACAGCCAGCCCACGCTGGCGCTGGGCAAGCCCATGATGGAGCGCGGCCTGAAGAAGGCGGTGTGGATCACCTGGAAGTACGCCGCCGGCGACGACGCGTTCGAAGGCTTCAAGGACAGCTACACCAAGGCCGGCGGCACCATCGTCAAGGAGCTGGCGGTGCCCTTCCCCAACGTGGAGTTCCAGGCGCTGCTGACCGAGATCGCCGCGCTCAAGCCCGACGCCGTGGCCTGCTTCTTCGCCGGCGGCGGCGCGGCCAAGTTCATGAAGGACTACGCCGCGGCCGGCCTGCACGACAAGATCCCGCTATGGGGCTCGGGCTTTTTGACCGAAGGCACGCTGGAGGCCGCCGGCACCGCGGCCGAGGGCGTGATGAGCACGCTGCACTACGCCGACTCGCTGGACACGCCGCGCAACAAGCAGTTCCGCACCGCGTACGCGCAGCAGTTCAAGATGCAGCCCGACGTGTATGCCGTGCAGGGCTATGACTCGGGCCAGCTGCTGGTGGCGGGCGCCGCCGCGGTCAAGGGCGACCTGGCCAACAAGGCCGCGCTGTACAAGGCCATCGAATCCACCGTGATCGACAGCCCGCGCGGCAAATGGTCGATGAGCAAGGCGCACAACCCGGTGCAGGACATCTACCTGCGCGAGGTGAAGAAGGGCGACAACGTGGTGGTCGGTATCGCGGCCAAAGCACTGGCCGACTCCGGCGCGGGCTGCAAGCTGGGCTGAAAGCGCCCCGCATCCTGCCGACGACGGCGGAGCGATCCGCCGTTTTTTTCGAGCCTGACCGACCTTCATGGACCTCGCCAACTTCCTGATCCAGCTGCTCAACAGCGTGCAGTACGGCCTGCTGCTGTTCATGCTGGCCGCGGGCCTGACGCTGATCTTCGGCATCATGGGCGTGGTCAACCTGGCGCACGGCAGCTTCTACATGCTGGGGGCCTACCTGGCGTATGCGCTGTCGGCGCAGCTGGGCAGCTTCAGCGCCGCCATCGTGGTGGGCACGCTGCTGTCGGTGGTGTTCGGCCTGGTGCTCGAGCGCGTGCTGTTCCGCCACTTCTACCAGCGCGACCACCTCGACCAGGTGCTGCTGACCTTCGGGCTGATCTACATCTTCGAGGAGTCGCGCTCGCTGCTGTGGGGCGACGACGTGCACGGCGTGCCGGTGCCGCCGCTGCTGACCGGGTCGCTGCCGCTGACCGAGACGCTGTCCTACCCGCTGTACCGGCTGTTCATGATGGCCCTCTGCGTTCTGCTCGCCGTCGGCCTGTACCTGCTGATCGGCAAGACGCGGCTGGGCATGAAGATCCGCGCCGGCGCTTTCAACCGCGACATGACCGAGTCGCTGGGCATCAACATCAAGCTCATCCACGCCGTGGTGTTCGCCATCGGCGTGGCGCTGGCCACGGTGGCGGGCATGATCGCCGCGCCCATCTCCAGCGTCTACCCCAACATGGGCTCGTCGGTGCTGATCATGTGCTTCGTGGTGGTGGTCATCGGCGGCATCGGCTCGGTGCGCGGCGCGCTGGTGGCCGCCCTGCTGGTGGGCCTGGTGGACACCTTCGGCAAGGTGCTGCTGCCGCAGGTCTCCAGCATGCTGGTGTACATGCTGATGGCGGCGGTGCTGCTGTGGAAGCCCGAGGGTTTGTTCAAGTCATGACGACCCCCGCCACCCACCTCGAAGCCCTGCCCCGCGCCATGAAGGCGCTGCTGGCGCTGGGCCTGGCCGCGCTGGCGCTGTTTCCCTTCGTGGGCAGCGACTTCTACCAGCAGATGGTCGTGCGCATGATGATCCTGGCCATCTTCGCCATGAGCCTGGACCTGCTGCAGGGCGTGACCGGCCTGGTGTCGCTGGGGCACGCGGCCTACTTCGGCATCGCCGGCTACGCGCTGGCCTTCTTCACGCCGCAGGGCGAGCCCGTCAGCCTGTGGTGGACGCTGCCGGCCGCCGTGCTGGCGGCCGGCGCGGCGGCGCTGGTGATCGGCTTTTTCGTCGTGCGCACGCGCGGCATCTACTTCATCATGGTGACGCTGGCCTTCGCGCAAATGGTGTTCTACCTGGTGTTCGACAACAAGGCGCTGGGCGGCTCGGACGGCATTTACATCAACTTCCGGCCCGACGCCGGCCTGTTCGACCTGGAGAACAAGCGCGTCTTCTACTACTTCACGCTGGTGTGCCTGCTGGGGGTGTTCGCCTTTTTGCGCCGCCTGCTGTGGAGCCCCTTCGGCCGCGCGCTGGCGGGCATCCGCGTCAACGAGCACCGCATGCGCGCCGTGGGCTACGGCAGCTTCGGCTACAAGCTGGCGGCCTTCGCCCTGGCCGGCGCGCTGGCCGGGCTGGCGGGCTACCTGTGGGGCGCTCAAAGCGGCTTCGTCAACCCCGAGCTGATGGGCTTTCACCAGAGCGCGCACGCGATCATGATGGTGATCCTGGGCGGCATGGGCAATTTCGCCGGTGCCATCGTCGGCGCCTTCGCCTTCGAGATCATGCTGGACGTGTTCAAGGACCTGCCGGCCATCGGCGCCTTCGACACCGGCAAGCACTGGCAGCTGTGGATGGGCCTGTTCATCGTGGGGGTCATCTGCTTTGCGCCGCGCGGCATCCTGGGCCTGGTGCAGCGCGTGACCGGGCGTGGGGACAAACATGGGCGTTGAAGCCCTGCTCAGCGCCCACCGGCTGACCAAGAAGTTCGGCGGCCTGGCGGCCGTCAACGAGGTCTCGATCGACCTGTGGCAGGACCGCATCCACGTGGTGATCGGCCCCAACGGCGCCGGCAAGTCCACGCTGACCAACCTGCTGTCGGGCGATTTGCCGCCCACATCCGGCCGCATCGAGCTGGCCGGCCAGGACATCACGCGCGCCGCACCCGAGCAGATCTCGCGCCACGGCCTGGGCCGCAGCTACCAGAAGACCAACATCTTCGCGCCCTTCACCGTGTGGGAGAACGTGCGCCTGGCCGCGCAGTCGCGGGCGCCGCAGCAGCCCTGGAACCCGCTGCGCTGGTGGCGCAGCGCGCAGGCGGACCGTGCCGTCAACGAGCGCGCCGAGGCCGCGCTGGAACTGGCGGGCCTCACCGAGCGCCGCCACACCATCGCCGGCGCCGCCAGCCACGGCGAGCAGCGCCAGCTCGAAGTGGCGATGACCCTGGCCACGCAGCCGCGCGTGCTGCTGCTGGACGAGCCGCTGGCCGGCATGGGCACGGCCGAGGCCGAGCGCATGGTCGAGCTGCTG
>OFJB01000676.1_pt1 | contig 15535 bp, 14 predicted proteins | sample 1775081 | NCBI WGS metagenome assembly OFJB01 (sample SAMN08195771, study PRJEB24354) | sludge metagenome | isolation source: initial sludge from phenol fed wastewater aerobic bioreactor | place: India: Nagpur | collected 2016-06-05 | reverse complement strand
GACTGGCAACGGGTAGTCCGCGAGCGCGCCACTCCGCCACCCCGTCGGACAGGTGGAAAGCTTGGTATCCCTTCTTGCGCAGCAGTTCTGTGGCGGCCTTGGCCATCAGGCAGAAGGGGCCCCGGCAATACGCCACCACGGGCACATTCTTGGGCACCTCCGCCAGGCGTCGCTTGAGTTCTTCGATTGGGACCGAGCGGGCGTGCGGTAGATGCGCCACGCTGAACTCCGCCTGGGGCCGAACGTCCAGGACGGTGATCTCTCCTGCAGCGGCCCGGCGCAGGATTTCGCTACGGTCAATGCCTTGAAGGTCGGCGCCCGGCTCCGTAATCGAAGCCAGTGCCATTTGCAACTCTACCAGGCGCTCCTCCGCCTCTGTACGCAGGGTGACCCACAGGTCGGCCACGCTGGTGCTGGTCAGGCGGTACACCACGTATTTGCCTTCTTTGCGTGTATCCACCAAGTGCGCCATACGCAGTTCCTTCAGGTGGGCACTGGCGAGCTTGACGCTGATATCGGCCTGGGTCGCCAGGGTCTCGACGGTCTTCTCGCCCTGACACAGCAATTCGATGAGTTCCAGGCGCTTCGGGCTGGCGATGGCTTTGCCAATGCGAGCGACTTGTTCGTAGAGTTGGTTCTTAAGTTCTCTCATGCAATCATTCTAGTGAATGTTTGATTGAATAGAAAGTGTCAAAGCTAAGCCGCCTGAAAGCCATGACACATACAGTACGAACTCCCCGAGAGGAGTTAGCGAACCCATCGAGTCTGGTTGGTCGTTTCCGGCTTCAGGACAAGTGACGAGATCGGAGGGCGAAAAGGGGCGAAACGCTGGAGGTTGCCGGGCTGACTGACATTTTGTGCACGTGGTGCGGGTAGGTCCATCGATGCAGGGCATCCTCAATCTTTCCTGGGATTCGAACGATTCCCTAAATGTCAGATACTGGAGAAAGCAGACATTGCCCTTGCTTTGCTGATTGACTGCAACCAGCCTGATTCAGACCTGACTTGATTCGGTTTTACCCGATGCATGGCAATCCCATTCCTGCCTGCAGCGCAATGGCCCAATGCAGAGTGCTGATACGTGCCAGTCGAGTGCGCCCAATCTCATAGTCAATTGAACGGATTGGCGGCGAGTCTGCCCGACTCACTGATCAGCCAAGCCCCCTACCACCTGTCGGCGGCAGTCCGAACGGTATGTGACCTAGTGCGCTTCGGTTCTGCAAGGTAGCTTTTTGGGGATCTGATGTTTGCCAGCGGAGGAGTCATGCCTACGCCGAGTAACTCCGATTGGCACGGGGCCCTGGTCCGGTCGGTCAAGTAGATGTGGAGCGTGTGGTCACGTTGCAGTGGACTCGGTGGTCAAGTGCATCTGGTTTCTGCAGGTAACCCGAGTATGGACAACTTAGCCGCCATCTTCGGTGCGGTGAGGCATTGCTTGAAGGTGAGCTTCGACGTTCGCGTCGTGGAAATAGCGTAACCCATTCACACAGCCTCACGGCTGATTTATCCACCCTGACGGGCGCCTGTTGCCCGCTGGGCCGGTGTCCGTCTTCTTTCAAAAAAAGGGAACGGAAAAAGGCAAATGGCTTCAATTGCAGAAATCGCTGATCAGAAGGTCGATGGGCTAGTTATGAATACGCCAAGTTCCCCAGCCCAAAGACTGAGGCATGCCCGCAAAATCAGGGGTCTGTCTCAGCTTCGACTTGCTGAGAAGGCGTGCGTTGCCCAAAGCACGGTTGGCAATATCGAAGCAGGGACACGCGGGCTCAAATCCAGCACGTTGGAATTGGCCAGAGCCCTTGAGGTCCGTCCCGAGTGGCTAGCTTTTGGGACCGGTGCGATGGAGGTCGGCGCTCCACCTTCACCAGCAACACTGGATCAGGCCTTGGCTATCTTGGTTCAATGGGCCATGAAGGCAGATGACCTGTCCCGTGACCAGATTCGTCTTTTGGTGAACCGCATTTTTGACGAGCCTCAAAGGGGCCCTGAGATCATTGCGCGCGTTGCTGCCTCTGAGGATTTGACCGTGTAGAACCTGGCGAGGTTTTCCACTGGACCCAGAAGGCAAGCATTCACGTCAGTCATGGACGAAGACAACGCATTCGATTCATCATCCTGAAATCGGCATTCGCAACCCCATTCCCGAGATGAGCGTCCGGCAAGGGACGGTGGCTCCGGAAGCCGCCGACGATCAGAAATCCCAAGCCGCTAAGCCCATGCGCTGGGCAACCCGCAGGCTGACTGGGCAGGCGGTTTTCATCTGCGACCTTGGACGCAAAGAGACCGGCTTGGCTTGCGATTGCATATGCCCCTCATGCAAAAGTCCGCTACAGGCTGTCAATGCCGGTGTGGGCCCTGAACGCTTCCTCCGAGCGAACGCGCGTGGCCAGTTCTTTCGGCACGCGAGCGGCCATCAGCGGGACGACTGCCTGGTCCTCAGCGCGCGACTGGCAGCTCTGCAGCTGCTTGTAGATCGGCAGGAGGTCGACCTTCCACCACCCAAGCGCACTGCTTCAGTGCTGGGCGTGTCCGGGAAGCTGTACCCGGGTGAGGCCAGCGGCCATCCTCACCGCTTGCGGATCTGCCAGCACACTTGGATCGATGTGCAGCACGCCTCCATCACGCTGGATGATGGCCACGTTGTGCTGCTGCGTATCGATTCGCGGGGTACAGCGGGCGTCGAGGGCGGCTTTGACGGCATCATCACCATCACCGTTGATGACCCCGAGGTAGCGTCGTGGGGCGTCGCTGAAATCCTTGCCAAGATGAAGCTCGGTCAGATCCCGACATGCTGGGATAAGCACTGGGACGACGAAGCACTCATCGAACAGGCAACCTCCAACGCAGAACGCAATGCTGCCGAGCACCTGGACTTCCACTTCCCTGCCCTTGGAAGCCTTGAGGGGCTGACCCAGGCGCAGAAGTCCGAAAGCATCCTGCATTACGTGATCAAGAAGATCCTTCTGGAAGCACGCAGCCTAGTGACCCCAGAGTTCCGCGAGACCGTGCATCGCCACATCCCGAACGCAGAGCCTATCTCCCGCCATGTGTTGCTGGCCCAGGGGGCGTTGCGGATCTCGGATGCCACTGCAGAGTGCCCAGTCGGAAACCTTGTAGCCGACGTGCTGTGCCGCGCCCAGGCCCCAGGGGCTGCAGCCTTCGATCTCGCCATTGAAGTCGCGGTCACGCACCGTGTCGATGAACACAAGCGGCGAAGCATCGTCGCTCTGGACCTCGCGTGCCTGGAGGTCGACGTTCGCGGCTTCATTCTGCGCGGCCGCGTCACGCTCGATGCGCTGAAACAGGAAGTCCTTGGAAATCCTTCCAACAAGCGCTGGGTGCACCACCCGCTGATCGCTCAGTTGCGCGCTCAAGCCAATCAGGCGCTCGATGCCCAGAAGCGGGCCCTGATGGAGGCCGCTGATCGGGCCCGACGCGCCCGCGAATGGCTCGAGTCATTGCCTCAGGAGAAGCTGCTCACTACCTACCACCAAGGACTGGTCCGTATCTGGAATGGCAGTCCTCCCGACAACATCGCGGGGCACAAGATCGAACTGGGAGAGCTGGCCGCTCGTCTGGTTGAAAAGGGCCTTCGCGGGGCTGACGAGGAACTGATGGCTGGCCACAACGGGGTGCTGCCCTTCCTGCACCTGACGCGGGTGTATAGAGGGCGGGCATTGCCGCCCAAACTCTCGTTGGCCGCAAAGTGCAGCAGCTTCATCCAGTCGCAGAAGCACCGGTTCCTCACCACATACCTGCTGGTCGGACTGCGCGTCTACAAGCCTCTTTTGCCCCGCAATCAGGCCGATGAGTTGAACGACATACGCAATCAGGTGCTGGACTCACTGAACAGAGGGGAAAGCACGTTCGCGCGGCCACGCAAGTTCGATGCGCTCGTCATCGCACTGTTTCCCGATCTTGCCGAATCGTTGGCTGCCGAGATCGGCACGCAGGAGCATGCTGCATCCAAAATCAGGGTGGATCATGCAATGCGCCAGGCTAAAGCACAGCGAGAACACGAGCAGGCCCGCCAAGAGGGGGAAGCGAGAGATCGGAACCGCCTTGCTCTAGCGAATGCCATCGACGAGTCATCCAGGCTCTGCTGGGCGGACAAACTCGGCTTTGCAAGAGATGTCGATCAGATCATGAATCTGCACGACATGAAGGTGGCCGCGAAGCGTTCCCTCGCCCGCGGGCACGACGCTCGGAGAGTCATCGCCTCGGCTTGGGAAGCGCGCGAAAACGGTGTCCAGGTCACAGACTGGCTCAGGGCTCAGGGTTACCGCAGCATCGCAGATCTTGATGCAGAAATTTCGTTGCTAAGGACTGCTTGGATGCTCAAGACGCGGTAGCAATGGTGATCGTTACGGCTGCTCTTGCACGAGCCTGCGGCTCTGCTATGGACGACGAGGGGCTGGACATACCGCGTTTGACTTATATGCTCGGCACTGCGGAGCAAGATCATGATTGGATGTGTAAATGCAATGCGTGGAATCGATACAGCCAGGAACGTCCCTCTGGTGGGTCACATCGGAAAACTCAGGCAGGAGGCTCGATCCGCACCGAGCGTGCGAAAGCAAGCGTTGAGCGCTGGATGATGCCAGCTGTAAGCGCGAAGACCAATGCGAGCACCGTATCGCTGAGCTATCAGGGGATACCGAGGTAACGCTTCAGCGATACCCATGGTCTCAGACTCGCGACGCGTGGCGCAGGCCCATTCGTGATCATGATTCGACGCCCGCCAGGGCAAGCAGAGGGCGCGTCCTTCGTCGCTTAGAGGTACTCGTCTTTCCAGCGAGCCGCGTCTGCCACCAGCTGCGTCAGCCGGTCGGCTTGGCGGGCCACAAAGGCGGCAATGCCCTGCACGAATGCCCTCTCGGCCTCGCCCTCGTAGTCTGCCGTCTGGGCCTGCGCTGCTGCTTCTGCTGTGGCCAACTTGGCCAGGCGCTGGCCCTCGCGGCGCATCAGTTTGCGGTCGACGCCGCAGCGGGCAGCAAAGTCGGCCAGGGCAAAGGCCGAGACCTCGGAGTGGCTGAAGACGTCGCCGTAGGCCATGGCCAGCTCGGTGTCGAAGCCGTCGTACTGCAGGACGCTGACCAGGTCGTACCAAGGCGTGGGCTCCAGCAGGCCACCTGGGCGCACGAAGAATGAGAAGTTCTTGCCGTGGGCGTCGCTGTTGCCAATCAGGAATTGGAATAGTGCCCAGCGCAGCATGGCCAGCCGTGTGGCCGCCTTGTTGGCCGTGAGGTCGGCGCAGCCAAACAGGCGCTCGAAGCTAACGCCATCGCGGATGTGGCGCACCGCCTCGGCGCTGCCCAGGTTGCGCTCGTACTTGTAGGCCACGGGCAGGTCGCACGCTTGGGCAGCATCGATGATGTGCCAGCGGCGAACCCGCGGCTGGCCGCCGACGTTCTGGACTTCGCGGTCGAAGCGGCGCACGACCAGCACCGGGCGGGGCGTGCGCAACAGGCTCACCTCAGCGGCCGGCAGTTTCATGCGGCGGGCCAGCGACATGCAGAAGTGCTCGTTGACCGCCAGGTGTGGCGTCTGCGGGTTGCCGGTGTCTGGCTTGAGGATGTGGGTGGAGGCCAGTCGCTGCCCGTCCACCAGAAACAGCCGTCCGTCCTGCAGCAGTGGGCGGTCGAGGTAGACCAGCAGCTTGTCTTGCAGGCCGGCCACCGACATGCGCACCTTGCCGTCCCACACCGTCAGCGGCACGTGCTCGCGTTCGGCGATGCGCTGGTCCAGTTCCTGGAGGGGGATTTCTCGCAGGATGGGTTCAGCAGTAGGTGGTGCCGGGTTTGCATCCCCAGTGAAGCGCAGGGCGCCCGCGGTCTCGGCGCCTAGCGCCCAGATGAGGCCGAAGACGTTGGTCTTGGCCAGACCGTTGTAGGCCACGGCCACGTCCAGCGCACGCCCCTCGGGCAGCAGGTGCTCGATGAAGCGCTTGATGGATGCGGACGCGTAGTCAACCTCTGGGCGAACCAGGGGCAGTGCTGGAGACAGTGGGTAAGACTTGGCGTCGGCGACCCAGGGTTCGGCATAGCTCAGGCTCCAGCGGTCGTCGCGCCCTTCGTGCTCGATGGTGGCGACCAGAGCCTCGTCGGCCCAGACGTGCAGTGCGTGGGTCATGCTGACCGCCTCATGGCTTCGGGACGGCTGGAGGGACCGTCGGGCTGTCTGAGCCGCTTGATGAGGCCGCCTCGCGGGCCCACGGGTGCTCCTTGGGCAGCACCATGAGCGTGAGGCCCAGGCCATCGAGCACGGCCAAGGCCTTGTCCAGGCGTACCGAGCCCCGGCCGTTTTCGAGCCGGGACATGAGGTCCACCGACACGCCGAGCAGGCCCGCCGCATCGTCAATGCGCAGCGACTGCGACTTGCGGCGCTCGCGCACGACCGGGCCTAGGTCAGGGGCTGACTGGAGCAGGGACGGTCGGCGAGCGGCGGAGTCGGTCATTTCGGAATTTCAGTTGCAGGGCTTCTGAGTTGCGCTTCAAGCAAACAGTTTCTGTTATTCCGAAATCATAGGCGGTTCTGGGGGGCTCATCCACTAGAATTTCGGTAAATCAGAAACAGAAGAGCGCTCTATGCAGCGTCCGGTAACATTTCTGATTTTCCGAAACTTTGGCGAGCAGGATTCGCAAGCCCGTTACCCAGTCCAGCAAGAAACCCGGAAGTGATGACCCACCAACTTGGATCCTAAGCCTGGCCGACGTCCAGCCTTGGCTTGGGCGATGCATGCTGCGGTTGCGATTGCTACCCGGCAAACCGATCGGGCGGATCAGTTTCCTGGCGAGGAAGCGCTTTGCAGAGCGCCACCTGTTCTGGTTCGCTATGTAGTACGACAATTTCATGAGGGATGCGTGGCTGTAAGTCGACGCCAAACTGAACAGAACCAAGGAAACCTCATGACACCAAACACAACCGCTGCGCAACTGCTGGAGGCCGTCATGTTCGCCGCTGAGCGGCATCGCAACCAACGCCGAAAAGATGCCGAGGCGTCTCCATACATCAACCACCCCATCGCTCTGGCTCATCTGCTGGCTTCTGTGGGGGGTGTTGAGGACCTGGATGTCCTGCGCGCGGCCATCCTGCATGACACCGTGGAGGACACCGAAACCACAGAGGCTGAACTCCGGGAACGCTTTGGGGATGAGGTGGCAAAGATGGTGATGGAGGTCACCGACGACAAATCATTGCCCAAGCAAAGGCGCAAGGAGCTGCAGATCGAGAACGCACCTCACAAGAGTGTTGGCGCCGCCATGATCAAGCTTGCGGACAAGACCTGCAATCTTCGGGATATCGCGACAGCACCTCCGTCCGACTGGCCCTTGTTGAGGCGGCAGGAGTATTTCGACTTTGCAAAGCAGGTGGTCGATGCCTTGCCTCCGGTCAATGCACCCATGCGGGCGGCATTCGAGGCCGCCTACGCAGCTCGCCCTGGTGCGTGAGCCGTCGTGCCGGCAGACAACGACAGCTACTGGCTCAGCATGCCAGGCGCTACAAAAGGGACGTTTGGCCTCGTGCACGTGACAGACAGTGGTGACATAGAGGTCGAGTTGTGCGAGCGCGTTAGCACCACTTCAGACGCAACGGCGCGACAGAGATCGACCATCTATACGGTGGCGTCACCCCACGTCGCGATGCTGGCGCAGCAATTGGCGCGAGGTTTCGGAGGTCCCGTGGCAGGGTTGAGCCAACTCCCTGATCAACTCACGACTTTCCTGAATGTTCAGTGTCTGATCGAGTGGCTAACGCGCCAGTCAGGCATTGAATGCAGCAAGAGAGTGGTGACGGTCTCTTGAGCATTCGATTGCCCAAACAGAGTTCGGAGTGCCCACCTTTGCGAGCAAGGTGCTGTCCACCACGGGCGATATGGACACCGTGGCGCAGTTTCTGGGGCACTCCAGCATCGATTGCTCGCAGCGCTACGTGGATGCGGACCCGGTCACGTTGGAGGACATGTTTGCGAATGCGCTGTAGCAAAGCTCATTTGGAAGAGGCGAAATTGACGAATCGGAATGCCTTACTTTATAGTAAGGCAAAGGGTTCAAAATCATGCCTACTGCCACTCTCACATCCAAGGGCCAGATCACCATTCCTGCCGAAGTACGCCATGACCTCAAGGTTGATGCGGGCGATCGCGTGGAATTTGTGCAGATCGCACCAGGTCGTTACGAATTCGTTGCCGCTACCAGCGAGGTTACTGCGCTCAAGGGGATGTTTGGAGTGGCAAAGAAGGCCGTGACCATTGAATCCATGAATACGGCCATTGCGCAGCGCGGAGCTGCTGCCCGATGATCGGCCTCGATACGAACGTCCTTGTGCGCTACATCATGCAGGACGATCCAAAACAGTCGGCAAAGGCGACCAAGCTGATTGAGTCCCTGGATGTCGACAGACCGGGCTACATCACGATGGTCTCAGTTGTTGAGCTGTATTGGGTGCTGACATCTTGCTACGAGCTAACTGGACAGCAGGTAGCGCAAGCGTTGGAGGTGATGTTGCGAACCAAACAGTTGCTGGTGGAGCGTGCCGATCAGGTGATGCGTGCTCTGCGAGTGTTTGGAGAGGGCGGTGCAGATTTTGCTGACTGCCTGATTGAGCGCTCGGCTTCTGGGGCAGGCTGTGCCGAGACGATGACGTTTGATGTCAAAGCATCCAAGCACGCCGGCATGACTTTGATTGCTTAAAGATTCGAAGGAATGCATGGACAAGTGTGCTCGCGCAGGCCGTTGTCATGGTTAGCGTGTTCCCCATGGTGGCCTGGTGTTGCTGCTCTGGCAGTCGATTGCCAGGGGTTTTCAGGGAACCCCTCGCTTGCCCCGCCTGGCGTCTCAGTGGATGCTGGTGGTAGGGTTGGAGGAGCCTTGGAGCCCTGAGGGTGATGGCTCATGCAGTGCGGTGTGCGCGGGCGCTTCTGGACTCCTGGTCTTGGACGCCCGGGTGCATCCTGGATGGGGATTGGGGCGCAACCAGTGTCTGGTTCTTGGGGCCTCTCCTCCCCACAAACCAGCAGAGCGGGCCGCGGAGTTTCGAGCAGTCTGGTCGGCGCGCACGGTATAGGGAGGTCTGGACTGCGGGATAGTGAGTGCGGCGATAGCCATCGTGCCGACCATGCACGGGTAACTGCTGAACTCGCTACCCGGGACCGACGATCTGATCGGACAAGGGTGACATTGGGCCCCGCCCTGGCGGCTTGCGTTCCTTCGCTCCACTTCGGAGCGCTCGCTCTGGACGCAAGCGGACCCAAGGCTTCTTGGCGGCTGTGTCTGATTCACGGCGGTATTCGAGATCGAACTCGCCCGATTCATGAACCACCTGCTGCCAAGTGCTGCACCGGTACTTCTGAAGGGTTTGGTCAGGATGATGCGCAAGCATCTGAGCCGTGACGGTTTCCAGTGGTGCCCAATCGTCTCCAGCAAGCGCTTGGACCTGCGTGCGCAACGCCCGCACGATGCCGGTATCCGACCACTCGAAGCTGCCGTCTGTATTGATACCGTTGACAATCAGATCGTGAAATGTCTCTGACTGCATGAAGGAAACCGCAGCTTCTGCACCTTTGTGTACGACCCACAACCACCTTCGGAGCTCCTGGTACCGAGCATCAATGCGCAAGTAGGAGTCTTCAAGGTAGGCGATGGCATCGATGCAGCCTTGCTCATCGCACAGGCTGAACCGGGATAACAAATGGTGAACCAGTTCATTGCGCAGATCCACCAGCTCCCGAACAGCTAGCTTGGTCTGCGCCAGTTGTTCGGATTGCATGGTCATTCGAACCTCGCTAGCGATGTACACCTGATCTGTCGGTGTCTTGTCTTCGGGCAGCAGTTCACGCTCAAACCCCTCGGGGACAACGAACGAGGCGAAGAGCAGATTCGCCAACTGTCCAAGTGTCTGGCCAGACAGGTTCTTTGCGCGCTGGGCCGCATGGTCTTCAAGCGCGTCCACCGGACCAGCGATTTCATGGTGCGCCAGCAGGACCTTCAGGGCGTGTTCGTATTGCTGAATACGCACCATACAGCGCCCAAGCAGGCGCTGTACATCGCGCTGGATCGCTGGCCCAGTGATCTCGGGTGGCAATGACGCGTGTGTCATCAATCCGTGCAGCCTCGGATCTCTGCGGCCTCGCCGGTCTGAAGCCCCATTCCCATAGGGTCTCAGCCGATCAAAAACGGCGTGCGGTCCTTGCCCGCAATCCACTGGGGAGGCTTACCTCTGCCGGACCAAGTGGCCCCAGTATCGGGATCCCGGTACTTCGCGGCAACCTTTTTGGGCTGTTGCTTCCAGGGGAAGACTTGCTGGGCGGTAAAGCCGAATTCCTGAACGAGTTGCAGAACGGTTTGGAGGGCCTGTTCGGACTCGGCCTTCTTGGCGATGGCGATTTGTTTGTCGAGGAGCGTTTTCTGGGCGATGAGTTCGGCGTAGCTGGACATTGGAGTGTGTTGGGGGTAAGTGCCGGGGTTCTGTGATTTGGCCCGAGAAGAGCCGCTTTATGCACAAGTAACACTCTACGCGAAGACAGGGGCCGGATGGACTGCTGCCGGTTTCGTTGACACCCACCTAAGCGTTTTGAGCCTGCTCGAACTGTACGAGACTGAGATAGCCGAGCGTCGAATGCCGTCGCGTCGGGTTATAGAAGCACTCGATGAAGTCGAACACACCTGAACGGGCCTGCCCTCGTGTTCGGGTACACCTTCCTGGCCGTGCGCTCGGTCTTGAGGGAGCCGAAGAAGCTCTCCATGGCCGAGTTGTCCCGTGGCGTCGGTCATCGGCGGGGTCCTTTCGATTGAGGTGATGCGCGATTGAGGTCCAAGCTGTTCTATGCCTACTTTGGCATACGGGACGATGCATCAGAAACCGAACACGAAAGTTCGCCCTGAACAATTGCTTTCCCAGCAACAGATGCGGCGGCGGTCACCGGGTACCGCAAGCAGTGCCGCGATGAGCGCTTAGATCGACAGGCTGTTGAGGCTTCCAGCGAGACCTGCTGTGGTGGATGGAGATCACGGGCCTCATCAGTCCAAGCCGATGCTCACGGCTGACTGGAAGCCGCAAGGGGGCGCACAATACGCCGTGTGCCCGCTCCCAGATCGTCACGCGTAGGTGTAGGGTCGATCTGCGTAGGCCCAGGGGAATCAAATCCTTCCCCTGGGCTACCGGGTGCACGTCAACGGTATCGTTCGTTACGTCTCAAAACAGGATTTCCAGGCGCTCGCTACCCTGGCCGCCAGGGGGCAGCATCACGAAGATGACCGAGCGCTTGGTGGCCATAAACAGGGGCCCCTGGGTCAGCATCTGCACTCGCACGTATGCATCGCCCGCCGGGAGGACACGCGCCGGTTCCTGGGCCCCCTCCCCTTGCAAGCCGACTGGAGTCAGCAGCTGCACCCCCACGGCCATCGGCTGCACCCGGGCCACAGGCTCGCCCACCGCGTCCGCGCCCAGCACGAACAGCCGCACTTCGTAGCCGTGGGCCTTGAGATCGGCCGCCATCCACTCAAGGCTTGCCCGCAGGGTGGGCTCAGCCAGCGTCTTGGCTAGGCTGGCAAGGCGGCGCTGCTGCGCAGCGGGCTGGGGGCGTACCGCGCCCACGTAGGCGCCGGTGATCTCCGCGCGGCAGTGGCCCAGCTCCGCTGACACCTCCAACCTGGCCTTGCGGTCTTCCTCGCCTCGCAGCGCGTGGCCACCAGCGAGGATTGGAGCGACTGTGCCCGCCTCATCCTCGTAGCGTTCGTGCGCGTAGCCGTGGCGCAGACCATGCGGCGTCACGCCGAGTGCGTTTCTGGTGATCCCATGCTTGCGCAACACGTAGTAGTAGTGGGCTCGTGCCTGGGCAGTCGTGAGGCCGTAGCGCTGCAGCAGCCCAGTGCGTCGGTTGGCCATCGCCTTGGCTTCCTCCAGCAGGTTGCGCTGCTCCTGATTGCGAATAGGCACAGTGCGCGCCTTGCCGCCTTTGGTGCCCCGTGTGACAAGCAGCATCGTCCCTTTGTCGGCTTCCACCAGCTTGATGAGCAGCGCCTCCTGCGACCGCAGGCCGAACGCACGCTGCAAGCGCAGTTGCATGGAGGTGTACTTGCAGGTGCCTGCCACCTCGGCAGCCAGCGTCTCGATGGCAACGCCCGCGCTTTCCCAGTCCATGGGCTCCGTGGCCACAAAGGTACGGCGCGCACGGTCGCGGTCCTGCAGCATGTCGCGCAGCAGAGGCACCGGAGGCTTGCCCGCCCATGCGAACAGACGCCGGATCACGGTGTACCGGTTCGTGAGCGTGCTGCTGGACAGGCCTTCGCGCTCCCAGTGGGCGATGCACATGCGCAGGTTCTTGACCGTGAACTCGGTCAACGCCTTGGGACGAACATTCAGTTCCGAGAGCGTGTTCACGAAGGCAGACAGGCACTCCTGATACCGCTGCGTTGTTGTGAACGAGACCGGGCGGGTTCTTCCGCGCAGAGAGCCGATGCGGAAGTTGCTGAGGAAGAAAACGATCTGGGATTGCAGGTCGCCCGGGTGCTGGGCCGCCGCTTGCGCCAGCACTTTTGTTGCGTCAGGCTCGGGCGACTGGATGGGTGCGCGCACGGCCATCCCCCCGCCTTGGTGGCGGGTCGGAGAGATCAGGGGCAAAACATTGGTCATGGCAAGAGTCAGGTAAAGGCCTGCCTCGGATGGGCGCGGGTGTACCGATCCCATTCGGCGCAGGCCTGGGTTTGTGTGGTGTAGGGGATGAACCAGGATGTAAGCAAGGAACCGGCGGCGACGGGGGTTCATTCCGTCGGGCCCCCCAGTGAAGGGGTAAGTGCAGCCAGGTCTGGGCATGCACGGAGGGTGGTTGATCTTGGCGATCAGCCGTCTGCCCCATCGGTTGGGCAGCCAGTGACGCTCACATACACCGCCCCGGCAGGGGTCGGCGCGCAGTTCTCCCTGGGGCAGATGTGCGGGCGCATGGCGCTTGCGCACACAGCCGCGCATGGCGGGCAGGGAGGTGGAACTGTGAGTCTGGGAACCTGTTGACCGCACCTGTCAGGTGGGCCGGGTGTCTGCCTTGAAAGGCAGCCTTGCTTTATGTGCCGCGTTGAAACGGCTATGTCGCCAGCAGGTAGCTGGACTTGGTGCCCACCCGGTGAAGATGGGGCTTGTGCATGCCATGGGGGCAGGCAGTGGTGGGGCTGCACTGAGCAGCAACGCGGCGTTGCCGTGTTGGGCGTATTATGTAGCGGCGAAAACATTCGCGCAACTCCTACAGCTTCAAACTGAGAAAACTCACTTGTCGGTTTCTCTTCCAACCTGTTGATTCAAAAACTGGATTGAGACCTTCTGTGTGGTTTCATGAAGTCGAGAAATCGCACCAAGGGTTTGAAGCTCATGAGGTTCTTTGATGGGTAGGAACGATCTGCGAGTTTTCGCTTGCCCATCGCAGGGTGCGGCTGTGTTGCTTTCTGGGTGCCAGCCTGGACGGCTTGCCTCGGGCGCTCTCACAAATCGCTGCCAATAATTGACGCTCCAGCGGCAGTTTGTGCCTTGTTCTCTTGATGGGGCAGCCTCTAATCTTGCTAAGTGGCAGTATCTGACGCCCAGGTGCCAGTTATTGCCATTGGGCGCCTTTCGTTAATCACTTCATGAGAAATCTGCCAGAAACTGACGCTGGGGCGTCAGTTTCTGGATGATGGTGTAGGCGGGAATAGTTGGGAGGGCGTGCAGTGCCAGATTCTGGCGCTCCAGCGTCAGAAACCAATCCAATCTGCCGGATTCGTGCCGATTCATCCCCGCCAGGTTGCCCACCTTGAACAGATGATCTGGTCATCGATTCAAGAAAGGACACCTATGCCCCTGGTCAATCTTCCCTGCGCAGCCGTCGACGTCGGCTACTTTTCCACCAAGTACACGCTTGAGGCTCGCGGCAGCGAAATCCACTGCGCCTCTTTTCCCTCCGTGGCACCGCGGGCTGGGGGCAGTGAAACCTCCTCCTTCGCGTCTATCGGCTCAGGCCTGAACGTGGTGCGCGTCAAGGCAGGTGATCACGAGTTCTACGTCGGCCCCGAGGCCATGCTGCGCAAGTCGGGCCGAACACCTCGTGTCGTACTGGAGAGCTTTGCTTCTCGACCGGAGTACCTCGCCCTGCTGCACGGCGCTCTCTACCAGATCGCGAAGTTCCACCTGGGCGGCAAGAACGAGCCTCATACCCTTGAGATTTCGGACCTCGTGTTGGGATTGCCCCTGAACACCTTGCGCCAGTTCAGCGACCGGCTCAAGGAGATCGCCACAGGTACGCATGAGCTGCCCTCACTCGTGCGCGGAGGCAAACCGCTGACCGTCACGGTCAAGCGAACCACTGTGATCGCCCAGCCCCACGGCACGGTGATCTACAACATGGTCAGCCGCAAGATGGCCGAAGGCCAGCACTGGCTGGTCCTGGACCTCGGTGGCGGCACGTTCGACTGGTTCGTCACCTTTGGCCACAAGGTGCTCACGGACATGTGCGGGGCGCATCCGCGCGGGATGCTGGCAGCGGCCAACGCCGTGGCCGATGCCATCAAGACCGGGATGCGAGACGATCCCATCATGATTGACCGCATCGACACGGCGATCCGAACCGGGGCTTCCCACATCAACATGCTGGGTGGTCCTCATCCCATGGAGCAGTACAAGCCGCTGGTGGAAGGAGTGATCGGTGAGTGCATCGACAAGATGTTCGACTCCATCGAAAGCCTGAACTCGATCGACACCATCGTGGCCACGGGTGGCGGCGCGAAGATCCTGGCCCAGCAGTTGGCCAAACGTGCCCCTGAAGCCAAGGGCTCCATCCTCATCGACGACGAGCCGATCTACTCGAACGTCCGGGGCTTCTTTTTGGTCGGCCAGCAGCTCGGGCAAAGCCGCGCCAAGGTCTCCGCCTGATAGAAGGTGCCGCGATGACGAAATCCACGAAGCGCGGGAGCAACCGCAACTCATCAAGTGATCTGGTCAACCTGCGGCTGAGCATGAGCTTTTCACGTTCAGGGGCGCCCGAACTGGTTCAGATGCTGGAGTCCCTCTCGACGCGAGAGGCGTCCATGGCGCTGACTACGCTCGTGCTCAAGGGCTACTACGTCGGGCAGCTTGCCAACCAGGGGCAGAGACTCGATCCCCCCCGCCAAGCGGGTGAACCCACTCCTAGCTTTGGCCCCGAGACCGGGCCACTCGCTGCAGGTGGTGATTGGCTGTTGGATGTGCTGGATCCGTTCCGCAACAGATCTGTCGCTGAAGGAGCCTAGCAATGGACATCCCTATGCCGAATAAGAAGAAGGCTGCTGCCCCAGCAGTAGCCCCCCAGCAAAAAGCTCCCCAGCGCGGCAGTCCCAAGAGCGACCTGTTCACCACCCGAGTGACGCTTCACTTCTCCAAGACCGCCGACAGGCAGATGGTCGAGATGCTGAGCAGCATGGGAACCAGGGAGCGCTCGGTGTTTGTCCAAGGTCTGGTGACCAAGGCACAACTTCTCTCATCCGGGCTTGCTGCTGCATCAGCGTCCCCTGCTCCCTCCGCCCTGGAACCGACAGTG
>OFJB01000675.1_pt1 | contig 15568 bp, 17 predicted proteins | sample 1775081 | NCBI WGS metagenome assembly OFJB01 (sample SAMN08195771, study PRJEB24354) | sludge metagenome | isolation source: initial sludge from phenol fed wastewater aerobic bioreactor | place: India: Nagpur | collected 2016-06-05 | reverse complement strand
GCAGGAGATGGTCACCACCGTCGAAGCCATCGACGTGCAGGTCGGCCGCACGGGCAAGCTCACGCCGGTGGCGCGCCCTCGGGCGGCGGCGGGGCCAGGTGCAGCACGTGCGTCGCCAGGCCGGCGAGCCGCGCCAGCGTGCCCGGATCGTCCAGATGGCCCAGGAGCGGCCGCACGCCCGCCGCGCGCAGTGCGTCCACCCGCGCGGGCGACGAGGTCAGCGCCATCACACGCCGGCCGCGGCCCAGCAGGCGCGCGATGCGCAGCCCCACGTCGCCACAGCCGACGATGAGCACGCGCGCCTGGCGAAACCGCGAGGGCAGCGCCCCGGAGGGGTTTGGGCGGGAAGGCAAAATCGGGTCTTTGCGATGTGACGAGCGCTTTGGAGCATACCCCGCCCATGTCTGGTACCGATACCGTATTTCATGTGACCGTTGAGCCCAGCGGGCGCGCCTTCGAGGTGCACGCCGGCGAAACGGTGCTGGCCGCCGCGATCCGGCAGAACATCGCCATGCCGTACGGCTGCAAGGACGGCGCGTGCGGCTCCTGCAAGTGCCGGATGGTGAGCGGCCAGACGCACATGCGCCCCCACTCGGGCCATGCACTGAGCCGCGACGAGGAGGCGGCGGGCATCGTGCTGGCCTGCAGCACCTTCGCGGATTCGGACGTGGTGCTTTATTCCGAGCAGGTCACCGAGGCCGACAGTTTCCCGGTGCGCAAGTTTCCGGTGCGGGTGGCCCGCCTCGAGCGGGTGGCCGAGGACGTCATGCTGGCCTGGATGAGCCTGCCCGCCGGGGTCCACTTCGGCTACTTCGCCGGGCAGTACATCGAGTTCATCCTGCGCGACGGAAGCCGGCGCGCGTATTCCATCGCCAACGCACCGCACACCCAGGACGGCGCCCCCGGCCTGGAGCTGCACGTGCGGCATACGCCCGGCGGGCACTTCACCGACCACGTCTTCGGCGCGCTCAAGGAGAAGGACATCCTGCGCGCCGAGGGGCCGTTCGGCAGCTTCCGGCTGCACGAGGACAGCGACAAGCCCATCGTCCTGCTGGCATCGGGCACCGGCTTCGCGCCGATCAAGGCGCTGATCGAGCAGCTCCAGTTCCAGCAGAGCCGGCGCCCGGTGGCCCTCTATTGGGGCGTGCGCCGGCCGCAGGACCTCTACATGGAGGACTGGGTGCGGGCGCGCCTGGCCGAGATGCCGACGCTGAGCTATCTGCCGGTGGTCTCCGACGCCCTGCCGCAAGACGGCTGGAGCGGGCGCCGCGGCCTGGTGCACCAGGCGGTGCTCGACGACTACCGCGATCTTTCAGGGCACGAGGTGTATGCCTGCGGTTCGCCGCTGATGGTGGACGCGGCGCGCGAGAGCTTCGGCAAGGAGCGTGCGCTGCCGGAAAGCGCCTTTTTCTCGGATTCCTTCCTCACCGAGGCGGACAAGCACCGACTTTGAAATTTTTGATCAAATCCGGCTGTAACCGTTGCCCATCAAGCGCGAGCAGCTATGGTTTTGATGATTCCAACATCGCCCATTCCTGCGGCGGCGCCACCCGGCTGACGCGCTGGTGCGCCACCTCTGCGAGCTGCCGGGCGCCGACCTGCTCCGGCGCGATCTCGTGCAGGGGCTGCAGCACGAAGGCGCGCTGCCCCATCCGGGGGTGCGGCAGCGTGAGCTCGGGGCTGCTGACCTGCAGCGTGCCGTACAGCAGCACGTCCAGGTCCAGCGTGCGCGGCGCGTTGCGGTAGGGCCGCTCGCGCCCGGCGGCGTTTTCGATCGCCTGCAGGGCGTGCAGCAGGGCCAGCGGCGCCAGCGCCGTCTCCAGCATCACCACGGCGTTGAGGTAGTCGGGGCCGCTGGCATCCACGGGGGCGCTGGCGTAGAGCGACGAGATCCGGGCGATACGGGTCTGCGGCAGGCACGCGAGCGCCTGGGCGGCCGCGCGCATCGCCGCGCGCGCATCGCCCAGGTTGGCGCCCAGGCCGACGAAGGCGTTCACTGCGTGCCGGCGTCCGGGGCCGCGCCCTCGCCGCCCGCGGGCTTGCGCCGGCGGCGGCGCCGTTTGCGGGCCGGCGCCGCGGGGGATGCTTCGGCGGCCAGGTCGGGCAAGGCGGCCGTTGCCGTCGCTGCCGCCGGATGGGTCTTGCGCTGGCGCGTGCGCTGGCGCTGCTCCTCGCGCAGCTGGTCGAGCATGTCCTCGCGGCGGGCGTCGTCGGCAATGGAAAACTGCTGCCACCAGCTGACGAGCTCGTCGGGCGCTTCGCCGCTGTCGGCGCGCAGGCGCAGGAAGTCGAAGCCCGCGCGAAAGCGGATGTGCGCCACCATGCTGAGCGCGCCATGGCCGGTGCGCCGCTCCAGGCGCGGCTGCATGACCCAGATCTCGCGCATGTCGGCAGCGAGCTTGCCCCGGCCGGACACGTCGCCGATGCGCTGCGCGAACACCTCGTCGATCGCCGTCTGCAGCGCCGGGAAGGCGTGCTCGCCCGCGGCCTGGTGCCGCTCCCAGCCGGCCTTCACGTCCGGCCAGAGCACGCAGGAGAGCAGGAAGCTCGGCGCCACCGCCTTGCCCTCGCCCACGCGGCGGTCGGTGTCCTGCAGCACCGCGTGCACCAGCGGCAGGTCGGCGCGCTCCACCACCACGTCCAGCAGCGGGTAGATGCCCTTGGCCAGGCCGAGCGTGCGCAGCTGCTCGACCGACGCCAGCGCATGCCCGGTCTGCAGCAGCTTGAGCATTTCATCGAACAGGCGGCTTTGCGGAATGTCCTTGAGCAGCGGCTCGCACGCGACCAGCGGCTTGGCCGTGCGCGGCTCCAGCTGGAAGCCCCGCGCGCTCAGCTTGGCCGCGAAGCGGGCCGCGCGGATGATGCGCACCGGGTCCTCGTGGTAGCGCGTGGCCGGGTCGCCAATCATGCGCAGCACGCGCTTTTGCGCGTCCTGGATACCCTTGTGGTAATCGACCACGATCTGCGTCTCGGGGTCGTAGTACATCGCGTTCACGGTGAAGTCGCGCCGCGCGGCGTCTTCTTCCTGCGGCCCCCAGACGTTGTCGCGCAGCACGCGCCCGGACGCATCGACCGCATGGCGCATGCCCGAGAGCTCGGCCTTGCTCGTCTTCTCGTTGCCCTGCACGTGCTCGGCCGCCGCGTTGTCCATGTAGGCGCGGAAGGTCGAGACCTCGATCACCTCGTGCTCCCGCCCCCGGCCGTGGACCACGTGCACGATGCGAAAACGCCGCCCGATGATGAAGGCGCGCCGAAAGAGCCCCTTGACCTGTTCCGGCGTGGCATTGGTGGCCACGTCGAAGTCCTTGGGCTTGAGGCCCAGCAGCAGGTCGCGCACCGCGCCGCCGACGACGTAGGCCTCGAACCCCGCCTGCTTGAGCGTGCGCACCACGTCGATGGCGCGCTTGTCCACCAGCGCGGGGTCGATGCCGTGCACGCTCGCGGGCACTTCCTCACGCTTGCCGAACCGGCTCCTGGGGCCGGGGCGCTTGCCCAGCAGTTTGTCGATGAAAGTCTTGATCATGGGGCAGCTTGGAACAAATCCAGAATGGGCCAATGGCGCTCGCGCGCCACGGCGCTCAGGCGGGCATCGGGGTTGGTGGCCACGGGGTGATTGACGAGTTCGAGCAGCGGCAGGTCGTTGATCGAGTCGCTGTAGAACGTCGATTCGGTGTCCGCCAGGGTGAGCCGGCGCTGCGCCAGCCATTGGCGCAGGCGTTCGACCTTGCCCTCGCGCATCGAGGGCGTGCCGCGGATCTCCCCGGTGAACCAGCCGCTCGCGTCGCGTTCGAGCTCGACGGCGATCAGGTCGGAGACGCCCAGCAGCCCTGCGATCGGCCGGGTGACGAATTCATTGGTGGCGGTGACGATCACCACCAGGTCGCCCCGGTCGCGGTGCTTTTGCAGCAGGCCGAGCGCGGCCGGATGCAGGGCCGGCGCGATCACCTCGCGCATGAAGCGCGCGTGCGCCGCGGCGGCGGCCTGCGGCCCCTGCCGGCGCAGCGCCTCGGTGGCAAAGCGCACGTAGTCGTGCACGTCCAGGCGCCCTGCCTGGTAGTCCGCGTAAAAGGCTTCGTTGCGCTGGCCGAACTCGTCCTTGTCGCACCAGCCCAGGCGGATGGTGAATTCGCCCCACTCATAGTCCGAGTCCAGCGGCAGCAGCGTGTGGTCCAGGTCGAACAGCGCAAGCTGCGGGCGCTGAGAGGGGGATGTCGGTTGGCTGGTCATGCGGGCTCCGCGGCGCCGGGTGCTTCCTGCAGCATGGCGCGCAGCAAGGGTATCGTCACGGCCCGCCGGGTTTGCAGGGCGAATTGGTCGAGCTGCTTGAGCAGCCGCATCAGGCTGCCCATGTCCCGCGCGAAGCGCACCAGCATGAAGTCGAGCACCTCGTCGGTGAGCACCACGCCGCGCTCGCCCGCCTGCCGGCGCAGCGCGGCGCGGCACTGCGCCTCGTCCAGCGGCTCCAGCCGGAACACGTGCCCCCAGCCCAGCCGCGTGCGCAAGTCCTCGCGCAGGGGCAGGTCCGCGGGCGGCAGACTCCCGGCCGCGAGGATGTGGCGCGCGGCGCCGCTCGCCGGGCTGCTGGCGTTGACGAACCAGTTGAAGGCCGCGGCCTGCTGGGCCGGGCTGTACAGCTGCACCTCGTCCAGCGCGATGGCGTCCCAGGTCTCGTCGAAGTCGCAGGGCCAGGCCACCGAGGCATCGAGCCACCCGGCCCGCGCGCCCTGCTCGTTCAGGGCGGTCACCGCCGCCTTCAGGAGGTGCGACTTGCCCGTGCCCGGCCCGCCCCACAGGTAGACCGGCGCGCCGGCCTGATCCTGCGATTGCAGCATGTTCTGGAGATATTGCACCGCCTGGCCGTTGTGGCCGGGAAAGTAATTTTCAAGCGTCGGGCCCACGGGCAGCCCGATGTCCAGGGCCAGCTGCCTCATCGAGTCCGCTGCCCGGCTGCCGAAAGAAATCTGCTTTGCATGAAAAATCCGCGTGTGCGCCCGCCTTGCGGGCCGGGGTGTGCGTTGTCCGAAAAGGGGGGATTTTAGGATGCGTTCGCCTAGAATTGCCGTCTTCCCATTGCAACCCCATGCCGCCCCCGGCGCGCACCTCCCATGAGCCTTCCCGCAGCGCAGTCTCCCATTTCCTACAAAGATGCCGGTGTCGATATCGATGCGGGCGATGCGCTGGTGGAGCGCATCAAGCCGCTGGCGAGGAAAACGCTGCGCGAGGGCGTGATGGCCGGCATCGGCGGGTTCGGCGCGCTGTTCGAGGTGCCCAAGCGCTACCGGGAGCCTGTGCTGGTCTCGGGCACCGACGGCGTGGGCACCAAGCTCAAGCTCGCGTTCGAGTGGAACATGCACGACGGCGTCGGCATCGACCTCGTGGCCATGAGCGTCAACGACGTGCTGGTGCAGGGCGCCGAGCCGCTCTTCTTCCTGGACTATTTCGCCTGCGGCAGGCTGGACGTGGACACGGCGGCCGCCGTGGTCGCGGGCGTGGCGCGCGGCTGCGAGCTTTCGGGCTGCGCGCTGATCGGCGGGGAAACCGCGGAAATGCCGGGGATGTACCCCGAAGGCGAATACGACCTGGCGGGCTTTGCCGTTGGCGTGGTCGAAAAGACCAGGATCCTCAGCGGAGACCAGGTGCGCGCGGGCGATGTGGTGCTGGGCCTGGCCTCCAGCGGGGTGCATTCCAACGGCTTTTCTCTGGTGCGCAAATGCCTGGAGCGCGCGGGCAGCGGCGCGCCGGCGACGCTGGACGGCAAGCCCTTGCGGCAGGCCGTCATGGCGCCCACGCGCCTCTATGTCAAAAGCGTGCTGGCGGCCCTGGCCGAGCACGGCCCGTCCATCAAGGCGCTGGCTCACATCACCGGAGGCGGGCTGCTGGAGAACATCCCGCGCGTGCTGCCCGCGCCTCTGGCGGCCCATCTTCGGGCCGGAAGCTGGCCGCGCAGCGAGCTGTTCGCCTGGCTGCAGCAGACGGCGGGCATCGACGACATGGAAATGAACCGCACCTTCAACAACGGCATCGGCATGGTCGTGGTCGTGGCGCCCGAAGCCGCCGAGGCCGTCGCCGCCTGCCTGCGCTCGCACGGGGAGGCCGTCTACGCGATCGGCGCCGTGGGCGAGCGGGGCGACGGCCCTGCCGTGACCGTGCGCTGAGCGGCATCCAGACCGCCCATGACCCTCCCGTTCGAACCGGAAAGTCCGCGGGTGGTGGCCGCGAGCTACGTCCTCGTGGCGCTCGCGCTTTTGATGGTGATGCACTTCGGCCTGCTGACGGGCCTGCTCAGCGCCTGCGTGGGCTTTCTGCTCTCCCGCCGGCTCGCGGGGCCGCTGGGCCGGATCCAGCGCTACCTGCCGTTCAAGGCGGAAAACGTGGCGGCGGCCCTGGTCATGCTGGCCCCGCTGGTGCTGCTGGCCATCGCGCTGTCGCGCTCGCGCAGCTACATCATCGGCGCGCCGCTGCAGTACCGGGAGCTGCTCGACTTTCTGGCGCGCACCGTGCTGGAGCTGCGCGAGAAGCTTCCGGCCGAGATCGCCAACCAGTTGCCGGAGGGCGCCGAGGAGATCCAGCGCGCGCTGGCCAGCTACCTGGGCGCCAAGGCGGGGGCGCTGGCCATCGCGGGCCGGGCCTGGCTGGGCGGGCTGCTGTACGCCTACGTGGGCGGCATCGTCGGCGCGCTGGCGGCGCTCGGCCATGGGACGGCCGCGGGAGGGCCGCTGACCCGCCAGCTCGCCATCCGGGTGGGCCGCCTGGGGGATGCGTTCCGGCAGATCGTCGCCGCGCAGTTCTGGATTGCCGCGTTCAACACCAGCCTGACGGCGGTCTTTCTCCTGCTGCTGCTGCCGCTGTGGGGCATGAAGCTGCCCTACACCGCCCTGCTGATCACGCTCACGTTCGTCGGAGGGCTGATCCCCATCGTCGGCAACCTGATCTGCAATTCCGTCATCACCCTCGTGGGACTCTCGGTCTCGCCGGTCACGGCGGCGGCCTGCCTGGGCTTCCTGATCCTGATCCACAAGGCCGAATACGTGATCAATGCCAAGGTGGTGGGGCAGCGCACGCACATCCGGGTGTGGGAGCTGCTGGCCGTCCTGTTCGTGGCCGAGGCCGTCTATGGGCCGGCCGGGCTGGTCGCCGCGCCGCTGTTTTACGCCTACGCCAAGAAGGAGCTGGCGGCGGCCCGGCTGATCTGAGAACGTGTTTACGATCTGACCGCGCAAGCCCCCGTGTTCTTGCATAATCCGTCCTGCTTTTCACAACAAAACCCGCAGGAACCTACATGACTGTTCTCGTCGCTTATGTACCCCGCCCAGAAGGCCAGGCTGCACTGGACAAGGGCATCGAGATTGCCACCAAGAACAACGAGCAGCTCGTGGTCATCAACGCCGGCCCTGGCGGCCGCTCGGAAGACCCCAATGTGGTGAGCGGCTACGAGGTCGAGCGCGTGGAAGAGCGCCTGGCCCACCTGCCCATCAAGGCCGAGCTCAAGGTGTTCGTGCGCGGCAACAGCGCCATCGAGGAAATCGAGGAAATGGTGCAGACGCTGCAGGTCACCGTGCTCGTGATCGGGCTGCGCAAGCGCAATCCCGTGGGCAAGCTGCTGCTGGGCAGCATGGCGCAGGATATTCTGCTCAACGTCCCCTGCCCCGTGCTGGCCGTCAAGGCCGACTGATCGCCCAACCGGCGGCCCCGCCCCGCCCCGCCACCGGGGCGGGCGGCGGCTTTTGCGCCCTCGTCACTCGCGCCGCGTGCGGTGCAGTTCGCTGATCAGATGGGCAATGTCGCTTGCGTCCGTCGCGCCCGGCACCTGGGCAACGTAGGCCTGCAAATCCGCCAGCGCCTCTTCGGTCTGGCCCAGCTGGGCCAGGGCGATGCCCCGGTCGCGCCGCTCGCTCCAGGTTTCGGGTTCGAGCACCAGCAGGCGGTTCTGCACCGCGACGCAGCGTTGCCAGTCCCTGTTGGCGCGGTGGATTTCCTTGAGATTGCGCAGCATGCGCGCAACGATCTCGCGCGCCGAGGCGGGCTGCAGGTAGAGCGCCAGCGGCAGTTCCTCGTCGTCGGTATCCATCAGGTGCTGGCGCAGCGGCTCCAGGCGCTCGGCGATTTCCTCGGGCGAGAGCGACTGGCCCGTCAGCGGGTCGAGCACCACGTAGCCGTCGGGCAGCCGCACCTTCACGAGGAAATGCCCCGGGAAGGAAACACCGTCGGCCCTGAGCTGTATGCCGTGGGCCAGTTCCAGCCACAGCACCGCCAGCGAGACGGGGATGCCCATGCGCGTGCGCAGCACCTCGTGCAGATAGCTGTTGTGCACCGCGTAGTAGTCGTTGCGGTTGCCGGCAAAACCCAGCTCGGTGTAGAAGAAGTGGTGCAGCATGCGCAGGCGCATGAGCGCGCCGGCGTCCGCGGGCAGGCGTGCCTTGAGGCGGTGCAGCAGCGTGTCGACCTCGGTGACCAGCGCCTGCAGGTCCAGCTGCGGTTCATCGTCCTGCGCCAGGCTCGCCGCGGCCTCGAACAGCGGCATCGCGTCGCCTTCCTTGACCAGGGTGGCGAAGTATTCGAGCGGCGTGGGGGCGAGCCATTTCATCAGCGATGCGCCAGCTGCGCCCATTTCAGCCCGCAGGCCGTCAAGACCCCGAAGTACACGGCGGCCGAGCCCAGCAGCATGCCGGCCAGCAGGGCCGCGCGCCTGAGCGGCTCGGCGCGCAGCGCCAGCCAGTCGAAATGCCCCGACGCCCAGGCCAGGAACAGCGCCAGCGCACCGGCGGCGATGGCGATGCGCAGCAGAAAGGCGCGCCAGCCCGGCCGGGGCCGGTAGCTTCCCTTGCGGCGCAGGCCGATCAGCAGCCACGTGGCGTTGACCAGCGCGCCGATGGCGATCGACAGCGCCAGCCCGGCATGGGCCATCCACGGAACGAACACGACGTTGAGCATCTGCGTGATGACCAGCACGAAAATGGCGATGCGCACGGGGGTGCGTATGTCCTGGCTCGCATAGTAGCCCGGGGCGAGCACTTTCACGGCGACCAGCCCGAGCAGCCCGACGCCATAGCCCATGAGGGCCGAGGCGATCTGCAGCACATCGCTGTCCCGCAAGGCGCCGTAGTGGAACAGCGTGGCCACCAGCGGCCGGGCGAAGGCCAGCAGGCCCACGGCGCAGGGCACGGCCAGCAAGGCGACCATGCGCATGCCCCAGTCCAGCATGGCCGAATAGCGTTCCCCGTCCCCCTGGGCCAGCGCGCCCGACAGCTGCGGCGTGAGCACCACGCCCAGCGCCACGCCCAGCAGCGCCGTCGGAAACTCCATCAACCGATCGGCGTAGAAGAGCCAGGTCACGCTGCCCGGCGCGAGGTAGGAGGCGATTTGCGTGTTGATCATCAGCGAGAGCTGGGCCACGCCCACGCCCAGGACGGCCGGCGCCATCAGGGAAAGGATGCGCCGCACCCCCGGATCGCGCCAGGCCGCGCGGATGCCCCGGGCGCCGAGCGCGATCCGCGGCAGCAGGTGCAGCCGGCGCAGGGCCGGGAACTGGAGCGCCAGCTGCAGCAGCCCCCCCGCCATCACGCCGCCGACCATGGCGAAAATCGGCTCGATGCCGCGCTGCGCCAGCCACGGGGCGCCCCACCACGCCGCGGCGATCATGCACAGGTTGAGCAGCACCGGCGTCACAGCCGGCACGGTGAAATGCTTCCACGTATTGAGGATGCCGGCCGACAGCGCAACGAGCGACATGAAGCCGATGTAGGGGAACATCCAGCGCGTCATGAAGATGGCCGCGTCGAACCCCGCGGGCTCCTGGCGCAGGCCGCTGGCCAGGGCCCAGACGAGCGCGGGCGCGCCCAGCATGCCCAGGATGCAGGTCAGCGCCAGGGCGCAGAACAGCGCCGTGGCGACGGCGTCGATCAGCCTGTGGGTGTCGGCCTCGCCGTGCTGCGCCTTGTGCGCGGCCAGGACCGGCACGAAGGCCTGGCTGAACGCACCTTCGGCGAACAGGCGGCGAAACAGGTTGGGAATCCGGAATGCGACGTTGAACGCGTCGGTGAAACTGTTGGCGCCGAAGATGGCCGCCATGAGCAGATCGCGTGCCAGCCCGGTGATGCGCGAGGCAAGCGTCAGCAGCGAGACCGTGGAAGCAGCTTTGAACAGAGACACCGGCGCGAGTGTATTCGCACGCCGGGTGCCTTGAGCGCCAGAGCGCGATGAATTACAATTGCCGGTTCTGCTCGCATCATCCACAGACACTCAAGGAAATATTTCATGGCCTCTGGCAAACCCGTCAAGAAGAACCCGCGCCTTGCGTCCGGCCGCAAGCGCGCGCGTCAGAACGTCAAGCTCAACGCAGCCAACACCTCGCTGCGCTCCAAATACCGCACCTTCGTGAAGAACGTCGAAAAGGCCGTTCTCACCGGCGACAAGGCCAAGGCCACCGAGGCCTTCGCCAAGGCGCAGTCGGTCATCGATTCGATCGCCGACAAGGGCATCTTCCACAAGAACAAGGCCGCTCGCGACAAGAGCCGCCTGTCCGCCAAGGTCAAGGCCCTGGCCACCGCAGCCTGATCCGTTCAGGTTGCACGCACGGGCAGTTCGCTGCCTGCCGTTTGTAGCGGGTGCGCTGTGAGCAGAAAAAGAAAACCGCCTTCGGGCGGTTTTTTTTCGTCTGTCGCTTGGAGGTGGGGCCTAGCCTTTGTCGAGCAGGCAGGCTTCGGTCACCTGCAGATCGTTGTCGCGCGCGAAGTTCATGACGAAGTCCCAGGCCATGGGCTCGTGCTCGCGCAGCTCGGTGCGCACCACCACGCAGCTCACGCCGTTGACGCTCGTGGGCACGCACCACGGCGAGTAGCTCAGGTGGCTTTGCGGCGCCGATGCGCCGCCTCCGGGGCGGAACTGGCTCATGACCCCGGCCAGCCGCTCGGCCCAATCGCTGGGGCGAAATCGCCTGCCGCCATGCGTGATGCCCTGGATGAAAATTTCTCTGGAAGGGGTAGCAACCATCGGTGCCCGGCGGGGGTAAAAATGCCCGCTGCAGGTCGCAGCGGCAAACCGCTTATTCTAACTCTTATACAAGAGTTGCCAGCCCATCCAGAGCCCGGCGGATGCGGTGAACGGCGATGGCCGCGCACGCCTAAAATGGAAGTTTTTTCCTCAGCACGCTTTCACGCCTGCATCTCTGGAGATACCGCATGAGCGCACCGACCACCGCCGCCTCGCCCCACGTGATGAACACCTACAACCGGGTGCCGATCGCTCTTGAGCGAGGCCAGGGCGTGCGCGTGTGGGACGTGAACGGCAAGGAATACATGGATGCGCTGGCCGGCATCGCCGTGAGCACGCTGGGGCACAACCACCCCCGGCTGGTGCCGGCCCTGCAGGACCAGGTGGCCAAGCTGATCCATTGCTCCAACTACTACCACGTGCCCGGTCAGGAGCGCCTGGCCACGCTGCTGACCGAGCGCGCCCGCATGGACAAGGTGTTCTTCTGCAACACCGGCCTGGAGGCCAACGAGGCGGCCCTGAAGATCGCGCTCAAGCACGGCGTGAACCGGGGCGTGGAGCGGCCCGCCATCGTGGTGTACGAGCACGCCTTTCACGGCCGCTCCATCGCCACCATGGCGGCCACGGCCAATCCCAAGATCAGGAGCGGCTTCGGCCCCCTGCCCGACTGGTTCGTGCGCGTGCCGGTCAACGACCTGGCGGCGCTGGAGGCGGCCGCCAAGGCGCACCCGAACATCGTCGCGGTGATGCTCGAACCCATCCAGGGCGAAGGCGGCCTGCACCCGATGCAGGCCGAGTACCTGCGGCAGGTGCGCGCCGTGTGCGACCGCCAGGGCTGGCTGATGCTGCTCGACGAGATCCAGTGCGGCATGGGGCGCACCGGCAAATGGTTCGCCCACCAGTGGGCCGGCATCGTGCCGGACGTGATGAGCATGGCCAAGGGGCTGGCCTCGGGCGTGCCGGTGGGCGCGGTGCTGGCCAGGGGCGCCGCCGCCGAGGTGCTGCAGCCGGGCAACCACGGCACCACCTTCGGCGGCAATCCGCTGGCGATGCGCGCGGGCGTGGAAACCATCACCATCATGGAAGAAGACCGCCTGCTCGCCAACGCCACCGAAGTCGGCGCCTACCTGAAGTCGGCGCTGCAAACGGCGCTGGGCGGCCTGCCCGCGCTCAAGGAGGTGCGGGGCCAGGGCCTGATGATCGGCGTGGAGCTGGACCGCCCCTGCGGCGCGCTGATCGGCCTGGCCGCCGAGGCCGGGCTGCTCGTCTCCGTCACCGCCGACAGCGTGATCCGCATCGTGCCGCCGCTCATCCTCACCCGCGCCGACGCGGACGAAATCGTGGCACGCCTCACGCCCGTGGTGCACGCCTTCCTGTCGCAATAACGAAAGCCGCCCCATGAAGCACTACCTGCAATTCAGCGACTTCAGCGCCGACGAATACGCCTACCTGTTCGCCCGCACGGCGATCATCAAGCGCAAGTTCAAGAGCTACGAGAAGTACCACCCCCTGATCGACCGCACGCTGGCGATGATCTTCGAGAAGGCCAGCACCCGTACCCGCGTGAGCTTCGAGGCGGGCATGGGGCAGCTCGGCGGCACGGTGGTCAACCTCACCAGCACGGACAGCCAGCTCGGCCGCTCGGAGTCGATCGAGGACACCGCGCGCGTGATCAGCCGCATGACCGACATCGTGATGATCCGCACCTTCGGCCAGGAGCGCATCGAGCGCTTCGCGCAGCATTCGCGCGTGCCGGTGATCAACGGGCTGACCAACGAATTCCACCCCTGCCAGATCATGGCCGACCTGTTCACCTTCATCGAGCACCGCGGCTCGATCGCGGGCAAGGTCGTCACCTGGGTGGGCGACGGCAACAACATGGCCAACACCTGGCTGCAGGCCGCCGACCTGCTGGGCTTCACCGTGCACCTGAGCACGCCCAGCGGCTACGAAGTGGACGAGAAACTGGCCTTTGGCGCCCACCAGCCGCGCGCGGGCTGCTACAAAATTTTCAAGGACCCGAAGCAGGCCTGCCAGGGCGCCGACCTGGTGACCACCGACGTCTGGACCAGCATGGGCTACGAGGCCGAGAACGAGGCGCGCCGCAAGGCCTTCGCCGACTGGTGCGTGGACGAGAAAATGATGGCCGCCGCGAAGCCGGACGCGCTCTTCATGCACTGCCTGCCCGCGCACCGCGGCGAGGAAGTGACGGCCGAGGTGATCGACGGCCCGCAGTCCGTCGTCTGGGACGAGGCCGAAAACCGCATGCACGTGCAGAAGGCGGTGATGGAGTACCTGCTGCTGGGCCGCGTCAGCGAGCAGCCCTGAACGGGTTCGCCTTCAATCGTCTAATTCCATTTCCAGATCAACCGATCACTTTGTCGGCTTCGCTTGCCGTGCTACAGCACTGTCTGCGCTTCGCCTTCGCGTGCTCGATCGATCTGGAAATGGAATAACTTTGTTGGTTCGCCTCGCCGTGCTGCAGCACTGCCTTCGGCTCCCGCCGCGTTATCCGATCGAAGGCGAACCCGTATGAGCCCTTGTCATTCGCCGGGCGCGGCAGGATAGGCCACGCCGCCGCCCTGCCCCACCACCGCGCCTTCGCTCAGGCGGGCGGCCTCCAGCTTGCCCGGCCCCATGATGTGCCACACCGTCTCGCCGCGCGCCAGCAGGTGGTCCGTGACGATGCGCCGATGGCAGCGCCACCACAGCACTTCCGAGCACATCATGGCGCAGCGCTGCCCGCGCCCCACCTCGATCAGGTGCGCCAGCCCCTCGGCGAACGCGGGCGTGCAGGCGTAGTCGGCGTAGCGGCGAAAGCTCGCGTTCTCCCACCAGGCGTTGGTCCCGGGCGCGACGTCCGCGCTCTTGCCGCGCAGGCCGCCCAGCAGGGCGACGTGCTCGTAGCCCAGGCCGTGCCCGGTTAGGCCCTGCGCCAGCGCATCCTCGTCGAATTGCGGGAATTTGCGCGAACCCGGCATCTTGCGGATGTCCATCACGCGCTGCACGCCCGCCTCCTGCAGCAGCGCCACGAATGCCTCCAGGCTGTGCGTGGAGTGGCCGATGGTGAAGAACGGCAGCTTCACAACCGGGTGAGCGCACGGCCGTAGTGCGCCGCGATGTGCTCGGTCTTGTCGCTCTTGATCTCGTACTGCGGCTTCTCGGGCGAGGCGCGGTGGCGGTGGCCCTTGTAGTCGAAGTCGCTCGTGTGCACCGCGACGATGGTGCCCGAGACGCGCCCGGCCTCGGAATTCCAGGCGACGTGGTCGCCCACCTTGAAGCCCTGGTCCATCCTTGCCACCTCATGCATCAAATACGGCTCCGGCGCTTGTGCAGCAAGCGCCAACAGCTATGGTTCAAAGAGCAATCACCGCCCCACCATCTTCCCTGGCACCACCCATTCGTCGAACTGCTCGGCCGTGAGAAACCCCAGCGCCAGCGCCGCCTCGCGCAGGCTGCTGCCCTCCTGGTGCGCCTTCTTGGCGATCTTGGCCGCCTTGTCGTAGCCGATGTGGGTGTTCAGCGCCGTCACCAGCATCAGCGAGCGCGCCACCAGCTCGGCGATGCGCGCGCGGTTGGGTTCGATCCCCACGGCGCAGTGCTCGTTGAAGCTCGCCATGCCATCGGCCAGCAGCCGCACGCTCTGCAGGAAGTTGTGCGCGATCATCGGACGGAAGACGTTCAGCTCGAAATTGCCCGAGGCGCCGCCCACGTTGATCGCCACGTCGTTGCCCAGCACCTGCGCGGCCAGCATGGTCAGCGCCTCGCACTGCGTCGGGTTGACCTTGCCCGGCATGATGGACGAGCCCGCCTGGCGCGCCGGCAGCCGGATGTCGGCCACGCCCGCCTGCGGGCCCGAGGACAGCAGGCGCAGGTCATTGCTGATCTTGGAAAGCGTGGCGGCGATGCGCTTGAGCACGCCGGAAATGTCGACGAAGGCGCCCGTGTCGGACGTGGCGGCGATCAGGTTGGCGGCGGCCCTGACCGGCACGCCCGAGAGCTCGGCCAGCTTCGGTACCACCGCGTCGACGTAGCCCAGCGGCGCGTTGATGCCCGTGCCGATGGCCGTGCCGCCCATGTTCACCTCGGCCATCAGGTAGGCCGACTCGCGCAGGCGGCGCTCGTCGTCGGCGATCATGGAGGCGAAGGCCGCGAACTCCTGGCCCAGCGTCATGGGCACGGCGTCCTGCAGCTGGGTGCGGCCGATCTTGAGGATGCCGGCGAATTCCAGCGCCTTGGCCTCGAAGGCGCCGCGCAGGGCGGCCAGGGCGCCGAGCAGCTCCTGGATGCCGAAATAGGTGGCGATCTTGACCGCCGTGGGATAGGTGTCGTTCGTGCTCTGCGATGCGTTGACGTGGTCGTTCGGGTGGATCACGTCGTAGCGGCCCTTGGGCAATCCCAGGTGCTCCAGGGCACGGTTGGCAATCACCTCGTTGGCGTTCATGTTCGTGGAGGTGCCGGCGCCGCCCTGAATCACGTCCACGACGAACTGGTCGTGCAACTGGCCGGCGATCAGGTCGTCGCAGGCCTGGGCAATGGCGCGGGCAGTGGGTTCGCTGATCGTGCGCAGCTGCGGAGT
>OFJB01000673.1_pt1 | contig 15591 bp, 10 predicted proteins | sample 1775081 | NCBI WGS metagenome assembly OFJB01 (sample SAMN08195771, study PRJEB24354) | sludge metagenome | isolation source: initial sludge from phenol fed wastewater aerobic bioreactor | place: India: Nagpur | collected 2016-06-05 | reverse complement strand
ATTGGGGGGGCCCAGTTCGATCACCTGGGGGCAGATCTGCGCAATGAAACGGCCGTCGCTGGTGCCTCCGGTGGTGGACAGTTCGGTGGTGATACCTGTCTCGGACGCGATGGCCTGCTGCACGGCGCCCACCAGTTCACCGGGCGTCGTAAGGAAGGGCTGGCCGCCGAGCGTCCAGCGCAGGTCGTATTCCAGGCCATGTCGGTCGAGCACGGCGTGCACTCGCTGCTGCAAGCCCTCTGCCGTCGATTCGGTCGAAAAGCGGAAATTGAAGTCGATCACCACTTCCCCGGGAATCACGTTGGTTGCGCCCGTGCCGCCATGCATGTTGCTGATTTGCCAGCTGGTGGGCGGAAAGAAGGCATTGCCGTTGTCCCACACGGTGGAGGCTAGTTCTGCCAGCGCGGGCAGAGCCTGGTGGATGGGGTTGCGGGCCAGCTGCGGATAGGCAATGTGGCCTTGGATACCACGCACGCTGAGCTTGCCGCTCAGGGTGCCGCGCCGTCCGTTCTTGATCATGTCTCCGGTTTTCTCGACGGAGGTGGGTTCGCCCACGATGCAGTAATCGAGTCTTTCGCCGCGCGCCTTGAGCTGTTCCACCACGACCTTGGTGCCATCGACGGAGGGACCTTCCTCGTCGCTGGTCAGCAGAAATGCCAGCTCGATCAGCGGGGCCGGCGTGGCGGCCAGGAACTCCTCCACTGCAACCACGAAGGCGGCAATAGACGTCTTCATGTCGCTGGCACCCCGGCCATAGAGCTTGCCGTCCTTGTGGGTGGGCACGAACGGGTCGCTGCTCCATTGGGCCAATGGACCAGTGGGGACGACATCGGTGTGCCCCGCGAATACTACGGTTTTGATAGCTGCTGAGGCATGATTCACCTGCGCTACCGGCCGCTTTGCCCACAAATTGCTGACGCGGAAGTCGGCGGGGCCACTGTCCAGGCGTTCGCACACAAACCCGAGCGGGGCGAGCCGCTCGGCCAGCAGGTCCAGGCAACCGGCGTCCTCCGGTGTGATGGAAGGCAGGGAGATGAGTTGTTCGGCCAGGTGCAGGGTTCGGGACATGGGATGAGAATCAGGAAATGGAGACACGCAGCCAGGCTGCGATCATGGAGGCGGGTAGCGATACTCCGTAGCCCCGGCAAGGGCTCCTTGGCAAGATGCGCTCAACACCGAAAGCGGCGCCCCCTGAGGAAGGGCTCCGCAGGCCGCTTCATGCGGCGTCACATCATGCCGCCGGCTTGACGTCCAGCACGATCTCGGTGAACGACGGCGTGTCGTCGGGTGCATCGCGTGCTTCTTTCTGGGCCTTGGCGGCATTGGCGGCCAGGGAAAAGTCGTTTTGCAGGCGCCACATCAGGTTGGTGGGCGAGTCAGCATAGGCCATGCCTTCCTTGCGGTCGATCTGCGCGTCCATGATCAGGCGGGCCAGCGCTTCTTCGAAGGTCTGCGATCCTTCGGCCATGGATTTCTCCATGGCTTCGCGCACGCCCGAGAAGTCGCCTTTTTCGATGAGATCGGACACCAGCTTGGTGTTGAGCATCACCTCGACCGCAGGCACCCGGCCGCCGTCGGTCTTACGCACCAGGCGCTGTGACACCACGGCCTTGAGGGCCGATGCCAGATCGCCCAGCATGGTGGGACGTACTTCAACCGGGTAGAAGCTCAGGATACGGTTGAGCGCGTGGTAGCTGTTGTTGCCGTGCAGCGTGGCGAGGCACAGGTGGCCCGACTGCGCGTACGCAATGGCGGCCGACATGGTTTCGCGGTCGCGGATTTCGCCGATCAGGATCACGTCGGGCGCCTGGCGCAGCGCGTTCTTCAGGGCGGTTTGCAGGGACTGGGTGTCGCTGCCGATTTCGCGCTGGTTGACGATGGACTTCTTGTTCTTGAACTGGTACTCGACCGGGTCCTCGATGGTGAGGATGTGGCCTGTCAGCGCCTCGTTGCGGGTGTCGATCATCGACGCCAGCGAGGTGCTCTTGCCCGAGCCCGTGGCGCCCACCACCAGGATGAGGCCGCGCTTTTCCATGATGAGCTCGCGCATCACCGGGGGCAGGCCCAAGGTGTCAAACTCGGGAATCTGCTGCGAGATGAAGCGGATCACGACCGCGTAGCTGCCGCGCTGGCGCATGGCGCTGACCCGGAAGCGCCCCACACCGCTGAGCGGCACACCCATGTTGAGTTCGCCGGTTTCCTCCAGCTCTTCGATGCGGTCCGGGGGGACCACTTCGGACAGAAGGTTGCGCGGTGCGTCGGGCGGCAGGATCTGGTTGTTGATGGGCACGCACTCGCCGTTGATCTTGATCAGCGCGGGGGCGTTGGCCGACAGATAGACGTCGGAGGCCTTTTTCTCTGCCATCAGGCGAAGAATTCGTTCCATCGTGCTCATGGTGTTTCCCTCTTGTTGTCAGTCTCTGTCGGCAAGGCGGCCCATCAGGCCGCTCTCCTGTAGCGCAATCAGTCGCGCAGCAGGTCGTTGATGCTGGTCTTGGAGCGGGTTTGCGCGTCCACCTGCTTGACGATGATGGCAGCGTACATGCTGTAAGGTGCGCCGTTGGCGGCAGTCTTGGGCAGGTTGCCGCTCACCACCACCGAGCCCGACGGCACGCGGCCATAGCTGATTTCGCCGGTGGCACGGTTGAAGATCGGGGTGCTCTGGCCCAGGTACACGCCCATGCCCAGCACGGAATTCTCTTCCACCACCACGCCTTCGACGACCTCGGAACGGGCGCCGATGAAGCAGTTGTCTTCAATGATGGTAGGGCCAGCCTGCAGAGGCTCCAGCACGCCGCCAATGCCCACGCCGCCGGACAGGTGCACGCCCGCGCCGATCTGCGCGCACGAGCCCACGGTTGCCCAGGTGTCGACCATGGTGCCCTCGCCCACGTAGGCGCCGATGTTGACGTACGAGGGCATCAGGATCGCGCCCTTGGCGATGAAGCTGCCACGGCGGGCCACAGCAGGAGGTACCACGCGCACGCCGGTGGCCTTCATTTCTTCTTCAGACAGGTGGGCAAACTTGGTCTGCACCTTGTCGTAAAAGCCCAGGTCGCCGGCCTTGACGACTTCGTTGTCTTTCAGGCGGAAGGACAGCAGCACGGCCTTCTTGATCCACTGGTGCACGGTCCACTGGCCCACGCCTTCGCGGGTGGCCACACGCAGCTTGCCGTTGTTCAGCTCGGCAATCACGTGCTCGACAGCGTCCTGGATCTCCTTGGGGGCGGCGGCTGGCGAGAGACTGGCGCGGTTTTCCCAGGCGTTGTCGATGAGGGTTTGGAGTTGTTGGGTCATGTTGTTGTCGATCAGATCAGGCAGTACGGGATTGGATGAATTGCACGATGCGCAGCGCGGCTTCCACGCATTCTTCGGCTTCGGCCACCAGGGCCATGCGCACGCGCTGGGCGCCGGGGTTGCTCCCCTTGGCCTCGCGGGCCAGGTAGCTGCCGGGCAGCACCGTCACATTGTATTGAGCCAGCAGGGCACGCGCGAACTCGGCATCGTCCATGCCCAGGGCTTCCGGCACCTTGGCCCACAGGTAGAAACCGGCGTCGGGCAGGGCAACTTCCATCACGCCGGCCAGCAGCGGCGTGACCTGGGCAAACTTTTTGCGGTACAGCGCCCGGTTTTCGACCACATGCTTTTCATCGCTCCAGGCGGCGATGCTCGCAGCCTGCACGATGGGGCTCATGGCGCTGCCGTGGTAGGTGCGGTAGAGCAAAAAGGACTTGATCAGCGCGGCATCGCCAGCCACAAAGCCGCTGCGCATACCGGGCACGTTGCTGCGCTTGGAGAGGCTGGTGAAAGAGATCAGGTTCTTGAAGTGGCCACGCCCTAGTTGCGCCGCAGCCTGCAGGCCACCCAGCGGCGGCTCATCGCGGAAATAGATTTCGCTGTAGCACTCGTCCGAGGCAATCACGAAGCCGTAGCGGTCGCTCAGCTCAAACAGCTTCTTCCACTCGCTGAGCGGCATCACGGCGCCCGTGGGGTTGCCGGGGGAGCAGACGAAGAGCAACTGGGTGCGTTGCCACACAGCCTCGGGCACGGCGTCCCAGTTCACCGCAAAGTTGCGGCTGGGGTCGCTGGCCGCGTAGTACGGCTGGGCGCCTGCCAGCAGGGCGGCACCTTCGTAGATTTGATAGAACGGATTGGGGCAGACGACCAGCGGCTGGCCTTGCGAAGGGTCGATGATGGTCTGCGCGAACGCAAACAGTGCCTCGCGCGAACCGTTGACCGGCAGCACCTGGCTGCCCGGGTCCAGGGTCAGGGCATAGCGCTGTTGTATCCATTGGGTGAAGGCCTCGCGCAGCTTGGGTTCGCCTGCGGTGGCTGGGTAACTGGCCAGTCCGCCCAGGTTGTTACTGAGTGCATCTTTGATGAACTGCGGTGTAGGATGGCGTGGCTCACCCATGCCCAGGCTGATGGGGCTGTAGGCCGCCGGGGGGGTGACTCCCGCAAAGAGTTGCCGCAGCCGCTCGAAGGGGTAGGGCTGGAGATGGGAGAGCAGGGGATTCATGGTGCGACATTATGGGCGAAGGGCGTGCGCCCCCTCCCTAGTGTTCTGTGCCGCCAGCGGTGTAGGAATCATCAGGGCATGACCCTGGGGCAAACCCTGCCGACTCCGAGCGGGGCTGTCAATCCGACGTAAGAGCGGGCTCCTAGCATGGCCCCCATTCAAGAACGAGAAGGGGAGACAAGATGTCTGGATTCCTACCGCTGCGCCCCGGACTCTGGTGGATGCGCAGGTGGCACCTGCCGGGCAAACTGATCACGCTTGGTGTGTTGATGGCGGGCGCCCTGGCGATGGCCGCCATGGATGCCCCGTGGTGGTCTGTGGCGTTGGCCGGTGCCGTAGTTCTCTATGCCCTGTGCGTTTTGTATGTGGGACTGGCCTCCGACCTGCAGAGCGTGGCGCACGCGATGGAGCAGACCACGCGGGGTGACTTGTCGGCCCGTGCGGGTGTCAACGGACGGGACGAGGTCGGGTCCATGGCCCAGTCGCTCGACCGGATGGTGCACACGCTCTCCTCCATGGTGGCGGACATTCGCAGTAACGCGGCATTGGTGGCCCATGCGGGGCAAAGCCTGGCGCAAGGCAACCGCTCCCTGGCTGAACGCACCGAACAACAAGCCGCCAATCTAGAACAGACGGCTGCCAGCGTGGAGCAGCTTTCGTCGGCCGTGCAGAACAACGCGCAGACCGCGCGCAGCGCCGATGCCCGTGCCGCCGAGGTGCGCAAGGCCGCCGACAGCGGGGCCGAGGCCATGGCGCGTGCCGTGCAGTCGGTGGAGGCCATCCAGCAAAGCGCACGCCGTATGACCGAAATCATTGGTGTCATCGACAGCATTGCGTTTCAGACCAACATCCTGGCCCTGAACGCTGCGGTCGAGGCCGCCCGTGCCGGTGAACAGGGTCGGGGCTTTGCCGTGGTGGCGGGTGAGGTGCGTACGCTGGCCAAGCGTTCGGGCGACGCGGCGCGCGAGATTCGTGAACTGATCGGCGCCTCGGTCAACCAGGTGGAGGCCAGCGCGGGCCTGATCCGCTCGGCTGGCGAGGGCATTGCCAACATGGCCAGCGGCATTCGCAGCGTGGCGGCCAGCATGACCGAGATCTCCGGCTCCAGCGCCGAGCAAAGCACGGGCTTGAGCGAGGTCAGTTCTGCCGTGCAGCAGCTCGACCAGATCACGCAGCACAACGCCCAGATGGTGGGCCACGCCGTTTCGCAGGCTGAGGCGCTGGAACACCGCGCTTCCACCCTGTCGCAGGCGGTGGCCGCGTTCCGGCTGCAGCAGGGCACGGCCGACGAGGCGGTGGCGCTGGTGAACAAGGCCGTGGCGCTGCACAAGAGCGCCTCGCGCGACCAGTTTCTGCGCAGCATCACCGACAAGACGCAGCCCTACCACGACCGCGACATGTATGTGTTTGTGCTGGATGCTGGCGGCACCTACCTGTCCTTTGGCGGCAACCAGGCCAAGGTGGGTACCCGCGTGCAGGACATCCCCGGCATTGCAGGCGACCGGCTGGTGAGCGACATCGTGACCCAGGCCGACCGCGCTCCAGGTTGGGTGGAGTACGACATCACCAACCCGGCCACGGGCGCGGTGCAAACCAAGATGTCTTACGTGAGCCGCTTGGGCGATTGGTACGTGGGCTGCGGCGTGTACAAGTCACTAGCCGCGCGGTAATCCGCAGACAGGCTATCGCTGATCCAGCGACCTGGGTGTCGCTTTCAGCGCGACCCTTTTTCACGCAGCTGGCGCGCGCGCTCCATGGCAGCGGCAATGGCCGCCTTGCGTGCTTCTATGCCCTCAGCAGCCACTGCAGTGGCCGCCGGGCGCGATAAGGCGGTTGATGACAAGGCGGTTGTTGTGGAATCGGCCTGCGCATCGAATCCATCGTCCTCTGCATCTTCCAGAGGCACCCGCTGGCGGTGTTGCTGGTAGCGCTGCTTGGCTTGAAGTGCCAACGCATCAGACCATGCGGCCCACCCGGTCGCGCCACCGCTGGCATTGTCGAGCTGGATGCAGTCCACCGGGCAAACGGGGATGCACAGCTCGCACCCTGTGCAGTAGGGCTCGATGACGGTGTGCATTTTCTTGTTGGAGCCCACGATGGCATCGGTGGGGCAGGCCTTGATGCACAAGGTGCAGCCAATGCACCACGCTTCGTCAATGAAGGCCACCGTGCGTGGGCCCTCCACGCCGTGGTCGGCACTCAAAGGCACCACGGCGTGGCCCGTGATGGCGGCGAGGCGCACGACACCTTCAGCGCCCCCGGGGGGGCACTGATTGATGGCAGCCTCGCCCTGGGCGATGGCCTGCGCATAGCTTGCACAGTCGGGGTAGCCGCAGCGCGTGCACTGCGTCTGGGGCAGGGCGGCATCGATCCGCGCTGCGAGGTCCGTGAAGGCAGCGTGGGCTGGGCCGGTGCTGGCGGAAGCGGAGTGGCTCAAGCCTTGCGCGCCTTGCTCTTGCCGCTGCTGCGGGTGGACGGCGCCGCCGTGGCGTTGGTCTGCGCCGTGGTCAGGTCGGCCGCGGGCTCCTGGGCGGCACCCGTGGGGGTGGCCGCAGGTTGCACCCAGCGTGTGGCCACCGCTGCGGCACCTGCGGGCTTGGCCGCAGCACGGGCTGGCGCAGGCTTGGCGGCTGCCTTGGGCGCTTTGGCTGTGGTGGTTTTGGCTACCGGTGCCGCCTTGGCGGGGGCGGGCGATGGGCTAGCGAGCTTGAGCGCTGCCGGGGCTGCAGCCGAAGCCACTGGCTTCGCGGGGAGTTCGTGTTCCAGGATGAAAGCGCGCACCTTGGGGTACACGATGTCGCGCCAGCGGCGGCCGCTGAAGATGCCGTAGTGGCCTGCGCCCTTGGCCTCCAGGTGGCGCTGCTCCTTGCGCACGATGCCGCTGCACAGGTCGTGGGCGGCTTCGGTCTGGCCCGAGCCGGAGATATCGTCCAGCTCGCCTTCCACCGTGAACAGGGCGGTGGTCTTGATGTCCTGGGGGCGCACGCGTTCCAGCTTGCCGGCGGGCGAGCGCACATCCCAGGTGCCGTTCACCAGCTTATAGTCCTGGAACACGGTCTGGATGGTTTCGAGGTAGTAGTCCGCATCCATGTCCAGCACGGCGTTGTATTCGTCGTAGAACTTGCGGTGGGCCTCGGCGCTGGCGTCGTCCCCCTTGATCAGGTTCTTGAAGTAGTCGTAGTGGCTGGACGCATGGCGGTCCGGGTTCATGGCCACAAAGCCGGTGTACTGCAAAAAGCCGGGATAAACGCGGCGGCCGGCACCGGGGAATTTCTCAGGAACGCGGTAGATCACGTTGTTCTCAAACCATTCGTAGCTGCGGTTGGTGGCCAGGTTGTTCACCGCCGTGGGCGACTTGCGGGCGTCGATGGGGCCACCCATCATGGTCATGGTCAGGGGCGTTTTCTCGCCGCGGCTTGCCATCAGCGACACGGCAGCCAGCACCGGCACCGTGGGCTGGCAGACGCTGATCACGTGGCAGTTGCCGTAGATGCCTTGCAGGTGGCGGATGAAGTCCTGCACGTAGTTGACGTAGTCGTCGAGGTGGAACTCACCCTCCGACAGCGGCACCAGGCGAGCGTTTTTCCAGTCGGTGATATAGACCTTGTGGTCCTTGAGCATGGTGCGCACGGTGTCGCGCAGCAGCGTGGCGTAGTGGCCCGACAGCGGCGCCACGATCAGCACCACGGGTTGGCCCTTGAGTTTGGTCAGCGTGGCGGGGTCGTCCGAAAAGCGCTTGAAGCGGCGCAGTTCGCAAAACGGCTTGTCCACCTCGATGCGCTCATGGATGGCAACACCGATGCCGTCCACATCGACCGTGTGGATGTCGAAAGCAGGCTTTTCGTAGTCCTTGCCCAGGCGGTAGAGCAGGTCGTAGCCGGCGGCCATGCGCTGGGCCACCGAGGTCTGGCTCAGCGGCGAGACGGGGTTGCTGAACAACTTGGAAGCCGCCTGCGCAAAATCTGTGAAAGGCTCCATCAGGGAGCGCTGGGTTTCGTAGAGGTGGTACAGCATGGGGCGAAACTCCGTTTTGTTGCAGTGCAATATAGCAGCACTTGGTAACAAGCGCATGGAGTAAAACCACCAATGTCGAGTCGCCTTTGCGACAAACCGCCCTAGGCCCCGCCACAGCGCAGTAGCCCCTCAGGGAGCTGCCATGGCCCAGTCTGTAGCTATCAAAATTGATAGCATCTGGCGCAATACACACTAGCACTTGCGCCCATTTTGGCTTTACCCCTGCAGCTTGGGCTCCGCGTTGTCGTTCAGCCACGCCTCGAACGACTCGCGGGCCGAATTGCGCAGCGCGGGGCGGAAGGCGGTCTTGTTACTCAGGTAAAGGCAGTGCCGGATCACCGTGTAGGGGTTGAAGCTGGCCTGGGGGTTCTGGTCTTCAAAGTGCTGCTTGTAGCGCTTGACCACGCCAATCGTCTCCCGCATCAGGCTGTTGAATCGGGCGCGCGTCATGCCTGCCGACCAAGCCTGGATGTCGTCCACAAAACCATCCACCTTGGACGGTTCAAACTCGAAGTCCTTGAAGAAATGCGTGGCGATCTTTAGGAAGGTGAAGGCATTGAGCTCGCTGCTGGGGGCTGCAGCGCGGGCAGGAGCCTGCAAATCTGCGGCCGCGTCGGGTGCGGGTTCGGCAGTTTCGTCCGGGGCCTGCAGCAGTTCTGCCGCTGTGGCATCGCGGATCTGGCGGAACTCCCGGTCGGCCAGTTCGAACAGGGCCGACAGCACGTTGATGCGCCGCTTGAGCTGCCCCGGGATGGATTTTTTGTACTTGATCTTGTGGTCCAGCACGCTCCAAGAGTCCTGGATGATGGTGCGCACCTGCAGCTCGAAGGGCCACTGGGCATACGCCGCGTGCTCCGGCAGGTCGCGTTCGGCCACGCTCAGCCGCAGGTCCAGGTGCAGCCCCTTGTAGCCAAACGACGCCTCGGTGCTCTCCACCGCCGACACCTTGTCGGTCACATCAATGACCGCGAAATGGGCACGCACGATCTGGGCGATCTTTTCCAGCTCGTCTTCATACAGGCACACCACGCGCACGCCGATCAGGTCGGTGATGTAGGCCTGAATGTCGTAGGGGGTGTTGCTCTCTTCCAGCGCCGGACGGTATTTGCGCACGAACTTGCGCACGCATTCGTCCACATCCTTCACGCGGCCCTCCACCTTGGTGATGTCCACGCTGCCCGCCAGGGTCACCACCGCCGCCACCCGCGCGGTCAGCGCTGCACAGGCGTCTTCCAGCGCAACCGCCTGCGCGGTGTACCAGCTGCGAAATTGGGATTCCTCCAGATCGAAATCAAGCGATGCCATGCCAGGCCTTTGGGTTGAGTGTTGCCGGGTTGATTGGTGAGAGCTGGTGCGCAGGCACGGGACTGCCGCACAGCGGGTGCGAGCATAGCCGTGCAGCGTTCGCAAGCAGTGTGCAGTTTGCGCGCAAATGCCCCTTTTCGGCGCAGGACAGATGCTCATAATGGTGCAGCCCCTCGGGTCCACAGCCTGTGTACCGCCGACGCGCCTCCACCACCCAGGATGCCATGACACCAGAACCCGCTCCGCACACCGATGCGCCTGCACCGCAGGGGCCGGTGGCGTGGGCGCCCGACGGGGTGGCTGGCACGAGCAACCACCGTTGGTTGCCCGTGGTGCTGCCCCCGCTGATTGCGCTGCTGACCTTGGGCCTGACCTTTCTGTACTGGCAGAGCGAAGAGAAGAACACGCGGGCCAAGCGCGAGCAGAACTTTGAGGTGGCGGCCGACCAGATCGCCTACAACCTCAAGGACCGGATGGCGACCTACGAGGTGGTGCTGCGCGGCGTCAAAGGCTACTTTGAAGGCTCGGAGCGCATCGACCGCGCTGAGTTCCAGGCCTACGTGAATGCGCTGCAGTTGCAGGCCACCCGGCCCGGGCTGCAGGGGGTGTCGCTAATCCTGCAGTTCCCTGGCAATGCGCTGACCGCCCACCTGGAGGATATGCGCCAGCGGGGCTTCGACCAATATGCGGTGCGCCCGCCCGGCGAGCGCGCACTGATGGCCCCCATCACCCACATCGAACCGCTGGAGGGCCCCAATCTCAAGGCCCTGGGCTTTGATGTGCTGACCCTTCCACCCGCCAAGGAAGCGCTGGACCGGGCCCGCGACACCGGAGCGCTGGCGCTGTCGGGGCGGCTGACCCTGATGCAAAACGCAGCCCCAGGGTTGGTGATGTACATGCCCTTGTACCGCACCGACGCCGACAACGGCACGGTGGAGGGCAGGCGGCAAGGGCTGGCGGGCTGGGTGTCGGCGCCGTTTCTGATGGAGGATGTGATCCACGGCATGTCCCGTGAATTTGACGCCGACATCGGCCTGCAGATCATCGACAGCACCCCGGGCGCGGGTGCCGTGTCCCCCGTTGCCATCGCTGGAGACGCCGGTGCCGCCGCAGGTGTGCAGCTGTTCAGCAACCTGAAGGCGCCGGCCCTGGGGGCGGGTGGGCAGCCTTTGCAGGCGCGGCGCGAGCTGGAGCTGGGAGGGCGGCGCTGGACCTTGCAGATGGCGCCCCAGCCTGGCTTTGTGCAGCGCTTTCAGGACGATGGACACCACCCGGTGGCACTGCTGGGCACGGTGCTGAGCCTGATCCTGGCCTGGTTCACCTGGCTGCTGGCTACGGGGCGCGAGCGTGCCGTGGCCCTGGCGCGGGACATGACGGCCGAACTGCGCGCCACCCGCGACGACCTCGAAAGCACGCTCAGCGCCATTCCTGATCTGCTGTTCGAGCTGGGGCTGGACGGCTGCATCCACCACTACCGTTCGGCCCGATCGGGAGAGCTGGCGGTGCCGCCCGAGATGTTTCTGGGCCGCTTGCTGCGCGAGGTGGTGCCGCCCGAGGCCGCTGCCGGCTGCCATGCTGCGCTGCAAGCGGCGCACCACACCGGGTATTCGTCGGGCCATCAGTTCCGGCTGGAGCTGGGCGGCGTGACCCACTGGTTTGAGTTGTCGATTGCGCGCAAGGAGAGTGCCGCGCCTGGCGACGAACCCCGGTTCATCGCACTGTCGCGCGACATCACCGAGCGCAAGCAAGCCGAGGCGCGCTCACACCAGCTGGCCTACTTTGATGCGCTCACCGGCCTGCCCAACCGGCGCATGCTGCTGGACCGCATGGAGCACGCTTTGGCCAATGCGCAAAAGGCCGCCCAGGTGGGGGCCGTGCTCTACATCGACCTGGACAATTTCAAGCAGATCAACGACGCGCGCGGGCACACGGTGGGCGACATGCTGCTGATGCAGGTGGCCCAGCGGCTCACGCAGTTGCAACGCCCGGGCGACACCGTGGCCCGCCTGGGAGGGGACGAGTTTGTGGTGCTGGTGCACAACGTGGCGTCGGACATGGAGTCCGCCGGGCGCGCCGCGCTGCTGGTGGCCGAAGAAATGCGTACCGCGCTGGAGGCGCCGTACACCATCGACACCCACCTCTACAGCACCACCGGCAGCATCGGCATCACGCTTTTCCCCAAACGAGGCGAAGGCGTGGAAGACCTGCTGCGCGAGGCCGACACGGCCATGTACCGCGCCAAGGACCTGGGGCGCAATCGCATCCGCTTTTATGAAGCCGCCATGCAGGCCGACGTGCAGGAGCGCCTGGCGCTGGAGCAGGACCTGAAAAAAGCACAAGCGCTGGGCCAACTGGCGGCCTTTGTGCAAAACCAGGTGGATGCGGCCGGCAACGTGGTGGGCGGCGAGCTGCTGATGCGCTGGGACCACCCCGTGCGCGGCAACGTCCCGCCCAGCCGCTTCATCCCCATCGCCGAGGCCTCGGGCCTGATCCTGCGCATGGGCGACTGGATGATCCAGCAGGCCTGCGAGACCTTGTCGCGCCTGCAGGGGGCAGGGCACGCGCTGTCGCTCTCGGTCAACGTGAGCGAGCGGCAGTTTCGCCAGGACGACTTTGTCGAGCGCGTGCGCCACATCCTGGCCCACACCGGCGCCAACCCGGCCCTGCTGATCCTGGAGGTGACCGAAAGCCTTTTGATCGAAGACCTGGACGACACCATCGCCCGCATGACCGAGATCGTGCAACTGGGTGTGCGCTTTTCCATCGACGACTTTGGCACCGGCTATTCGAGCCTGGCCTACCTCAAGCGGCTCCCGCTCTACGAGCTGAAGATCGACAAGAGCTTTGTGGACGACACGCCCGACGACCCCAACGACACGGCCATCGTGCAGTCCATCATCTCGGTGGCCCGCCACCTCAACCTGCGCGTGGTGGCCGAGGGGGTGGAGACACGCGCCCAGGCCGATTTTCTCGTTGAGAGCCAGTGCGAGTGCCTGCAGGGCTACCTGTTCGGCCGGCCGGAGCCGCTGGCGGCGTGGGTGGGGCGGTTAATTAGGTAGTTGCTGCTGCCAGCGCGCCCGGCTCTGTGTGCTGCTCGGGCGCAGCGCTCGCATAGGCCTGCATTGCCAGCGCATGCACCTCCCGCGCGGGGCGGTCCTTGAGCAGATGGTTGCTCCACACCTGGCGCCAGATGCGGGCTCCGGGCAAGCTGTGGCGCAGGCCCAGCATGTGGCGGGCGATGTGGGGCCAGGGGGTGCCATGTTGCGCGGCTTCGCGCTCCATGTACTCGACCATGGCCAATTCCACTTCTTCGCGGGTCAGGGGGCAGGGAGTGCCGCCGTAGTAGAGCTGGTCCCAGCGGGCCAGCCACCAGGGGTTGTGGTACGCCTCACGGCCGATCATCACGCCGTCCAGATGTTGCAACTGCTCCTGCACCACGTCATCCGTGGTGATGCCGCCGTTGATGGCGATGGTGAACTGCGGAAACTCAGCCTTCAGGCGGTGCACCACCTCGTAGCGCAGGGGAGGGATGTCGCGGTTTTCCTTCGGACTCAGGCCCTGCAGCCACGCGTTGCGCGCATGCACGATGAACACGGTGCAGCCTGCCTCGGCCACGGTGCCGATGAAGTCGCGCACAAAGCCGTAGTCCTCCACCTTGTCGATACCGATGCGGTGCTTGACGGTGACGGGCACGCTCACCACGTCCTTCATGGCCTTCACGCAGTCGGCCACCAGCTGGGGGGCCTTCATCAGGCTGGCTCCAAAGGCGCCGCGCTGCACGCGGTCGCTGGGGCAGCCGCAGTTCAGGTTGATTTCGTCGTAACCCCATTCCTCACCCAGCCTGGCGGCCTGGGCCAGTTTGTCGGGCTCGTTGCCGCCCAGCTGCAGGGCCACGGGGTGCTCTTCGGCGTTGTAGCGCAGGTGGCGCTCGGTGCCGCCGTACAGAATGCCGCCCGCATTCACCATCTCGGTGTACAGCAGGGTCTGGCGGGTCAGCAGCCGGTGAAAGTAACGGCAGTGGCGGTCAGTCCAATCCATCATGGGGGCGACGGACATGCGCCAGGGGCTCAGGGTGGTTTCCACGGGCAAACAGCGAAGGCGGGGAGGGAAGGTTCTGCAGCAGAGCGGCCCCTCTGGTCGGGGGCGCTGCGGGGCTGCAGGTGCGAGCCCAGGATTATCCCACTGGCTGCGCAATAGGTGTCGCAGGAGGTTTTTGAGTCAAAACAGGTGCAGGCGCTAGTGCTGATTGCGCTGCGTGCTATCAATAATGAAGTGCAAGGGCCGAGGTGTTTGGCCCAGCGGACGTACTGTGAACGGTCGCCACCCCATCCAACCGTCCTAACCCAGGTCGCGCAACCCGTATTTCCGCACGATCGCGGCCCGCTGGCGCGGGTCGATGTTGATGTGAGCGGCATCGTGGCCCACTTGGGCCAGCAGGCGCGGGTCCATCACGCGGCGCCACAGGGGCGGCACATAGGCCAGCGTGAACATGCCGAAGTAGCCGATGGGCAGCTGTGGCACCTCGTCAAAGTGGCGCAGCGACTGGTAGCGGCGCAGAGGGTGGGCATGGTGGTCGGAGTGCCGCTGCAGATGGAACAGGGCCCAGTTGGAGAACACATGGTTGCTGTTCCACGAATGCTGGGGGCGGCAAGGTTCGTAGTGGCCGCTGGCGTCCTTGCGGCGCAGCAGCCCGTAGTGCTCGACATAGTTGGCCGAGGTCAGCTGAAAGTTGGCCCAGAACGACGCCGCGAGCAAAAACGGCAGGATCGCCACACCCAGCCACAGCGCCAGCCCGGCCCACAGCAGCGCCGTGACGAGCGCGGGCTGCAGGATCTCGTTGTGCCAGGACAGCAACGGCAGGTGCTGGCGGGCCAAGCGGTCTTTCTCCAGCGCCCAGGCGCGGCGTGCAGCACCGGGCATCTCGCGCAGCACAAAGTGGTAGATGGACTCGCCCATGCGCGACGAAGCCGGGTCGGCCGGGGTGGCCACGTCGCGGTGGTGGCCCCGGTTGTGTTCGATGAAGAAGTGCCCATAGGCCGTGGGCGCCAGCACCAGCTTGGCAAGCCAGCGCTCCAGCGCCGTGTTCTTGTGGCCCAGCTCATGCCCCAGGTTGATGCAGAACCCGCCCACGGTGCCCGTGGTCAGCACCATCGCCAGCACGCCATGCCAGGGCAGGGGCTGCGTCGCCACCCACCAGGCGCTGAAGAGGAAGGCGGCCCACAGCACCGGCACCAGCAAAAAGGTGATGCGGCGGTAGTACCGGTCGTTTTCCAATGCAGGCACGGCGGATTCGGGCGGGTTGCTCTGGTCCACGCCCAGCAGCCAGTCCAGCAACGGAGCGACGAGGTAGAAAAAGGCCACCGGCGCCCACAGCGCCAGCGGATCGCCCGTCCAGACCATCAACGCCGGGCCCGCGCCCACGGTGCAGGGCACCACCAGCGACAACAACCATGCATACCGCTTGCGGTCGCGGTAGGGCGGGGTGGTGGGGCGCTGGGCTTGCGGCATGGGGCGGCAGTGAAACACGGGCCTGCTATTGGTGAATTTTGGACCGGCGGGGCGCAAACGCCAGCTCTATTTGGCAAGTCGCTGCTGCTATAGAAAATTTGCCAAAAACACTTTGTAGCGCTTATTGATATTGCCCTGATAGCTATCATAAAAATAGCGTCTGGCATGGGCGAAAAGATGTGATGTAAACGGCCATTTGCCTTGCGTCCAGGCGGGGCAGTGCCCTGTTGAGTGATGCTCGCGGC
>OFJB01000671.1_pt1 | contig 15654 bp, 15 predicted proteins | sample 1775081 | NCBI WGS metagenome assembly OFJB01 (sample SAMN08195771, study PRJEB24354) | sludge metagenome | isolation source: initial sludge from phenol fed wastewater aerobic bioreactor | place: India: Nagpur | collected 2016-06-05 | reverse complement strand
CGATCTACCAACACCACCTCCGCGCCAGTGCTAGCTTTTCGTACCGTCACTTATTGCACTGAAAACGAGGAGACCCCGAGTCCTGCAGCGAGCGGTTCCTGGCGCGGCCGGAGTTGCGCATGCACTCGGACGAGCGCACATGATCGGCCGCGGCGTGCGGCGCATTGGGCACTGGACATCCTGGCGCGTGAGGTCGTAGAAGCCGACAGGGCAGGGGGGCTCCCCGTGGGCCACAAGTTGCAGTGCGAACGAGACAGTCAATCAGGCTTTGGGAGGGGCTCGGCACTTTGCATTGGTTGCCTACGCGATAGGCACCCTGGCACGTCGTGCGTGCTGACGCGGCCTGCTCGCCTGCGCTGAACGGGTTATCCACAGCTTTATCCGCGTATTCCGGGGATAAACAGGAGCTTCGCTGTTTCGGCGCTGCTGCGAGCGCCTACTTGGATTCGCTGGCATCCGGGAGCTTGAACAACGTACTGGGTCATCTTGTCCAGGAGCCCGAGCGGTGGAAGCTGGGCAGTTCAATTGAGGCGCGGCACGAGGGGAGTGAAGCGCGCTGGAGGCGTTCAAAGGCGCAGCAATGTCGATGAGGCCGCCTGATGGGGTGCGCGGCCGACGTACCGCACCGAAGCTACGAAGCCCGCGCTGTCCAGCGCAATATCGGCGTCGCGGGGGAGGGTGGGCGCCTCATCCAGTTTGCGCCCGGTGAATTCCTTGGCCCGGTCGACGCGAGCGAACGCGTTGGCCGAGACGAGCCCCAGATCCATGAGCCTGCCTCTCACGAGGGGTATGCCCACGTGGATGCTCGGCAACCAGGCATGCAGGTCGCGCGCACTCATTGCCACACCGCCCGCAGGCTTTTGACCAGCCACGCCGGAGCCGGCCCTCAGCTGGCCGCCGGCATGCACTGCTTTTCAAGTGCGTCGCGTTTTTGCACCACTTCGCTGTGCTGGTCTCGGAACTTCTGCGAGGCAGCGTCGAAGCGCTGCTTCAGCCGCTTGACGTCTTCTCCCCTCATGACGCGGTGCGTCGCCCCCTGGCTGACCATCTTCTTGATCAGCTCCTCATCTTTGGCTGCCGTTTCCTTCCATTGGCGGGCGATGATCTCATCCAGAACGGACTGCACGGCCTTGCGGTGCGCTTCCGGCAGCTTGTCGAACCAGCTCTTGTCGACGACGACGGCGGACGTGGCCAGTGCCATGCCTGGCACGCTGATACCGTGCTTGGCCGTGGCGCCCAGCACGTCGACCCAGCCGGCCGGCGAGCTCATGACGCCGTCGATCGCACCTTGGGCAAGCGCCGCGGACATTTCGGAAGCGGACATCGAGATCGGGCTCGCCTGCACCGTCCGCATAGCGTCCAGCATGATCTGCCCGCCGACGACGCGCACCTTCTGGCCTTTGAGGTCCTCCGGCCTCTGCACGTCGCGCGACTTCATGAGAAACATGAGGTCGGCGGTGCGCAGCAATCCGAGCACGCGCATGCCCTTGGGCTCGATGTAGCTGGAGATCTGCTGCGTGAAGCCCTTCGCGAAGCAGGCGTTCGTCATCTCCCTGCTGCTCAGCATGAATGGGAGACTAGCCACGCCGATGCGCGGATCGACCTGCTCCAAGCGCGAGGTCACCGGCCACACCATGTGCACGGCGCCGGTGCCGATCGCGCCGATCGCATCGCGATCGTTGTACAGCTGCGAGGCCGCAAAGTACTTGCCTTTCAGCTCGCCGTTGGTGCGCTTGGCGACCTCGTCGAGGAACTGCACGATGTACGGGCTCGGATTGGTGGCCATCGGGATCTCGCTGGTGATCACGATGTCGGCGAAACCGGCTGTCGACGCACAGAGGGCGGCGCAGGCCAGGACGCGTTTAAGGGTGCGAGTAGGGTTCACGGGTTCTCCTTTGATGGGGGGTCAATTCGGGCGCGGGGTGGGCGTATGCCAGTCGGTGGCCCGCTGGAAGCAGCAACCCAGCGCAAGGATGCGGTCTTCGGCGAGCGGGCGGCCGACGAACTGCACCGCCAGCGGCAGTCCCTTGTCGCCGGTGCCCGCCGGCACGGACAGCGCGGGCAGCCCGAGGTAGTTGGTGCCACGCGTCCAGAACGACAGCCGCTGGAATTCGCGTTCCAGCCGCGTCTGGTCGTCTCCGACGGTGGTTGCGACAGCAGGCGCTACGTCGGGCATCGTCGGCAACAGCAGGGCATCCGTATCGCGGATGAACTCGCTCACGAAGCGGCGCAGTAAGGGGCCGCGCAGGCGCAGTGCGTCGTAGTAGTCCATTGCGCTGGCGAGCAGGCCGCGCGACAGGCGCCTGCGCACTTGACGCCCGTAGCTGCCCGGCCGCGCCGCAAGCCCCTGCCTGTGGATGGCGGCAGACTCCACCGCCAGCATCACGGAGCCGAGCCGGCTGTACAGGTCGAGGTCCGGCAGGTCTACAGCGATGCAGGTCACGCCTGCGCGCCGTAGCGCATCGACAGCGTCCTTGAAAGCCGCGAGCATGGCGGCGGACAGCATCGGCCCCTCGACCAGGCGCGGCACGGCGACGCGCAGCGTCGCCGCCTCGCAAGTCATCCAGGCGGTCGAAGTGGGCGGCACATCCAGGCACACGGGGTCGCGCGGGTCCGCGCCGGCCATCGCCGTATACACCCAGCCACACAGTTCGGCGCTGCGAGCCAGCACGCCGATGCAGTCCAGGCTGGGGGCCAGCGGCATCGCGCCCGCCAGCGGAAGCCGGTATTGGGTTGGCTTCAAACCGGTTACCCCGCAACAGGCAGCAGGCAGGCGCACCGAGCCGCCGGTGTCGGAGCCCAGCGCAAAAGGCACATGGCCGGCCGCGACGGCCATACCGGAACCGCTGGAACTGCCGCCGGAGACGTGCTCGACGTTCCAGGGGTTGATGCCGGGGCCGTAAGACGCGTTCAGGCCGGTTGGTGACATCGCGTATTCCGCCATGTGCAGCGTGCCGAGGACAACGGCACCCGCTTGCTCCAGGCGCGACACCACCGTAGCCGCGATCTCGGCCGCGCACCTGCCTTCTCTCGTTGGCGAGCCCCAGCCGGCGACCCGACCGGGTCGGTCGAACATGTCCTTGATGCCGAACGGCATGCCATGCAGCGGGCCGCGCAGTCGGCCCTGTGCCCGCTCGGCGTCGAGCGCCTGCGCGCGTGCCGTGGCCTCGCCCTCGTCAATGGAACGCCAGGCGAGCTTGCCGACGAGGTCGGTAGCGGCCCGCTGGGCACAATGAAGAACCGCCTGCACGGCCGCGATCTCTGACGCGGGACCCAGGCTGCGCAGGGGCGGCCCTTCCCACGGCACCGGCGCGAGTTCGCGCAGCGTCGCCGCGAAGTCGGTGTCCGACTGCATCATGTCGAGCCCGGCAGCGGCGGCGGCCACCGTCGCGGACAGCCCGGCCACTGCCTCGGCCACGTCGTCGAGGTCCTCTGCGGGGATCGTGAACCCGCGCTGCTTGGCGGATTGCCCCAGCGCCTGGGAGCGCTTGCTGATGGTCACGTGAATTGCTCCTTGGCGGCAGCGGGCCGCCAGGGTTAATTGTCATGACAAATCGCCTAAACGCGCAAGCTCTCTCCGGCGAGGGATAACCCTAGCTCGTCCTCTCGATGGGCTGAGCGGTCTGGGCAGGGGCGGCCGTCGTCAGCGGGCGCCGGCGCTCCATTCGCGGCGCAGGACCGTGCTGTAGCTGAACCGGTCGGCGGGATGGATGCTGATGGCGAGCTCGATCAGTTCTCCCTGCCCGTTGCGGTAGCGGCGGCACACCCACAGCGCGGGGCTGCGCGGCGCCGCTTGCAGGTCTTCGGCCTGCCGGCGCGTAAGCGCAACAGCGCGGATCTCTTGCTCGACGGTGGCGACCACTTCGCCGAACTGCTCCTCCAAGGCCGCGTGCACCGCGCCCTTGAGCGGTCCCATGATGCCGCGGATGGATCTGAAGGCAGGATGCAGCCACAGCTCGGTGAGGCAGATCGGCTCGCGACGCACCTTTGCGTGCCGACGGCCTTGCAGCCAGAGCCAGGTCTCGCCGGGCCGTGCCTCGAGCATCGCGGCTTCCGCCTCGCCGAGGCGGCGAGTCTCGGCGGATTCGATGATCAGCGTGGTATCGGTCGCGTACTGGTACAGGTCACCCACCTCCGCGGTGCTCTGGCGGTACGCGGCGGCCGTGGCGCGCGCCAGCACCGTGCTGCCCACCCGTGGCTGGCGCGCGACCAGGCCCATGTGCACGAGGCGCTTGACGGCTTCGCGCGCGGTCGCGCGGCTCACGCCGAACTGCTCGCACAGCTCGAATTCCGTGGGCAGTTGCGATCCGACCGGGTACTTGCCGGTCTCGATTTCGTTGAGCAGGGTCTGCGCGAGCTGCACGTAGCGCGGCTGCGCAGCACCGAGGGCGAGGCGCGGCGCGGCGGCGGCCGGCACGCGGAGGCGGGTGCTCAATTGCGTAGTCCTGTTATTTGTACGAACAAATGGATGTTAGCCCGAATGGGCCCGGCAAGGACCCGCGTACTTTCGAACACACCCTGCGGCGAAACCTACTCACTGCCGGGCAGTTGCCTTGCCCGCGAGTCCTAGGTGAAAACCATGAGTGCAGAGTCGTGGTTTAGTTGTATTGTCCGGACATTCGAATATCTGGAGTGAAACGGATGACTCTTCCCGCCCCCGCTGCGCCGACTACTGGCGAACGCCATCGCGGCTCCCTTGGCCGCTACCTCGAAGAATTCAAGGTCGGGGACGTGTACGAACACTTCCCCGGCCGCACGATCACCGAAACGGACAACATCCAGTTTTCTTTGCTCACGATGAACTACCACCCGATGCACTGCGACTCGAACTTCGCGAAGAAGAGCGAGTTCGGCAAGCCGCTGGTCAACAGTGGCCTGACGCTGGCGATCGTGCTGGGCATGACCGTCAACGACGTCAGCGGCAAGGCGATCGCCAACCTCGGCTGGACCGACATCAAGCTCACGGCCCCCGTATTCCCCGGCGACACGGTGTACGCCGAGTCCCAGGTGCTCGAGATGCGCGGATCGAAGACGCGCCCGACTCAGGGCATCGTCACGGTGCGTACCACCGGCAAGAAGGCCGATGGCACCGTGTTCATGAGCTTCGTTCGAAGTGTCCTGATTCCCAAGCGCGGCCACGGCGTGCAGGACATCGTCGCCTGATTCTTCCCGCAACACACCAATTCCCCAAGGAGACAAACCATGCTGAACTCCACGCACCGCGCGCTCGCGGCCATAGCGGCCGTCGCGATCGCATTCTTAGCCGGCGCCGCCGCGGCCGCCGACCTCGTGCTGCCCAGTGAAGTCGCCGCGACGCACTGGAAGACCCGGTATATGAACGAGTTCGCCGAGGAGGTGAAGAAGCGCACCAACGGCGCCGTCAATGTCAAGGTGTTCCCGGCGGGCCAGCTGTACAACGACCAGGACGCGATGGCGGCCCTGGGCACCGGCGCGGTCCACATGGTCTGGCCGGTGGCCGTACGGCTGGAGACCATCGACCCACGCACCGGCGCCATGAACCTGCCGTTTGCGATTTCCGACGAGCAGATGCTGAACCAGTGCTTTAACACCGGCGTGACGCACCTCATGTCGTCGTACGTGGAGCCGCGCAACCTGAAGGTGCTGGGGTTCCTGCGCACCAGCGACCTGATGTTCACGTTCCGCGACCGGGACGTGAAGAAGATGGAAGACCTCAAGGGCACGAAGGTTCGCGTCACCGGCGGCAAGGTGTTTCTCGACATGATGCGCTCGCTCGGCACGAGCCCGGTCTCGATGGCCGCCTCGGAAATGAGCACCGCGCTGTCGCAGGGCGCCATAGATGGCATCTTCACCTCTCCCGCCGGTTGGGCCGAGATGATCGGCATGTCGGCCAAGTACGCCTGGTACGTGCCGGGCATGTCGGTGGCGACGTACGCCGTGGTGGTGGACAAGAACTGGCTGGATGGTCTGCCCGCGCAGCACCGCAAGGCGGTGACCGACGTGGTCGCCGAGATCGCAAAGCGCCAGTGGAAGGAAGCGATCGAGGAAGACAAGAAGATGATCGCGAAGATGACCAGCCAGGGTGCCGTGTTCCGCACCGCTGACAAGGCTGAGATTGCCCGCTGGCGTGCGCGTGCCGCGCCGGTGAGCAAGTCTTTCACCGACAATCACCCCGGCGTCGCCAAGAAGATGGCCGACCTGGGCAAGACCTGCAATGCGAACTGAGGCCATGCAAGCCGCAGCCATGCACGTCGAGTCGATGCAAGCAGAGCCGATGAAAGGCGAAGCAGCGTCCGCGCGACCGGCCAGTCGCTCGCTGTGGGACCGCTTCGAGTCCGGTCCCGTCCTGGCGATCGCCAGCCTGCTGTTCATCGCCTCGACCGGTGTGATGCTGTCCGAAGGCATCAACAGGGCGACTCGCGACATCAGCTTCTTCTGGGCGGAAGAATCGGTACGCTTCCTGATGATCTGGGCGTTCTTCCTTACGCTTGGCGCAGCCGGACGTCACGGCCTGCATATCCGCACCGAGATGCTGGTCGACGCCATGGAACCGCGCGTTCGCCGGCTGATGCACCTTGGCGCGGTCGTCGCGGGCATCGTGTTCACCGCCGCGCTGTTCGGTGCCTCCTTCCCTCAACTGGTGCGCTACTACACGATGGGCATGATGTCCGAATCCAACCTTGACATCCCGCAGTGGGTCGTCTTCTGCGCCATGCCGTTGGGAGCGGCGCTGTGGTTCGGCTACTACCTGCGCTGCCTGGTTTCATGGATCAGGGGCGAGGACCCGTTCACCAGCGCCGGCGTGACCGGCTCGGAGTTGTGACATGGCAATGATGTCCCTCTTCGCCGTTGCGATGATGCTGGGGCTGCTTGCGATCGGCTCGCACGTTGCCGTGGCCATGGGCGTGGTCACCACCGGCATGGTGCTGGCCTTGGACGGCGTGCCCATGACCGTGATCGCGCAAACGGCCTTCAAGTCGGTCAACAGCTACCCGCTGATGGCTATCCCGATGTTCGTCCTTGCCGGTAACCTCATGATGAAGGGCAACATCGCCGGTCTGATGATCGACCTGATCGGCAGCTTGGTCCGGGTGGTGCGAGGCGGCCTGGCTTTGACCGTGATGATCACGTGTGTCTTCTTCGCCGCCATCTCAGGCTCGAGCGTGGGCTCGGCAGCAGCGATCGGCGCGGCGACGGTCAAGGGACTCAAGGCAGAGGAGTACCCTGCGCGTTTTTCCGCCGGACTCGTGGCGGTCGGTGGCACGATCGGTCTGATGATCCCGCCGTCGCTGGGCTTCATCCTGATCGGCTCCATCGTCGGGCTGCCCGTGGACAAGCTGTTCATCGCCGGCGTGCTGCCCGGCCTGATGGAAGGCGCCATGCTGCTGATCGCAGTGGCGTACATGTCGCGGCGCTTCGGCTACGGCAAGACCACCGCCCGCCCGGACTGGACCGGCTTCACGCGGCGCCTGCCCAAGGCGGCCGCGGCCGTGCTGATGCCGGTATTCATCATCGGCTCGATTTATACCGGCATGCTCACGCCGACCGAAGTGTCCGCGTTCGCCGCCGCTTATGCCGCCATCCTATGCCTGTTCGTCTACCGCAGCGTGAACGCCTGGGGAACGTGGCAGGCGGTGAAGGACTCGCTGCTGCAGTCCACCATGATCTTTACGGTGGTGATGGGCGGCAGCCTAGTGGGGTTCGTCCTGGCTCGCATGGGCGTGTCGGCGGCGGTCGTGGACTTCATCAAGGGCATCAACATGACGGGTTGGCAGTTTCTGCTAATGGCCAACCTGATCCTGCTGGTGCTGGGCATGTTCGTCGACGGCGTGGCGATGATCGTGCTAACCGCGCCGCTGCTGTTTCCCATCGCCACGGCACTGGGGATCAACCCGATCCACTTCGCCGTCATCATGGTCGCGAACGTGGAGATCGCGACGCTCACGCCACCGGTCGGCCTGAACCTGTTCGTGATGAGCGGCATCTCCAAGCTGCCGGTGCACGAGGTGGCGCGGGGTGTGCTGCCGTTCTATTTTGTGCGCCTGGTTGGACTGGCCCTGATCACCTACGTGCCGGCGATTTCGCTGGCGCTCATCTGAGGATTCAACAGCATGACGAAAGACAACGACACCATCTCCGGCCGCCTGGCTCGCTTCGCCGGCGAGCTGCGCGCCGAAGACATTCCGGCCAGCGTGCTCGAGCGGGCCAAGTATCTGATCCTCGACGCGGTCGGCATCGCCTGGGCTTCGACGCATTTCGACTTCGCGCACCGCACGCTGTCGGCGTTGACCGAAATGTCGGCGGGCCAAGGCAAGACGCCCGTGATCGGCCTGGCGCATCGCCTGCAGCCGCGCGACGCAATGCTCGCCAACGGCCTGCTGGTGCACGGCCTGGACTTCGATGACACGCACGCGCCGGGCGTGATCCATGCGACGGCGAGCTGCTTCCCAAGTGCGCTCGGCGTAGCCGCGCTGGCGGACCTCGACGGCCTGTCGCTGCTCACGGCCTACGTCGCCGGCATGGAAGCGTCCACGCGCCTGGGCGCGGTCGCCAAGGGCGGCTTCCACCAGGTCGGCTTCCACCCGACGGGCCTGATCGGAACCTTCGGCTGCGCGCTCATCGCCGGCCGCCTGCTTGGCCTGACCGGCAAGCAGCTGGAGGACGCGCAGGGCATCGCACTCAGCGTTGCTTCGGGTAGTCTCGAGTTCCTTCAGGACGGTGCCTGGACCAAGCGCATGCACCCAGGCTGGGCCGCGGTCGCTGGATACACTGCCGCCACGATGGCACGCCATGGGTTTGCCGGGCCCGGCAAACCATACGAGGGCCGCTTTGGCCTGTTCCCGAGCCATCTCGGCGCACTGATGGATAAGGCCGATCTGTCGCTTGCTACGGAGGGTCTTGGCAACAAGTGGGAGGTGCCGGTCGTCTCCATCAAGCCGATCCCGGCCTGCCACTTCACGCATGCAAGTGCCGACGCCGCGGCGATTCTGCGGGAGCAGCACGGCCTGAAGGCGTCCGATATCGAGTCGGTGCGCGTGCTGGTGCCAGCGGAAGTCGTCAAGACGGTCTGCGAGCCGGTCGCGACCAAGCAGCGCCCGCAGAACAGCTACGACGCGCAATTCAGTATTCCGTACACCGTGGCAACCGGCCTGCTGCGCGGTAGTTTCGGGCTGCAACATCTGGAGGAGCAGGCCCTGCAGGATGCGGAAGTGATCAGCCTCGCGCACAAGGTGAAGTACGAGGTTGACCCCAACTCGCCCTTCCCGAAGTATTACTCGGGTGAAGTAATCGTCTCTACGACGGATGGTCGCGAGTTGCGTCATCGCGAGGAGATCAACCGCGGCGCATCGGATCGGCCGCTCAGCGCAGCGGACATCGAAAAGAAGTTCGTCAGCAATGCAACGCTGGCGGCCAGCCCAGCGCGCGCGCAGCAGCTGCTCGATACGGTGCTCACGCTCGACCGCGCACCCTCGGCGCGCTTGCTGGCGCAAGCGCTTGCCCGCTGACATACACGTAAAGGAGTCAACGCAATGAAGCGCGACATGGATGACGAGCAGCTGATCCTGGATGCCGTCGAGAAATTCCTGGAGTCCGAGGTGCGCCCCCACGCGCACAAGCTCGAGAAGGACGACATTTACCCTGCGGAAATCGTCGAAAAGATGAAGGAGATGGGTCTGTTCGGGTGCATCATCGACCCCGAATATGGCGGGATGGGGCTGTCCGCCTCCACTTACGCCAAGATCATCGAACGAATCGCGGGGGTATGGATGTCGATCTCGGGCATCATCAACTCGCACCTGATCATGGCGTGGGCGGTGCAACGCAACGGCACCGAGGAGCAGAAGCGCTATTACCTGCCTAAATTCGCGACCGGGGAACTGCGCGGCGGCGTGGGCCTGACGGAGCCGGACGCCGGAACCGATCTGCAGGCAATCCGCACGACCGCAGTCCGGGACGGCGATCACTACGTGATCAACGGCGCCAAGACCTGGATCACCAACAGCATGTACGGCAACACGATCGCGTTGCTGGTGAAGACTGATACGCATGCGCAGCCGCGGCACAAGGGGATGAGCCTGTTCATCGCCGAGAAGGGGCCGGGCTTCAACGTCACGCGCAAGCTGGAAAAGCTCGGCTATCGGGGCATCGACACCTGCGAGCTGCAGTTCGACAATTACCGGGTGCCTGCCGACCGTCTGATTGGCGCAGTGGAAGGTAAGGGCCTGCAGCACGTGCTGAACGGCCTGGAACTGGGGCGCATCAACGTGGCGGCTCGTGGCGCCGGCGTCGCGCGCGCGGCCCTGAAGGAAGCAGTGGCGTACGCGCAGCAGCGCAAGACCTTTGGCAAGCCGATCTGCGAGCACCAAGCCATCCAGCTCAAGCTCGGAGAGATGGCGACGCGCTGCGAAGCCGCGTCGCTGCTCGTGCAGAACGCTGCCGAGAAGTTTGACGCCGGTGAGCGGTGCGACATGGAAGCCGGCATGGCGAAGTACTTCGCCACCGAGTCCGCCATGGAGAACGCGCTGGAGTGCATGCGCATCCACGGCGGCTACGGCTACTCCAAGGAGTTCAACGTCGAGCGCCTGTACCGGGACGCACCGCTGCTGCTGATCGGCGAAGGCACAAACGAGATGCAGCGCATCATCATTTCCAAGCAACTGATCGAACGGAATCCGGCATGAAACTGCCCCTGGAAGGTCTGCGCGTCGTCGCGGTCGAGCAGTACGGTGCTGGCCCCTTCGGCACCCAGCACCTGTCCGACCTCGGTGCTGAAGTGATCAAGATCGAGAACCCGAAGGATGGCGGTGACGTTGGTCGCACCGTCGGGCCGTACTTCTTCGGGCCCGGCGACAGCCACTTTCATCAGTCGTTCAACCGCAACAAGAAGAGCATGACGCTGGACTTGAAGACTCCCGGCGGCAAGAAGATCTTCCATGAGCTGGTGAAAACGGCGGATGCGGTGTTCGACAACCTTCGCGGCGACCTGCCCGAAAAGCTCGGGCTTACATATGAGGCGCTCAAGGAGGTGAACCCGCGTATCGTATGCGGTCACCTGTCCGCGTACGGTCGTACCGGGTCGCGCGTGGCTTGGCCGGGTTATGACTACCTGATGCAGGCGGAGGCGGGTTACCTCTCCTTGACCGGAGAACCGGACGGACCGCCAGCTCGCATGGGCCTGTCGATCATCGACCTGATGACCGGCGTCACGGCGGTCTTGGGGCTGCTCGCGGGCATCGTCGACGCGCGCGCGACCGGGGTCGGCCGCGACGTGGACGCGAGCCTCTACGACGTGGCGATGAACAACCTGAACTACGTGGGCGCCTGGTACCTGAACGAAGGCAAGGTGGTCTCGCGTGAGCCACGGTCGGCGCACCCGTCGCTCACGCCAAGCCAGCTATATCGCACCAAGGACGGCTGGATCTTCGTCATGTGCAACAAGGAGAAGTTCTGGCGTGTCCTGGCAGAAGCCATTGGCATGCCAGAATGGTCCGACCACCCCGACTACTGCGACTACAAGTCGCGCCTGGCGCACCGAGAGCAACTCACCGCCGACATGGACGCCGTGTTCGGCACCGCAACCACGCAGGCCTGGATCGAGCGTCTCGCCGGCAAGGTGCCGGTAGCGCCGGTGTACGACGTGGCGCAAGCACTGGAGAACCCCTTCGCCCACGAGCAGGGTCGGATCATGGAGGCGCCGCACCCGACGCGCGGGACTATCCGCACGCTTGCGTGCCCGATCCGCTCGCCCCAGTCCCAGCCGCGTGTGGGCATTGCGCCAAGAATGGGTGAGCACACCCGCGAGCTGCTGTCAGAGCTGGGCTACGATCCCGGCGAAATAGCGGCCTTGGCAGCATCAGGCGTACTATGAGTGCGGTGCCAAGTGCGGAGATTGTTGCAACACAGCCTCAGTATGTGCTGGTGGCGCAGACGCTGATCGACGACATCCGCCGCGGACACTACGGCGTCGGCGACCTGCTGCCGCCGGAGACGGCCCTGTGCACGCAGTTCGGCGTCAGCCGGCACACGGTGCGCGAGGCCATGCGGCTGCTGATCGAGCGCGGCCTGGTTACACGGCAGCGCGGCATCGGCACCACGGTCACCTCCCGTGAGCCGCGTGCGCACTACACGCAGTCCACTGCTTCCGTGGCCGACCTGCCGCAATACGTCGAGGAGACGCGGCTGGTCACCAAAGAGGTCAAGGATGTTCTCGCTATGGGCGAGCTGTCCGAACTGCTGGCCTGCCCGCCCGGGCAGCGCTGGCTGTACGCACGCGGCTTCCGTTATCTCGGCAGCAGCAAGGACCCTATCGCGCTCACCCACATATACATCAATGCGGCGTACGCCGGCATCCAGGGGCTCATCGGCGCGCCCAACGCACCGGTGTACTCCCTGATCGAGCGCCAGTATGGAGAGCGGGTGGCCGAAGTCAAGCAGCGCATCGACGCCAAGGTAATCACCCCCGAGGAGGCCAAGGCCCTCAGCGTATCCAGCGGCAGCGCGGGGCTGGTGATCACGCGGCATTACTACGCGGTGTCTGGCCGCCTGCTCGAAGTGGCCGTGAACCTGCATCCGGCGGAGCGCTTCTCGTATTCGATGTCCTTGCGCACTGCGCCGCTGTAGATCGATGGGCGACACGCTCAAGACCCTGGCCACGACGCTGGCCGTGCAGATGCTTGGCTCGATGGCGCTGCTGACCGTCCCGGTGCTCGCGCCGGCGGCGGCGCGCGACGTCGGCGTTCCGGCCGCCTACGTGGGGCTCTACATCGCGCTGGCGTACGGGGCCAGCATGATGTCCAGTCTCGCCTGCGGCGACCTGATCCGCCGCTTCGGCGCGATCCGCGTGAGCCAGCTGTGCCTGCTGCTGTGCGCGCTGGGTTCGCTGTTAGCGGCCGGCGGCACTCTCGGCTTCTTCGCCGCCAGCGCCCTGTTCATGGGAATGGGCTACGGGCCCATGACCCCGGCCAGCTCGCACGTGCTGGCACGCACGACATCGGCGACGGCGATGTCGCTGGTCTTCTCGGTCAAGCAGACGGGCGTGCCCCTGGGCGGCGCGGTCGCCGGCGCGCTGGTGCCGGCACTCGTCGTGGGCATCGGCTGGCGCTTCGCGCTGGCCGTGGTCGCCGCCGCTTGCGTATTCGTCGCGTTGCTTGCGCAGCGAGTCCGCGCGGCGCTGGACGAGGACCGGGAGCCGGGGCGGCGCATTCATTTGGGCAGCCTCGCAGGGCCGCTGCGCGTGGTGCTCACCACGCCCGACGTGCGGCGCCTGGCGTTCATGTCCTTTGTCTATTCCTCGCTGCAGCTGTGCCTGGTGACCTATCTCGTCACTTATCTCACCGGCAGCGTCGGCTACAGTCTCGTGCAGGCGGGATTCATGATGTCGGCGGCGCAGGCCGCAGGGGTCGCCGCGCGTATCGGCTGGGGCGCGCTCGCGGATCGAACGCGCAAGCCGGTGGGGGTGCTCGCGTTCATCGGTAGCGGCATGGCCGTCGGCGCGCTGGCGACGGGTGCATTCGACGCGACGTGGCCGCCGCTGCTGGTGGCGGCCGTGTGCGCCTGGTTCGGCGCCACCGCGATCTCGTGGAACGGCGTATACCTGGCTGAGGTCGCGCGGCGTGCGCCTCAGGGCCGAGCCGTCGAGGCCACCGGCGGCTCGCTCGCGTTCACTTACTTTGGCGTGCTCGTGTGGCCGCCGCTGTTCGGCCTGGCCGCGGAGCACGGTGCCGGCTTCGGCATCGCCTTCGCATTCCTCGCGCTGCCGGCTGCCGGGTGCGCTGCGTGGCTGTGGCTCTCGCACCGGTCGGCGCAGCGTCTTCAACTCAAGGAGTCCCTTTCGTCATGAGCGAAAAATCGTTCCTGTTCGTGCCCGGCAATCGGCCGGAGCGCTTCGACAAAGCCTGCGGCACCGGCGCCGACGCCGTGATCCTTGACCTCGAGGATGCGGTGGCGCCGGCCGGCAAGGAGGCCGCTCGCGAGGTCGTCCGCCGGTGGCTGCAGGAAGGCGGCCGCGCGTGGCTGCGCGTGAATGGCACCGATACGCCGTGGCATCGGGGCGACCTTGCGTTGCTGGATTTGGAGGGTGTGCTGGGCGTGCTGTTGCCCAAGGCCGAGCGTCCGGACGAACTGCAGGCGCTGGCGACGCGCACGCGCGGCGACACGCCGCTGATGCCGCTGGTTGAGACCGCGGTGGGCTTGTGGAACGCGCGCGAACTGGCGTCGGTCGCCGGCGTGCAGCGCCTCGCCTTTGGCTCCGTCGATTTCCAGGTCGACCTTTCGATCCAGGGCGACGGCGAGGAGCTGCTGTTCGCGCGTTCACAGCTGGTGCTCGCTTCCCGCGTGGCGGGCGTGCTGCCGCCGGTGGATGGTGTGACCGTCGCGATCGACGACGATGCCGTGCTGCAGGCGGATGTCGCGCGTGCGCGTCGCCTCGGGTTCGGCGCAAAGCTGTGCATCCATCCGCGGCAGGTGCGGCCGATCCAGGCGGGCTTTCGCCCGCCAGCAGCGGACATCGAGTGGGCGCGGTGCGTCATCGAGGCGGCCGACGCCGCCGGTCATGACGCGGTGCGCCTGGACGGCAAGCTCGTGGACAAGCCGGTCATCGACCGCGCCCGTGCGCTGCTGCAGGCGAGCGCCGCATGAGCGCCTCCATGCACGCCGCGCTCGTCGCGGACGAAGCTGGCTTCATGGCGCAGCACCTGCCCTTGCAGGGCGCCCGCATTGTCGAACTGGGCTGCGGAAAGGCCGAGCTCGCGCGTCGCCTGCTGGAACGCCACGGGGTGAAGGAAGTGACCGGGTTCGAAGTCGACGTGCGCCAGCACGCCGCCAACCTGGCGGCCACGACCGTTCACGGGTTGCGCTTCGCCGCCGGCGGGGCGGAAAGCATCCCCCTGCCTGATGCCTGCTGCGACGGCGTGATGATGCTCAAGTCCTTGCACCACGTGCCGATGCCGCTCATGGATCAAGCCATGCGCGAGATCGCGCGCGTCCTGGTGCCGGGCGGCTGGCTGTATGTGAGCGAGCCGGTATATGCTGGCGTGTTCAACGATCTAGTCAGGCGCTTCCACGACGAGGGCGAGGTTCGCGCCGCGGCGTACGCGGCGCTGCAGCGCGCGGCCGAGCGGAGCCTGCTGTCGTGGGACAAGGAACTGGTGTTTGAGACGCCGCTGCACTTCAGCGACTACGAAGACTTCGACCGGCGCATCGTGCAGGCGACACATTCCGAGCATGGCCTGTCGCCGGAACTGGCACGCGAGGTTCGCAATTGCTTCCAGCGCCACGTCGGTGAGGACGGCGCTCGCTTCGTGCGCGAGATGCGCATCAACTTCTTGTCGCTGCCGCGCGCGCATAGTTCAGCGCGCTGAGATATCGGCCGGTAAAGGCGCGTGATGGCGCGGCGACGTTTGGGAGCAGTGGTCATGTTCGGTAAGCCATGCGATGCAGCAATCGCCCCGCGGATCGTGTCCTCTGCGAGCCATTGAAGATGGCTGCCATAAGCGCAAGCACCGGCTGCCGAAAGCAAGCGTGACAAGCATCGCCAACGTGCCGCCCGCTCGTCGATGCCGAGGCCGCTCAGGCGAACTGCAGTTCCATCGTGCCTACGCGGGGTCTCCTCGTTTTCAGTGCAATAAGTGACGGTACGCAAAGCTAGCACTGGCGCGGGGGTGGTCTGGGTAGACC
>OFJB01000670.1_pt1 | contig 15667 bp, 10 predicted proteins | sample 1775081 | NCBI WGS metagenome assembly OFJB01 (sample SAMN08195771, study PRJEB24354) | sludge metagenome | isolation source: initial sludge from phenol fed wastewater aerobic bioreactor | place: India: Nagpur | collected 2016-06-05 | reverse complement strand
AGGGCGGCGCGCAGATGGGCGCCTACAGCGCCGCCAAGAGCGCGCTGATGCGCCTGACCGAATCCATGTCGGCCGAGTTGCGCGACGCGGGCATCAACGTCAACGCGGTGCTGCCTTCCACGCTGGACACGCCCGCCAACCGCGCCGCCATGCCCGACGCCGACCCCGCGCGCTGGGTGGCGCCGGCCGCGCTGGCCGAGGTGATCGCGTTTCTGGCCTCGGATGCGGCGCGCGCCATTCACGGCGCGCTGATTCCGGTGTACGGGCGGGTGTAGCCGTTCACCAGGCCGGCTTGTCGTGGCCCACGCGCCGCAGCACGAAGGGGCTTTTCAGCGCCGGCTGGCCGGCATGGGGCACCTGCTCCCAGGTGCCGCGGATCTCGCGCCCGCAACGGGCGGGCACCAACTGGCCGGTCCAGAAGGCATACAGGCTCTTGCCGTCGCGCGACTCGTCCAGGTTCAGCTCGCCGTCCTCGATGTCGCCCGAGGCGATGGCGGGCGCGCCGCCATAGTCCAGCTCGCCGCGCAGGCTGGCGGCAAAGTCGGGGTGCTGGCGCAGTTGCATGCGGCCGCGCTGGCCCAGCGCGCTCAGCTCGAAGGTCCAGGTGCCGTACAACTGCGGCGCACCCCAGCGGGCGAGGTCGGGGCAGGCCGGGTTGACCGTGCTGGCAGGCGCCTTGGCCTGGGCGCTGTTTTTTGAGTCATTTGGGGCTGTGGCGCAGGCGGAAAGTGCGCAAACAGCTATCAAAACAATAGTTGACTGGACGTGTTGCCAGGCGGTCATGCCGGGGTGCGTGCGTTGTGCGTCAGTGCTGGTGGCGGTGGTGGACATCGGGGAAATGCGGGTGCGTGTGCGTCAGGGCGTCGTGCCGGTGCCAGTGGCTGTGCCGGGTGCCGGGCGGGACGGGCGGATCGTGCCGGTGCCGATGGTGCGCATCGTGCGCGTGCAGGTGCTCGTGCGCCAGCGGCTCGTGCGTGTGCGGGTGGCTGTGGCGCTCGGTCAGGTGCAGCCAGATGCCCACGGCCATCAGCGCGCCGGCCAGCAGCAGCGGCACCGTGACGGGGTCGCCCAGCGCCACCGCCAGCACGGTGCCGAAGAACGGCGCGATGGAAAAGTACGCCCCGGTGCGCGCCGTGCCCAGGTGCCGCAGGCCCAGCACGAACCAGCTCAGGCTGACGCCATAGGCCAGAAACCCGACCAGCAGGGACGCGGCGACGACCGGCGCGCGTGGCAGCGTGGCCCCCAGCCCGAAGGCCAGCGCCAGGTTGATCGAGCCGGCCGCCAGGCCCTTGACGCAAGCGATCCAGCTCGCGTCGGCCAGCGACACCTTGCGCGTCAGGTTGTTGTCCAGGCCCCAGGCCAGGCAGGCGCCCAGCACCGCCAGCGCCGGCCAGGCGCCGGCAAAGCGGGCTTCGCCGGGCCAGCTCAGCACTGCGGCGCCCAGGGCGATGGCCGCCATGCCCAGGGCGATGCGGCGATCGACGTTTTCCCGGAAGGCCAGCCACGCCAGCAGGGCCGTGAACACGCCTTCGGCGTTGAGCAGCAGCGACGCGCCCGATGCCGGCATGCGCGTCAGGCCCAGCATCAGCAGCACCGGGCCGACCACGCCGCCGGCCAGCACGGCGCCGGCCAACCAGGGCCACTCGGCGCGCGACAGCTGGACCGCCGGCGCGCGCCGCAGCCGGCGCACGGCGCCCAGGCCCAGCCCCGAGCCCAGATAGAGCAGGCCCGCCAGCAGCCAGGGGTTGGCTTGCGCCAGCAGCAGCTTGGCCAGTGGCGTGCCGGCGCCGAACAGCAGCGCGGCGCCCAGGGCGGCGGCCACGCCCGGCTGGCGCAAACCCGAGATCCATGGCGTGTTCATGATGGTGCGGCAAGGCGGGGCGCTGAGCGAGACTCTACGCCGTCGAGCCCGTGGGCGCGGCGGCAGAGGCGTCGGCCGCGCGGCGGGCAAATTCGGCGCGCAGGGCCTTGAGTTTTTCACGCGGGTCTTCGCGCACGGTGGCTTGGTTCAGCGCCATCTCGGCGATGAAGCGGCTGGGCTGCGCGGCCACCACTTCGCGCCCGCGCTTGCGCCGGCGCGTCCAACTGACGGCCAGCGTGAGCTTGGCGCGGGTGATGCCCACGTACATCAGGCGGCGCTCTTCCTGGATGCGCGCGGCCTGGGCGGCAGCACCGGCGTCTTCGTCGGGGCGAAACGGCAGCAGGCCTTCGTTCACGCCGGCCAGCAGCACGTGCGGCCACTCCAGGCCCTTGGCGGCGTGCAGGGTGGAGAGGGTCAGCACGTTGGGGTCCTGCTCGCGCTCGTTCAGGGTGGAAATCAGCGAGATGGTTTGCGCCACCTCCAGCAGGCTCTTGGGTTCTTGCCGCAGGCTGACGCCGGCCGCGTCCTCGATCTGGCCGCCGCAGCGCCCGGCCATCCAGTCGCAAAAGTCGATCACGTTGCTCCAGCGCGCGGTGGCCTGCGCGGGGCTGTCGGCGGTATCAATCAGGTGCTGCTCGTAGGCGATGTCCTTGAGCCAATCGGTCAAGAAGGCACGCGCGCCTTCGTGGCCGATGGTGTGGCCCGCGCGATGGCGCAAGTCGTTCAGCGCGCGGCCGAATTCATGCAGGCTGGCGATGGCGCGCGCCGGTAGCGCGGCGGGCAGCGAGTGGGCAAACAGCGCGCCAAACAGCGACAGATGCGCCTTGCCGGCAAATTCGCCCAGGGCGCCCAGCGTCTGGTGGCCGATGCCGCGTTTGGGCGTGGTGACGGCGCGCAAGAAGGCCGGGTCGTCGTCCTCGTTGATCCACAGGCGCAGCCAGGCGCACAGGTCCTTGATCTCGGCGCGGTCGAAAAAACTCTGGCCGCCCGAGACCTTGTACGGGATTTGCGCCCGCCGCAGCGCCTGCTCGAACACGCGCGCCTGGTGGTTGGCACGGTACAGGATGGCGAAGTCGCGCCATTCCTTGCTGGCGGAGGTTTGCCGCAGGCTCTGGATGCGGGCCACCGCGCGCTCGGCCTCGTGCGCCTCGTGGTCGCAGTCCACCACGCGCACCGGCTCGCCCTCGCCCAGCTCCGAATACAGGCGCTTGGGAAACAGCTTGGGGTTGGGGCCGATGACGTTGTTGGCGGCGCGCAGGATGGCGCTGGTGGAGCGGTAGTTCTGCTCCAGCTTGATGACCTTGAGTTGCGGGTAGTCCTGCGGCAGGCGCCGCAGGTTGTCCAGCGTGGCGCCGCGCCAGCCGTAAATGCTCTGGTCGTCGTCGCCGACGGCGGTGAAGTGGCCGGCCGCGCCCACCAGCAACTTCATCAGCTCGTACTGGGTGGCATTGGTGTCCTGGTATTCATCCACCAGCACATGGGCCAGGCGCGCTTGCCACTTGTGCGCCACCTGTTCGTGATCTTGTAGCAAACGCAGGGGCAGCCCGATCAGGTCGTCGAAGTCCACGCTCTGATAGGCCGTCAGGCGCTCCTCATAGCGCGCCATCAGGAGGGCGGTTTGCCGCTCGCCTTCGCCGGTGGCCTGGGCCAGCGCGGCGGCGGCGTTCAGGCCCGCGTTCTTCCAGCCGCTGATGGCCCATTGCCACTGGCGCGCGGTGGCGGCGTCGGTGGTTGCGCCGCAATCCTTCAGCAGGCTCAGCACGTCGTCGCTGTCCAGGATGCTGAACTGGGGCTTGAGGCCCAGCACGGCGCCATCCTCGCGCAGCAGGCGCACGCCCAGCGCGTGAAAGGTGCAGATCAGCACCTCGCCGGCGGCCTTGCCCACCAGGCCGCGCGCGCGCTCGCGCATTTCGGCGGCGGCCTTGTTGGTGAAGGTGATGGCGGCGATGCGGGCGGGTGCCACCCCGGTCTGGATCAGGCGCGCGATCTTGTGCGTGATGACCCGCGTCTTGCCCGAGCCCGCGCCGGCCAGCACCAGGCACGGCCCGCGCAGGTGGTTGACGGCATCTTGCTGGGCGAGGTTCAGGCGGTCGGACATGGGGGCGCCGATGATAGCCCCCTGGTTTGTTAGGCTGCGGGCTGTCATGCAAGCGCTGTCGGGCATTTTTGCCGTCACCTTTCCCTTCTTTGCCCTGGTGCTGTGCGGCTACGTGGCCGCGCGCGTGCGCCTGCTGCCACTGGACGCGGTGGCGGGGCTGAACATGTTCGTGCTGTACTTTGCGCTGCCCTGCATGCTGTGGCGCTTTGGCAGCAGCACGCCGGCGGCGCAGCTGTTCAACCCGATGGTGGCGCTGCTGTGGCTGGCGGCGGCGGGCACGCTGGTGGCCGTGTCGGCGGCCTGGGCCCGCCGGCAGGGCGGCAGCTGGCCCGATGCCGCCATGGGCGCGCTGGTGGCAGCCTTCCCCAACTCGGGCTTCATGGGCGTGCCGCTGATCCTGGCGCTGCTGGGCGAACACGCCCTGGGCCCCGTGATGGCCACGCTGCTGGTGGACCTGGTGGTGACCACCTCGCTGTGCATCGGCCTGTCGCAATGGGGCGCCGCCGGCGAGCACGGCCCGGCCAGGGCGGTGGGCCGGGCGCTGCAGGGCGTGCTGCGCAACCCCATGCCCTGGGCCATCTTGCTGGGCGCGCTGGCCGGCGCCGCGGGTTTTGTGCCCTGGGCGCCCATCGGCCGCACCGTGGGCCTGCTGGCCGACGCGGCCTCGCCCGTGGCGCTGTTCACCATCGGCGCGGTGCTGGCGCGCTCGCAGATGCAGACCGGCGTGCCCGCCGACCGCTCTGCTCGCGCGCCGCGCGACGTGGGCGCAATCACGGCCTTGAAGCTGCTGCTGCACCCGACCCTGGTTTGGGCCCTGGGCGCGGCGGCGGTGCGGACCGAAACCCTGCCCGCACCCCTGCTGGCGCCACTGGTGCTGACGGCCGCGCTGCCGGCGGCGGGCAACGTGTCGCTGCTGGCCGAGCGCTTTGGCGCCGACAACGGGCGCGTGGCGCGCGTGATCCTGTATTCGACGGCGGCGGCCTTCTTCAGCTTTTCAGCCGCGGTGGCGCTGTTGCGCTGAGGCGCGGCGCGTCAGTGGCGGCGCTGCCGCAGCGGCTTGGGAAAGTCCATTTCCTGCGGGTTGTTTTCCAGCGCGCGCAACTGGGATGCGGGCATGGAGGTGACGGTTTCGCGGATCATGCCGCCGCCGATCACGCTGCCCGAGATCGTGCCGGCCTGGCCGCGCACACGCGCCTCGCAGTCGCTCTTGTAGAACGGCGGCAGCGGTGCGCAGCGCTGCAGCTCGTTGGCCAGCGCCTGCTGCGGGCTGACGCCGGTGAGCTGGTGGTCGGCGCGGGCGTTGCGCGCTTCCATGCGGCCGGCGGACGGATCGAGGTTGGTTTGCGCCGGAGTCATCTGCGCGAAGGCCGGCAGGGCGGTGGCGCACAGCGCCAGCAGGGCGAACTTGACGTTCATGTGTGCTCTCCTTTCATGCGCCGGACAAGAAAGACGATGCCGGCCATCAGGACAAATCACTCTACGCCGATTCGAGCCGCCTTGCAGTTGGGGCGGGATCACAGGTCCTGCGGGTCGACGTCGATCGCCCAGCGCACGATGCCGCGGTGCTCGGGCGTGGCGCGCAGGGCCTGCAGCCAGGGCGCGCAGGCCGCCAGCACGCGCAGCAGGGCGGGGCGGTGGGCGCTTTCCAGCAGCATCTGTGCGCGCTCGACGCCGGCCACCCGCTGCACCGCCAGCGGCACTGCGGGGTACCAGCTGACTTGGGACAGGGCGGCGGCCAGCGCGACGTCGTCTGCGCCCGCCGCCTGGGCCTGCGCCGCCAGTGCGCCCAAGAGGGCCTGCGCGGCCTCCTGGCTGCGCGCCTCGGCGCGCAGCAGCGCCAGGTGGGTAAAGGGCGGAAAGCCGGCCTGCGCGCGCTCGGCCAGTTGCCGGGCGGCAAAGCCGGGGTAGTCGTGCGCCTTCAGCGCCGCGAACAGGGGGTGCTGCGGGTGCTGCGTCTGCACCCACATCTGGCTGTCCAGGCCGGCGGCGGCGTCGCGTCCGGCGCGGCCCGCGGCCTGCATCAGCAGGGCAAACAGGCGTTCGGGCGCACGAAAGTCGCTGGAAAACAGGGCCGCATCGGGGTTGATGGCCGCCACCAGGGTGACGCGGCGAAAGTCGTGCCCCTTGGCGATCATCTGCGTGCCCACCAGCACATCGACGTCGCCGGCGTGCACCTGGGCCAGGGCACTTTCCAGTCGGCCCTTGCCGCGCGTGGAATCGGCGTCGATGCGGGCGATGCGCGCCGGCGTGCCGTCGGGCCGCGGCACGCCGGCCAGCAGCCGGCTCACCTGGTCTTCCAGCTGCTCGGTGCCGCGCCCCTGGGTGCCGATATCCAGGTTGCCGCAGGCCGGGCAGGCGCGCGGCACGCGCTCGGTCAGCCCGCAGTGGTGGCAGCGCAGGCTGCGGTCGATCCGGTGGAACACGCGGTACGCGCTGCAATGCGGGCATTCGCTCTTCCAGCCGCAGTCGGCGCAGTGCAGCACCGGCGCCCAGCCGCGGCGGTTGAGCAGCAGCAGGGCCTGCTCGCCGCGCGCCACGCGCTCGCCAATGGCGGCCAGCAGCGGCGGCGCGATCAGCGTGCCCCTGGGCTGGCGGCCCATGTCCACGCGCAGCACGCGCGGCAGGCCGGCCTGGGGGCCTTCGGTGGCGCGCGTGCCCACGCGGTGGGCCATGGTCAGGCGCTGCAAGCGCCCGGCGCCGCCTTCGGCCACGGGCGTGCTGGCGTGCCAGCTCTCCAGCGCGGGCGTGGCCGAGCCCAGGATCACCTTGGCGCCTTCGTTGCGGCCGCGCACCAGCGCCAGGTCGCGCGCCGAATAGCGCGCACCCTCCTGCTGCTTGTAGCTGGCGTCGTGCTCCTCGTCGACCACGATCAGCGCCAGTTGCGGGATCGAGGCCAGCACCGCCACCCGTGTGCCCAGCACGATGCGCGCGGCGCCGGTGTGCGCTGCCAGCCAGGCCTGCAGGCGCTGCGCGGGCGTCAGGCCGCTGTGCAGGCAGGCGATGGCGGCGGCGCCGAAGCGCTCGGCAAAGCGCGCCAGCAGCTGGGGCGTGAGGTTGATTTCGGGCACCAGCACCAGCACCTGGGCGTCCGGGCTGCGCGCCAGCGCAGCCTGCGCGGCGCGCATGTAGACCTCAGTCTTGCCGCTGCCGGTGGCGCCAAACAGCAGGAAGGGCCCGGAATTTTGCTCGATCTGGGCCAACGCGCTTGCCTGGTCTACGGTGAGTGCTCTCAATTCAGTAGGCTCTGGCGCTGCCCCGGCGGGCTCTGGGGTGGCACGCTTCAGGCGCCGTGCCATCTGCACCGCCGTCAGGTTGCGCAGCTGCGGCGGCAGCGCGGCCAGCGCCACCTCGCCCAGCGCGCGCTGGTAGTAACGCGCGGTGAAGTCGATCAGGCGCAGCCAGGGCGCGCCCAGCGGCGGCACGCCGTCCAGCGCGGCGGTGATGGCGCGCGCCTGGCTGGCCAGGGGCTCGTCGGGCGGCGGCAGGGCGCCGTCCCACACCACGCCCAGCAACTCGCGCTGGCCCAGCGGCACGCGCACCAGGCTGCCGGCGGGCAGGGCCTGCTCGCTGCGGTAGGTCAGCAGGCCGCCCACCCGGCTGTGCGCCGGCGTGGGCACGGCAATGGCCAGCCAGTGCGTCATGGGCGCGGGGGCGAGGCGCTCAGCAACATGCAGTTCTGGCCCTAAGTGCTTGATTGAAAAAAACTTCCCGAGTCATACCCAGAAGCTGTGGATAATTTTGTTGAAAACCCCCGGAAAGCGCCGGCCAGCCCTTGCGCCACAAGGCTTTCAACGGCTTGCCCATTCCGGCGGCATCGATTGAATTTGTTATAAATCAATAACTTGGATGGTGCCCGATACCACATGTCGTACCTCGCGCCCGGCGCGGCCGATTTGTGCATAAGTGCCGTTTGTCAAGCGCTTTTTTTGCCGCCAAGTGTTGAATCTGTGACTTGACAGCATCGAAAGTGCGCACTGACTTGCAGGCCTCAGAGGCTGAGAGTTTTTTGAGCGTGCCCGAGGAGCGCGCCCAAATGCGCCCAATCAAGGCGCAAAGCACAGCCGTAGCTCGGGCTACGGCGAGCATTTGCAACGCCGAGTGGGTGCGTTTGGGCGTGAGCAGCGGGCATGAGCAAAAGACTCTCACCCTCTCAGACCAGCGCGCGCAGGCGGCGCGAATGCTGGTGCACCTCGTCCACCAGGTGCGCCACGTGCTCGGGCGGCGTGAACTGGCTGATGCCGTGCCCCAGGTTGAAGATGTGGCCGGTGCCGCGCCTGGCCGCATCGGCGTGTGGCCGGCCAAACGCATCCAGCACGCGCCGCACCTCGGCGCGGATGGCGTCGGGCGGGGCGAACAGCACGTTGGGGTCGATGTTGCCCTGCAGCGCGGTCGGACGCGGCGATTGGGGGTCAAATCCGGCCCTGGCGCCCGTCGAATGTGCGCCAGCAGCTATTGAATCAATAGTATTCGGCGCGCCTTCCAGCACGCGCCGTGCGCGGCCCAGGTCCATCGTCCAGTCCAGGCCCAGCACGTCGCAGGCCAGCGCCTGCATGTCGCCCAGCCACAGCCCGCCGCCCTTGGTGAAGACGATGCGCGGCACCACCTGCCCGTCGGCGCCCGTGCGCTTGAGCTGGCCCAGCACCCGCGCCGTGTAGGCCAGACTGAATTGCTGGAAAGCCCCATCGGCCAGCACGCCGCCCCAGCTGTCGAAGATCATCACCGCTTGCGCGCCGGCGTCGATCTGCGCGTTCAGGTAGGCGGCCACGCTGTCGGCGTTGATGGCCAGGATGCGGTGCATCAGGTCGGGCCGGGCGTACATCAGCGTCTTGACGTGGCGGTAGTCGCTGCTGCTGCCGCCTTCGGCCATGTAGCAGGCCAGCGTCCAGGGGCTGCCCGAGAAGCCGATCAGCGGCACGCGGCCGGCCAAGGCTTTGCGGATGTTGGCGACGGCATCGAACACGTAGCGCAGCCTGTCCATGTCGGGCACGGCCAGTTGCGCCACCGCCGCCTCGTCGCGCACCACGCGCTCAAATTTTGGGCCTTCGCCCTGCTGGAAGGACAGGCCCAGGCCCATGGCGTCGGGCACGGTGAGGATGTCGCTGAAAAGAATGGCGGCGTCCAGCGGATAGCGCTCCAGGGGCTGCAGCGTGACCTCGGTGGCGTAATCCACGTTGGTGGCCAGCCCCATGAAGCTGCCGGCCCTGGCGCGGGTGGCGCAGTACTCGGGCAGGTAGCGCCCGGCCTGGCGCATCAGCCAGACGGGGGTGTGGTCGGTGGCCTGGCCCAGGCAGGCGCGCAGGAAGGTGTCGTTTTGAAGGGGGGCGAAAGTCATGGTGCGATTGTCTCAGGCACCTGGCTCATTTCCCCAAGCCCAAGAATACGGCCAGGCAGCGCTCCACCTCCACCAGCGTATCGGCGTCGATGCGGCCAAAGGCGGGGCCAAGCTTGTCGCGTTGCACCGTCATGGCCTTGTCCACCATGACTTGCGAGGGCTTTTGCAAGCCGTTGTCGGGGCTGGGTTGCACGGTGATCCGCAGCAGTGGTGCCTCCACCAGGGCGCTGGTGACGGGCAGCACGGTCACGCTGGCGTGCGCCGCAAACCAGTCTGCCTGGATGACCAGCGCGGGCCGGGGCTTGCCAAAGTCACCCTGCAAGGCAACGGTTACCAGGTCGCCGCGCATCAATCCGTCCAGCCCGGCACGTCAGCCAGTGCCGCATTCATGAAGGACTGCAAGGCGGGGTCGGCGCCATCGGCCTGGGCAACCCGCAGACATTGGCGCTGGCATTCCCGAGCGAAGTCGGGGCGGCGCGTGTCGGGCACCCACAGCTGCACCGGGCGCAGGCCGGCTTGGCGCAGGGCGTCACGGTGCTTTTGCACGCGGGCGTTGACTTGAGCGGCTGTCATGGCGGGCTCCTTTTCGTTACATGCAACATGGTAGAAGCATTGCATGTAACGCGCAAGTGGTGCGGGGTTTCAGGTGCTGGTGCCTGCGCCCGCTCTGCCCCGGTGTCAGCGCTTCATGCAGCGCTTGGGTCTGGGCGGCGGCCTTGTTGGAAGGACCGGCCCAGGCCCATGCCGCCCGCGTGTCAGTGCGTGCCCTGCCCCAGCAACTGGCCGTCCACTTGCGTGCCGTACAGCGAATACGGGCTGTCATGAAACTGCGCGCGGGTCTGCGCCACGTCGCCGGTGAAGCGTGGGTCCTGCGGGCGCTCGTGGCTGTCGATGAAGGTGGCCACGTCCCAGGCCTGCTGGTCGGTGAGGGAGCCGCCTTGGCCGAGCGGCATGTTGGCCTGGATGAAGGCGGCGGCGGTGTCGACGTTGGCCATGCCCGCGCCCCAGTTGAAGGACTGCGCGCCCCACAGCGGCGGAAAGGTCTGGGTGTCGCCGGTGCGCTGGCCCTGGCCGCCTTCGCCGTGGCACTGCGCGCAGTGCGCTTCGAAGACCTTTTGCCCGCGTCCGATGTCGGGTGGCTGCGCCGGTTGGGCGAGCGTGGGCAGGCCCGCGCCGGGCAGGTGCTCGCCCACCGGTGCGCCGGTGGCCATCCAGTAGGCGTAGGACTCCAGCGCCACCAGCACCTCGTCGCCCAAGGGCGGCGCCTTGCCGTTCATGCTGTACATGAAGCAGCCGCGCAGGCGCTCGGCAAACGTGTCCACGTGCTTGGTCTTGCCGCGGTAGGCCGGGTAGAGCAGGTAGGCGCCCCACATGGGCGCCGAATGGGCTCGGCGCCCGGCGTCCAGGTGGCAGTTGACGCAGTTGAGGCTGTTGCCGACGAAGGCCTTGGCGTTGACGCCCGTGTGCATGAAGATCTGCTGGCCCTTGCGGATCATGTCGCCCATGGGCGTGTGCGGGATGGTGTCGTCCGCCGGCGGCTGAAAGCCGACCGCCCGCGCGGTGGCGGCTGGCGTGGCGGGCGCGGCAGCCGCAGCCACCGGCACCCGGGGGGGCGCGGCGGCGTCGGGCTCGGGGCGCATCACCTCGATGATCTTGACGCCGAACACGGCCAGCGCGACCAGCAGGAGCAGGACCACCAAGCCGGCAAACCAGAGCAGGGCATGGGTTTCATCGTTGGCCGACGGGGCCGGCGACGGGGCTTGCTGCGGGCTGTGCTCAACCCGGGGTGCGGAGGAAGCGGGTGGGTGGTTCATGGCCGCGATGTCCGTGGTGGCGCTTGCATGATAGTGGCCCCGCTTGCGGCCAGCACGGGCGCCAGCGCCACGCCCGTGTGCGTGCCGGCGCGCACCACGTCCTCGGGTGTGCCGGCCGCCACGATGCGCCCGCCCCCGGCGCCGCCTTCGGGGCCCAGGTCGATGATCCAGTCGGCCTCGGCGATCAGGTCCAGGTCGTGCTCGATCACCAGCACGCTGTGCCCGCCGTCGACCAGGCGGTGCAGCACGCGGATGAGCTTTTCCACGTCCTGCATGTGCAGGCCGACGGTGGGCTCGTCCAGCACGTACAGGGTGTGCGGGGCCTTCTGGCCGCGTCGGCCGATGTCGTCGCGCACCTTGCTCAACTCGGTGACGAGCTTGATGCGCTGCGCCTCGCCGCCGCTGAGCGTGGGGCTGGGCTGGCCCAGGGTGAGATAGCCCAGGCCCACGTCCTGCAGCAGCTGCAGCGGGTGGGCGATGGCGGGCATGGAGGCGAAGAACTCCACCGCCTGGTCGACCTCCATGCGCAGCACGTCGCCGATGCTCTTGCCGCGCCAGGTGACGGCCAGGGTCTCGGGGTTGAAGCGCGCGCCGTGGCAGGCCTCGCAAGGCACTTTCACGTCGGGCAGAAAGCTCATGGCGATGGTGCGCATGCCCTGGCCTTCGCAGCTGGGGCAGCGGCCGGCGCCGGTGTTGAAGCTGAAACGCCCGGGCGCGTAGCCGCGCGCCTTGGCCTCCAGCGTTTCGGCGTACAGCTTGCGGATGGCGTCCCAGAAGCCGATGTAGGTGGCGGGGCAGGAGCGAGGGGTCTTGCCGATGGGCGTCTGGTCCACCTCGAGCACGCGGTCGATGGCGCCGAAGCCTTCGATGGCGCTGCAGCCGATCAGGCCATAACTATTGATTTGATAGCTGCTTGCGCTGGTCTTGTCCGGGCCAGGGGCTGATTTGTCCTTGGGACTGGGGCGCACGAAGCGCTGCACGTTGGCCAGCAGCACGTCGCGCGCCAGAGTGGACTTGCCCGAGCCCGACACGCCGGTGACGGCCACCAGCCGGCCCAGGGGCAGGGCGGCATCGACGTCTTGCAGGTTGTGCAGGTTGGCGCCGCTCACCTTGAGCCAGCCCGTCACGCCATCGCCGTCCGCGCCAGGGCGTGCCACCGCGCGCCGCGCCTGCATGGGGTGGCGCATGGCGTGGCCCAGGTAGCGGCCGGTGGCCGAGTCGGGCGCGGCCTGCAGGTCGGCCGCCGTGCCCTCGGCCACCAGGCGGCCGCCGCGCAGGCCGGCGCCGGGGCCGATGTCGATCAGGTGCTGGGCGGCGCGGATGGTGTCCACGTCGTGCTCGACCACCACCAGGGTGTTGCCCTTGTCGCTCAGCTCTTTCAGCGCGTGCAGCAGGATGGCGTTGTCGCGCGGGTGCAGGCCGATGGTGGGCTCGTCCAGCACGTAGCACACGCCCTGCAGGTTGCTGCCCAGCTGCGCGGCCAGGCGGATGCGCTGCGCCTCGCCGCCCGACAGGGTGGGCGCGCCGCGGTCGAGCGTGAGGTAGCCCAGGCCGACCTGCTCGAGAAACTGCAGGCGGCCTTCGATCTCGGGCAGCAAATCACGCGCGATGTCGGCGGCGCGGCCCTGCAGTTCAAGCGTGTTGAACCACTGGTGCAGGTCTTCGACGGACAGGCGGGCCAACTGGGTGATGGAGATGCCGTCGGGCTGTTCACGCTCAAGCGGCAGCCGTACCGCCCGCGCCACCGCGTTCAGCCGCGTGCCCTGGCAGGTGGGGCAGGGCTGCTCGGTCAGGTCTTCGACTTCGACTTCGGCAAAGGTCTGCTCGCGGCCTTTCTCGTCGGCGGCCAGCACCGAGTCGTCCAGCGCCTTGCGCTGCTCGCGCGTCAGCTTGACGCCCGTGCCCACGCAGTCGGGGCACCAGCCGTGCTTGCTGTTGTACGAGAACAGGCGCGGGTCCAGCTCGGCATACGAGGTGCTGCACACCGGGCAGGCGCGCTGGGTGGAGAACACCTCGACCTGCCCGATGCGGGCGGTGGACTGCCCCGCCTCCACGGCGTGGCGCAGGCCGGCGATGTCGTGCAGCACGTGCACCACGCCCTTGCCGTGCTCCAGCGCGCGGGTGAGCGACTCGCGCAGCTGCGCCTCGTTGCCGGGGGTGACGGGCAGGCTCATCACCGGCAGCTCGATGGTGTGCTCCTTGAAGCGGTCGATGCGCGGAAAGCCGGTGGTGGGCAGAAACTCGCCGTCCACCCGCAGGTGCGTGAAGCCGCGCGGGCGCGCCCAGTCGGCCAGCTCGGTGTACACGCCCTTGCGCGCCACCACCAGCGGCGCCAGCAGGCCGATGGTCTGGCCGCGGTAGCGCGTCATGATCTGCGCGGCGATGCGCTCGGGCGTCTGCGGCTCGACCTTGGCGCCGTCGTGCACGCAGTGCTGCACGCCCAGCTTGACGTACAGCAGGCGCAGGAAGTGCCACACCTCGGTCACGGTGCCCACGGTGCTTTTGCGCCCGCCGCGCGACAGGCGCTGCTCGATGGCCACCGTGGGCGGAATGCCGTGCACCGCGTCCACGTCGGGGCGGCCGGCCGGCTGCACGATGGAGCGGGCGTAGGCGTTGAGCGATTCGAGGTAGCGCCGCTGCCCTTCGTTGAACAGGATGTCGAAGGCCAGCGTGGACTTGCCCGAGCCCGACACGCCCGTGACCACGCTGAACTGGCCGCGCGGCACCTGCACGCTGAGGTTCTTCAGGTTGTGCTCGCGGGCGCGCACGATCTGGATGGTTTCGGCTGCTGGCCCCTGTGCAGCAAGCGCGAGCAGCTTCTGTTTGTATAGCGGACTGGCTTCGTGCGCCGCCTGCGCGCCGCCGCCCAGGGCCGCCTCGTACTCCCGCAGCGCCGCCCCCGTGTGCGACGTGGGGTGCTGCGCCACGTCCTGTGGCGTACCCTGCGCCACCACCTGCCCGCCAGCGTCGCCGCCCTCGGGGCCCAGGTCGATCAGCCAGTCGCTGGCCCGCATCACATCCAGGTTGTGCTCGATCACGATCAGGCTATGGCCGGCGTCCAGCAGCTTGCGCAACGCGCGCATCAGCTTGGCGATGTCCTCGAAGTGCAGGCCGGTGGTCGGCTCGTCAAACAGCAGCAGCTGGCCCTTGCGCGCCGCGGGCTGGCGGCTGGCGGTCTGCATCCGGGCGGCCTCGGCCAGGTGCCCCGCCAGCTTCAGGCGCTGCGCCTCGCCGCCGCTCAGGGTGGGCACGGGCTGGCCCAGCCGCACGTAGTCCAGCCCCACGTCCACGATGGGCTGCAGCGCGCGCAGCACCTCGCGGTCGCGCGCGAACACCTGCACCGCCTCGGCCACGGTCAGCTCCAGCACGTCGGCCACGTTCAGGTGCCGGGTCTTCAAATGGGGGTCGGATGACAGTTTCTGCCCCTCGCCGACGGCGGCCAGCGCGTCGGCGGCTTGCTCCAAATGGGGATCTGACCCCGATTTGTGGAGGGGGCGGTCGATGTGCACCTCCAGGATTTCGGGGCGGTAGCGCTGGCCGTTGCAGTCGGGGCAGCGCAGGTACACGTCGCTGAGAAACTGCATCTCCACGTGCTCGAAGCCCGAGCCGCCGCAGGTGGGGCAGCGCCCGTCACCCGAGTTGAAGCTGAACTTGGCCGCGCTGTAGCCGCGCTGGCGCGCCAGCGGCGCGTCGGCAAACAGCTTGCGGATGGCGTCCCAGGCGCCGACGTAGCTGGCGGGGTTGGAGCGCGCGGTCTTGCCGATGGGCGACTGGTCGACGAACACCACGCCGCTCAATTGCTCGGCGCCCAGCAGGCGATCGTGCGTGCCGGGCGCCTCGGTGGCCTGGCCGAAGTGGCGCAACAGCGCGGGCGCCAGCACGTCCTGGATCAGCGTGGACTTGCCCGAGCCGGACACGCCCGTCACCGTGACCAGGCGCTGCAGCGGAAAGCTCACGTCGATGCCCTTGAGGTTGTGCTCGCGCACGCCTTCCAGGATCAGGCGCGGGGTGGACTCCTGCACCAGGCGTGAAAAGCCCAGGCCGATGGACTTGCGCCCGCCCAGGTACTGGCCGGTCAGCGTGTCGGCGGCGCGCAGCTCGGCCGGCGTGCCGTCGAACACGATGCGCCCGCCGGCCGCGCCGGGGCCGGGGCCGAAGTCGAGCACGCGGTCGGCGGCCAGCATGACGGCCGGGTCGTGCTCGACCACGACCAGCGTGTTGCCGGCCGTCTTCAGGCGCTGCATGGCCTGGGTGATGCGGTCCATGTCGCGCGGGTGCAGGCCGATGCTGGGCTCGTCCAGCACGAACAGGGTGTTGACGAGGGACGTGCCCAGCGCCGTGGTGAGGTTGATGCGCTGCACCTCGCCGCCGCTCAGCGTGCGGCTCTGGCGGTCGAGCGTGAGGTAGCCGATGCCGACGTCGCACAGGTACTTCAGGCGGGTCTGGATTTCGTCCAGGATGAGCTTGCGGGCCAGGGCTGTTGCTCCCTCGCCCCTCTGGGGAGAGGGCGGGGGTGAGGGGCTGGCGGCGTCGACTGCGGGCGCTGCCAGCCCCCACCCCGA
>OFJB01000669.1_pt1 | contig 15677 bp, 13 predicted proteins | sample 1775081 | NCBI WGS metagenome assembly OFJB01 (sample SAMN08195771, study PRJEB24354) | sludge metagenome | isolation source: initial sludge from phenol fed wastewater aerobic bioreactor | place: India: Nagpur | collected 2016-06-05 | reverse complement strand
CTCGTGATTCCCGCCCGGAAGAGCGTTCCCGCCGTCACGGGAGGCGTCCGGTATTCGGGCCCGCCCTCTACTCCGGCTCCGTTGATGTGGATATGCTGATCCACAAGCCCCGGCGCGACGACGCAATCGCGCGCGTCTATAACGCAAAGGCCGGCGTCGATCCGGCGCAACGCCTCTTCCGGAATATCGTCGCCAATCGAGTGAATGGTCCTCCCGAAAACAAGGACATCTTTCTTTCCCAGCGGATCGGGCGCAAAAACCTCTCCGCCGCGCACAAGCAGACTCTTCATGATGATTCCACACACCCTTCCGGACGGAATGCGCCGTCGAACGTCCGACACGGAATCTTCGCCTTCGTCGTTTCCGTCCGGGCGACGCGGCCGTCGTTCTTCGACGGGTCGAACAAACCACAAGGACGGTCCCGAAAGGAAACCGTCCTCGTGAGGGAAGCGCTCCATGCGATCGAAAGCAGCCTGCGTTTCGCCGGGGAAAGGCTACCGTTCGCTCCCGGGCAGGAAACGGACGTGATACGTCGCGCGGAGATGCCGTACGATCCGGTCGCGCGCTCCGTCCGAATCCTTCCGCTCGAGGGCGTCGATGATCTCTGCATGCTCGATATGGCTGACATGGTGCTTCGACCGTTGCGATCCTTCGGTTCCCAGGGAATAGAACCAGCCCAGATAGAACGTATAGAGCTGGGAACGCCAGTACACCTGCGTGACATACCGCTTGAGGTAGACGTTCCGGCTCATGTCGGCGACAAGGAAATGAAACTCCCTGTTGAGTTCGGCGTACTCGTCCCGCGTCGCGGACTCGAAGGTCTCCCGTTCCAGACGGTTCAGGCGCCGGAGTTCCGCGATTTCGTCCGGTTGCGCATTGAGAGCCGCCAGAGAGGCCGTCTGTCCCTCGATCGCCTCGCGGGCCTGGAAAACCTGTTCCATATCTTCCGGAGTCAGGATCGGAACGGCGTACCCCTTCTGTCCCCTGTTCTTCTCAAGAAGCCCTTCGGAAAGACACCGGCTGATCGCATGGCGGATCGGCGTCCGGCTCAATCCGAGTTCCAGCGAAAGAGAGGGCTCGTAGATTCTGTCCCCGGGACGAACCTTGTGCGATACGATGGCGGCTATGATATGCCGAAAGGCCCTCTCATCGGCGTTGAGCTTCTCTTTCAGTGTTGTCGCCTCCATTGGACACAAAAATGGATCCATTCTGTTTTCCCATTTTATACCGTTCAGCCGTCGTCTTGTCGAGGATTCTGCAGAAGCGTGTCCGCAACGGCGCCTCCGTCATTCCGGTTCGCCGCAGAGCACGAGCGTGATGTCGTTGACGTTCGTCCCCGTCGGCCCTGTCTTCACGAGATCCCCGGCGTGTTCGAGCGCGCGCCGCGAGTCGTTGTCGAGATGGCCAGGACGAGGATGAACAGGATGTACAGCCCCATGAGCGTGAAGCCCGGGATGAACGCGCCCTTGTACAGGTCGCCCACGCTCTTGCCCATCTGGTCGGCCAGCACGATCAGCACCAGGGACGGCGGGATGATCTGCGCCAGCGTCCCCGAGGCCGCGATCACGCCGCTGGAGAGGCTGCGGCTGTAGCCGTAGCGCAGCATGATGGGCATGGAGATCAGGCCCATCGAGATCACCGAGGCCGCCACCACGCCGGTGGTGGCCGCCAGCATCGCGCCGACCAGCACCACCGCCAGCGCCAGGCCCCCGCGCAGCGGGCCGAACACCTGGCCGACCGATTCGAGCAGGTCCTCGGCCATGCCGCTGCGCTCCAGGATCAGGCCCATCAGGGTGAAGAAGGGCACGGCCAGCAGCGTTTCGTTGGCCATGATGCCGATCAGGCGCAGCGGCAACACGCTGAGGATGGCCGACGGGAAGATGTCCAGGTACACCCCGAGCAGGCCGAACAGCATGCCGGCCGCGCCCAGCGAAAAGGCGACGGGAAAGCCCAGAAGCAAAAAGAGGATCAGCCCCGCGAACATGACGGGGGCGAAGTTGGATGCGATGAATGCCATGGTGTGAGTGCTCCCGCGCTTCTTTTATTGGGCCTGTGCGCGGGCGGCGGCGGCTCGGGCGGTTTCCTGGCGCAGCGCCTCGATCAGCGCCTCCTCGTCGGTTTTTTCGCCGCTTTTCTCGATCGGGTCCGGCCCCAGGCCCTTGAGGAAGGCGATGCACTTGATCAGCTCGGACCAGCCCTGCAGCAGCAGCAGCGTGAAGCCCAGCGGCAGCGCCAGCCACACCGGCCAGCGGATCAGGCCGCCGGGGTTGCTCGACATCTCGCCCGTCTGGTACATCTGCACGGTCAGCGGGATGGTGAAGTACAGCACCATCAGGCACAGTGGCGTGAGGAAGCACACCAGGCCGAAGATCTGGACGGCGACCTGCAGCTTCTTGGGGAAATGGCTGTTGAGCACGTCGATGCGCACGTGCTCGCGCTTGAGCAGCGTGTAGCCGGCCGCGATCAGGAAGGACCAGGCGAACAGGTACCACTGCACCTCCAGGTAGGCGTTGGAGCTGTAGTCGAAGAGCTTGCGGATGACGGCGTTGACCGCGCTGGTGGCGGTGGCGCCGAAGATCAGCCAGATGGCGTATTTGCCGACGAAGCCGTTGAGCTTGTCGATGGCTCGCGATAGCGAGAGCAGGGCCTGCATGGTGTCTCCTAGGAAAGGCCGGGTGAGCGCTTGGCCCCTTGATTGGTGTGGGGCTCGGGCGGTTGCCATCCGGCTCGCGGTTGTCGAGTCGGCGACAAGGCCGAGATTCTACGGGCCTGCCTTGCACGGGACTCAATACCCCGAACGCGCGGCGATAATTCCACGCCACGCACGATTGCGGGACGCAGGATAGGCATGAACGACGCCCCAGACCCCACCTGCCTGTCATATCGCCTGCAACAGGCGCGCCGTACGGCGCTGAGCGCGTCCGTTCTGAACGGCGCGTCGGTGGCGCTGGGCATGCTGCTGATTGCATTGCTGATGCGCGGTGTTTTTGGCGCCAGCGCCGCCTCCAGCGCGAGCGTGGGGGCCATCGTCGCGCTGATCCCCGACATGCCGCGCGCGCGCCGCGGCAAGTTCGTCCACCTGATCGTCGCGCCCCTGCTGGGCGTACCGCTGTTTCTTGCGGTGCAGCTGCTGCGCGGCCACCCGGTGGAGCTGGGCCTGCTGCTGGTGCCGGCCACCTTCCTGGCCTTCCTGTCCACCGCCTGGGGGCGCCCCGGCATGCCGGTGGCCGCGGGGCTGATGTTCGCCATGCTGCTGGCCATGGCGCCGCAGCCCGCGGGCAGCGTGCATGAGGCGCTGCTGCGCACCGGCTGGTGCGCGCTGGGGGCGGCGCTGTACGTGGTGTGGGCCACCGCCAGCAATGCCGTGCTCAACGAGCGCTATCGCGCGCAGACCCTGGCGGAGCTGCTGCTGACCGTGGCGGCGCTGCTGCGCACGCATGGCGCGCGCATCGTCCGCATGCCGGCGGGCGGGCCGCAGGATCGTGCCATGCGGCCCGGCATGCTGGGCGAGGTGCTGCGCCGCCAGGCGGCGCTGGCCGAGCAGATGCAGGCGGCGCGCGACCTGATCCTCGAAACCCCCGACACGCCGCGGCGCCAGCGGCTGGCCGGCATGCTCGTCGTGGTGCTGGAGATGCGCGACCGCCTGATCGCCAGCGAGCTGGACATCGAGCGCGTGCAGGCCAGCCACGCCGCCAGCCTGGAGCAGCTGGCCGCGCTGTCGCGCACCATGGCGGCCGACGTGGAGCGGGTGGCCGATGCGCTGTTGTCGGGCACGGCGGCGCCTCTGGCGCAGGATCACCGCGCCGCGCTGCAGGCCCTGCGCAGGCAGGCGCGGGAGGAGGCCCTGGGCCATCCCGGACAGGCCGAGGCCATGCGCCAGGCGGCGCTGTTGCACAGCGTCTGCGTGCGCCTGGGAGACCAGGACAGCGCCGTGCGCCAGCTTGCCGCGCTGGCGCGCGGGGAGCAGTCTCCCGATCTGTCGGCGGTGCGCAGCGGCTGGCAGCTGTTCGTCAGCCCGGCGTATTGGTCCAGGCAGCCCCTGCTGGGCCTGTGGCGCTGGCGCCAGCCGGCGCTGCGCCATGCGCTGCGCGCCGCTCTGGCGATCGGCACCGGCTACGGGCTGGCGCTGCTGCTGCCCTGGGGTTCGCGCGACTACTGGATCCTGCTCACCATCGTCGTCGTGCTGCGCGGCTCGCTGGCGCAGACGCTGGAGCGGCGCAACCAGCGCGTGCTCGGCACGCTCGCGGGCAGCGCTCTGGCGGTGGGACTGCTGGCGCTGCAGCCGCCGGTGGCCGTGCTGCTGCTGGTGGTGGTGCTCGCGCAGGGCCTGGCGCATGCCTTCGTGGTGCGCCGCTACGTGGTCACGGCCGTCGCCGGGTCGGTGCTGGGGCTGGTGCTCGCGCACCTGCTGTCGGCCAGCAGCAGCCCGGCATTCGATTTTGCCGAGCGTGTCGGCGACACGCTGCTGGGGACGGCCCTGGCCTGGGGTTTTTCCTATGTGCTGCCGTCGTGGGAGCGCGCGCGCATCGCCCTCACCGTGCGCCGCGTGTGCCGCGCGATGGCCATGCACGCGCGCCAGTCGCTGGCGCTGGCCACCCTGGCCGAAGTCACGGGCCAGCCCGAGCTGGCCTGGCGCCTGGCGCGGCGCGAGGCCTACGATGCGCTGTCGGCGCTGGTGCAGGCCACCGACCGTGCGCTGGCCGAACCGCGTGCGGTGCAGCCGCCAATCGCGCTGCTCGAACAGCTGCAGGGACACGGCTACCAGCTGCTGGGCCAGCTCAGTGCCGTGCAGTCCATCCTGCTGCTGCGCCGCCAGCGCCTGCGCCTGGAGGCGATCGCGGCGCCGCTGGCCGATGCGGCGCGCGAGATGGAAAGCCGGCTCGACCTGGCGCAGCCTTCCCCCCGCGCCGCGCCGCCGGTCGATGCCGCGGGGAGCAGCGGCCCCGCCATGTCCGCCGTGCCGGAAGACCTGCCCGACCCCTCCGTGGCGGATTCCAGCCCCTGGCTGCTGCGCCGCCTGGCACTGGCGGTTGCGCTGGCCGATGAGGTGCGCGGCGATGCGCAGGCGGTGCTGAGAGCCTGTTTATGATCTTTTCATGGTGCCCGCAAGGCAGCAAAAAGGCGCAATCGAGGCGCGCGCCGCAGGTCATGCTGGTGGCCTGGCCAAGGTGCGCAACGATGAGTGCGGCTTTTTGCTGCCTTGCCCGAAGGGTTGCCCCGCAAAGGCGGCGTCTGCGGCGTTGCAAATCCTCGCCGGGCCACCAGCCCGGCTGCGGTTTGCGCCTTGCATCCACCGCCTTTGCGGGGCAACGGGCACCATGAAAAGATCATAAACAGGCTCTGAGGCGCTGGCGGCCCCCCGCGGCGCGGGGTGAACTTGAAGCGGCCTGCGGCCTTGCTCAATCCACCAGCGCCACGCCCTTGATCTGCGCGAACAGCGCCTCCCCCTCGGCCAGTCCCAGGGTTGCGCACGAGCGCTGCGTGATCCGCGCGAGCAGGGGCGTGCCGCCGCAATCGAGCGCCACGGCCACCAGGCCGGGGCCCTCCGGCGCCAGCTGGGTGATGCGCGCCGGCACGATGTTGAGGATGGTGCTGTGCGTGGCCGCGCTGCGCGACAGGCTCACGTCGCGCGCCGGCACGCGCAGGCGCACGGCGCTGCCGGGCGCATGCGGGCGGGTGCTCACGAGATGCAGTTCGCCGCCGCCGAAGGCGACGCTCAGCAGCTGGTCGTGCGGGTCATGGCGCAGTACGGTGGCGCTGACCAGCGCGGCGGCGTCTTCGCCGTGCGCCATGGGCAGGTCCAGGCGGGCCAGCACCGGTGCGGTCGCACCCTGCGCGAGGACGCGGCCCTGCTGCAGCAGCACCAGGTGCGAGGCCAGGCGCGCCACTTCGTCGGCGCTGTGGCTGACGTAGAGCACCGGGATGTCGAGCTCGCGCTGCAGGCGCTCCAGATAGGGCAGCACCTCGGCCTTGCGGGCGGCGTCCAGCGCGGCGAGCGGTTCGTCCATCAGCAGCATGCGGGGGCTGGCCGCCAAGGCCCGCGCGATGGCCACGCGCTGGCGCTCGCCGCCCGAGAGGGTCTGCGGCATGCGCTCGACGAGCGCCGACAGGCCGAGCAGCTCGACGGCCTGCTCCAGCGAGACGCGCCGGCGCTGCACGGGCAGGCGGCGCAGCCCGTACTCCATGTTGCGCCGCACGTTCAGGTGCGCGAAGAGGCTCGCCTCCTGGAACACGTAGCCGAGCTGGCGCCGGTGCGTGGGCAGCCAGACGCCCGCGGCGTCGTCCTGCCAGACCTGGCCGTTGACTTCGACGCGGCCCGCCGCGCGCGCGAGCCCGGCGATCGCGCGCAGGCAGGTGGTCTTGCCGCAGCCCGAGGGGCCGAACAGCGCGGTGACGCCGTGGCCGGGCAGCGCCAGCTCCACGTCGAGCGTGAAGTCGGCGCGCGCCAGGCGCAGGCGTGCCGCGACCGTGCTCATTGCAGCCGCCCCTTGGGCTGCAGCCAGTGCAGCAGCACCAGCACGATGAAGGCGAACACCACCATGCCGCCCGCGAGCCAGTGCGCGTGCGCGTACTCCATGGCCTCGACGTGGTCGTAGATCTGCACCGAGACCACGCGCGTGCGGCCCGGGATGTTGCCGCCGATCATCAGGACCACGCCGAACTCGCCCACGGTGTGCGCGAAGCACAGCACCGCCGCGGTGATGAAGCCCGGCCGCGCCAGCGGCAGCGCCACGGTGAAGAAGCGGTCCAGCGGAGCCGCGCCCAGCGTGGCGGCGACCTCCAGCGGGCGCGTGCCGATGGACTCGAAGGCGCGCTGCAGCGGCTGCACCGCGAACGGCAGCGAATAGACGATGGAGCCGACCAGCAGCCCGCCGAAGGTGAACGGCAGGCGCCCCCAGCCCATGGCCTGCGTGAACTGCCCCACCGGGCCGTGGGGCCCCATCAGCACCAGCAGATAAAAGCCGATCACCGTGGGCGGCAGCACCAGCGGCAGCGCCACCACCGCGCCCACCGGCGCGCGCCAGCGCGAGGGCGTGTGCGCCAGCCACCAGGCCACGGGGGTGCCGAGCACCAGCAGCACGAGCGTGGTCAGCCCGGCGAGTTCGAGCGTGAGCCGGATGGCCGGCCAGTCATCGGGGGCGAGGAGGGGCACTGCTATTTGAAAGAGAGCTGCTTGCGCTCATCGTACCTTGATTCTGGCATCAATCACCATTGAAAACCAGACCCGGCGCGCGCCAGCAGCTTCAGAAAGAATAGCCGTAGGACCGGATCACGGCGCGCGCCTTCGCGCCCTTGAGGTAATCCATCAGCGCCGCCGCCGCCGGGTTGCCGTCGCCGGGCTTGAGCACGATCGCGTCCTGGCGGATGGTGTCGTGCAGCTCGGCCGGCACCACCCAGGCCGAGCCCTCGCGCAGCCTGCCGTTCTCGGTCACCTGCGAGAGCGCGACGAAGCCCAGCTCGGCGTTGCCCGAGGCGACGAATTGGTAGGTCTGGCCGATGTTCTCGCCCTGCACGATGCGCGGCTGCACCTGGCCCGCGAGGCCGAGCCGGTCCAGCGCCTGCATCGCCGCCGCGCCGTAGGGCGCGAGCTTGGGGTTGGCGATGGCGATGTGCTGCCAGCCGGCCTGGCCCAGCACCTGGCCCCCGGCATCGACGTAATCGGCCTGCTTGCTCCAGAGCACGAGCTGGCCGACGGCGTAGGTGAAGCGCGTGGCGTCGATACCCAGGCCCTCTTTGGCGATCTTCGCGGGCGTGGCGTCGTCGGCCGCGAGCAGGATGGCGTAGGGCGCGCCGTTCCTGATCTGCGCGTAGAACTTGCCGGTGGCGCCGAACGAGAGTTCGGCCTTGTGGCCCGTGTCCTGCTCGAACTGCGCGGCGATCTTCTGCATCGGCGCGGTGAAGTTGGCCGCGACGGCCACGGCCACGGTTTCGGCATGGGCGCTGGCCAGCGTGGCGGCGGCGAGCGCGATCCAGGTGAAAAGGCGGCGGGTGTGCAGGAGGGTGGTCATGGCCTTCGCTATTCCAAAAGTGAATAGCGTGGAAGTATAGCGAGGCGCCGTGGATGCGGCATGATGACGCGCATGGTCAAGAAGACGCTTTCCGTCATGCAGGCGCTGGGGCAGGACCGGGCCGACCGGCGCATCGCCATCCTGCGCGAGATCGGCGCGGGCGGCTCGATCTCGCAGGCCGCGCGCGCCGTGGGCGTGAGCTACAAGGCCGCGTGGCAGGCGCTGGACACCCTGACCAACCTGGCCGGCGTGCAGCTCGTCGAACGCGCCGTGGGCGGCGCGGGCGGCGGCGGCGCGCGGCTCACGCCGGCGGCGCACGAGCTGCTGGCCGCGGCCGATGCGCTGGCGCGCGAGCGCTCCAGGGCCGCCGTGGGCAGCCAGGCGCGCGAGGCGGCGGCGCACCTGGCCGTGCGCACCAGCATGCGCAACCAGTGGCCCTGCGTGGTGACCACGCTGCGCCGCCAGGGCAGCCTCGTCGAGGTGGTGCTCGCGGCCCGCGGCGACGATGCCCTGCTGGCGCATGCGCGCATCACGCGCGAGAGCGCCGAGCTGCTGGGCCTGGCGCCCGGCCTGCCGGTGCAGCTGCTGTGCAAGGCCACCGCGGTGCGCGTGCTGGCGCCGGCCGGGGTGGCGCAGGAGGCGCAGGTCAATCAGTGGCCGGGGCGCGTGCGGCGGGTCTCGCGCGGACCGGCGGGGGATGAGGTCGTCGTGCAGCTGCAGGGCGGCCTGCAGCTCGTGGGCTTCGCGCCGGCCGGCTCGGGGCTGCGCGTGCGCGCCGCCGCCGTCGCCAGCGCCGAGCCGAGCGCGCTGGCCATCCTGGTTCAGACTTCTTGAGTCGCCCGCTCAGGGCCGGCCCGGCATCGGCCGGTCCGCCGGGGGCGTGTGCGCGAGCCAGGCGTGCGCCAGCTTCACCCAGTACGTCGCGCCCAGCGGAATCAGCGCGTCGTTGAAGTCGTAGTGCGGGTTGTGCAGGGTGCAGGGCCCGCCGTCGTGGCCGCCGCCCGCGTAGCCGGCGCGGTGCGCGCCGTCGCCGTTGCCGATGAAGCAATAGGCGCCGGGCCGCTCCTGCAGCATGTAGGCGAAATCCTCGGCCCCCAGGGTCGGCTCCTGGGCGATGGCGTTCTCCTCGCCCACGATGTCCGCCATCACGCGGCGGCAGAACCCGGCCTCGTAGGCGGTGTTGATCGTCGGCGGGTAGTTGCGCTCGAACTCGAAGCGGCACTGCGCGCCGAACGTGGCGCACAGGCCGTGGGCGATCTCCTTCATGCGCCGCTCGATCAGGTCCAGCGTCTCGAAGCTGAAGGTGCGCACCGTCCCCTGCAGCTCGCAGGCGTCGGGGATGACGTTGGTCGCCTCGCCCGCGTGGATCATCGTGACCGAGATCACGCCCGCGTCCACCGGCTTGCGCTGGCGCGAGATGATGGTCTGGAAGGCCTGCACCATCTGGCAGGCGATCGGCACCGGGTCGATCCCCATGTGCGGCAGCGCCGCGTGCCCGCCCTTGCCGGTGATGGTGATCCTGAACTCGTTGCTCGACCCCATGACCGGCCCGCTGCTCACCGCCAGCGTGCCCTCCCGCACGCCCGGCCAGTTGTGCATGCCGAACACCGCCTCCATCGGAAAGCGCGTGAACAGGCCGTCGCGGATCATCTCGCGCGCGCCGCCGCCGCCTTCCTCGGCCGGCTGGAAGATCAGGTAGACCGTGCCGTCGAAATCGCGGTGCGCCGCCAGGTGCTGCGCCGCCGCCAGCAGCATCGTGGTGTGGCCGTCGTGCCCGCAGGCGTGCATCCTGCCGGGGTAGGTGCTGGCGTGGGCGAAGGTGTTGAACTCGGTCATCGGCAGCGCGTCCATGTCGGCCCGCAGGCCGACCGCCCGGCCGCTGCCGCCGCCGTCGCGGCCCTGCACGACGCCGACCACGCCGGTCGTGCCCAGCCCGCGGTGCACCGCGATGCCCCACTGCCCGAGCTTCTCGGCCACGAGATCCGCGGTGCGCACTTCCTGAAAGCACAGCTCGGGGTGCGCGTGGATATCCCGCCGCAATTGCGTCAGCGCTGCGGCCTGCGCCACGATGGGTTCGATCAGCTTCATGCGCGCAGTCTAGCCTGCTCTCGCCACGCGCGCGCGGGCATCGCCGGCGTGCCGCTACCATCGCAAGATGCCTGCCGAAGCCACCCCCGCCACACTTCTGCCTCATGAGCCGCAGGGCATCCTCGACCTGGCCGTGCGCTCAATGTTCCAGCTGCTCTCCAGCCTGAGCGAGGGCATGTTCATCATGGACGCGAGCGGGCGCATCGTCTGGGTGAACGAGGGCTACCGCCGCTTCCTGCCGGCGCTCGGCCTCGATTCGGTGGACGACTTCCTGGGGCACATGGTCGAGGACGTGGTCCCCAACACCCAGATGCGGCGCGTGCTCGAAACCGGCAAGCCCGTGCTGATCGACCTGCTGACCAACCGCGCGGGCACCTTCGTGGTCAGCCGCCTGCCGCTGCTGGCCGAGGACGGGACCGTGATCGGCGCCATCGGCATGGTGCTCTTCGACCAGCCCGAAACCACGCTGCAGCCGCTGATCGCCAAGTTCGCGCGCTTGCAGCAGGACCTGGAGGACGCGCGCCGGGAGCTGGCCGCACAGCGCAGCGCGCACGTGGCGGGCGGCAGGCGCTCCAAGTACACGCTGGCGAGCTTCGTCGGCGCCAGCGCCGCGGCCACCGAGGTCAAGCGCCGCGCGCGCCGCGCCGCGCTCTCCAGCAGCCCCGTGCTGCTGCTGGGCGAGACCGGCACCGGCAAGGAGCTGCTGGCGCACGGCATCCACGCCGCGTCCCCGCGCGCCAGCCGCCCGTTCGTGAGCGTGAACATCGCCGCCGTGCCCGACACGCTGCTGGAGGCGGAATTCTTCGGCTTCGTCGCCGGCGCGTTCACCGGCGCCGACCGACGCGGGCGGGACGGCAAATTCAAGCTGGCCGACGGCGGCACGCTGTTCCTGGATGAAATCGGCGACATGCCGCTGGGCCTGCAGTCCAAGCTGCTGCGCGCCCTGCAGGAGGGCGAGATCGAGCCGCTGGGCAGCAACCGGCTGGTGCCCGTGGACGTGCGCATCATCGCGGCCACCAGCCGCGACCTGCCGGCGCTGGTGCGCGAGGGCCGGTTCCGCGAGGACCTGTTCTACCGGCTCAACGTCCTGCCGATCCGCGTGCCCCCGCTGCGCGAGCGCCGCGAGGACATCCCCGCGCTGGTGGAAGTGCTGGGCGAAGACCTGGCGCAGCGCAGCGGCGCGGTGCAGCCCGAGCTGCTGCCCGAGGCCATGGCGCTGCTGGCCGCGCAGAGCTGGCGGGGCAACATCCGCGAGCTGCGCAACGTGCTGGAGCAGGCGCTGCTGCGCAGCGACTCGCTGGTGATCGACGCCGGGCAGTTGGCGGCGGTCCTGCGCGAGTCCGGCGTGGAGCCGCAAGACCCCCCCGTGGCGGTGCAGGGCGCGGCGCCGGGCGGCACCGGCGCCGACCTGCTGCGCCCCCTGGCCGAGCAGGTGGCCGAGCTCGAACAGCGCGCCATCGCGGCGGCGCTCAAGGCCCACAAGGGCAACAAGGTGGCGGTGGCGCGCCTGCTGGGCATCTCGCGGGCCACGCTGTATGCACGCATGCAGCAGATGTCCAATCATCAGACATCAGACTGATATCTGGGCATTTGCCTGTCTGATATCCGGGCATATTGGTGGATCTGTGCGCGGCGCCGGCCCTGAGCCTCCTGGCATGGCTTGTGCTGCAGTACATGACCATACCTAGAACGCCAGGAGACCCGCCAATGCCCATCCCCCTGCCCGCCGTGCCCGCTGCGCGGCCCTGCGCCCACGGCGCATAGTCCCCGAATTTTGCATCGGCTATACGCGTTTATCCCGAGGCGAATAGCGTTCAGCAAGGTTTACGATGCAGTGCAACATAACTCGGGGAGCACGCGGCGGTGCCGTATTTTTTTTGCGCGGCATGCGCTGATCAGCAATGAGTGATTTCATACTAGAGACCTCGCATCTGACCAAGGAATTCAAGGGGTTCACTGCGGTACACGATGTGAATTTATCCGTGCGCAGGGGCACGATCCACGCCCTGATCGGCCCCAATGGTGCCGGCAAGACGACGTGCTTCAACCTGCTGACCAAGTTCCTCGAACCGACGTCGGGCACGATCCGCTTCAACGGCAAGGACATCACGCACGAGAAGCCGGCGCAGATCGCGCGCCAGGGCATCATCCGCTCGTTCCAGATTTCCGCGGTGTTCCCCTACCTGACGCTGCTGGAGAACGTGCGCCTGGGCCTGCAGCGCAAGCTGGGCACCTCCTACCAGTTCTGGCGCAGCGAACGCAGCCTGGACCAGCTCAACGGGCGGGCGCGCGCGCTCCTGCACGAGGTGGGCCTGGAAGACCTGGCCGATGAAATGACGGTCAATCTGCCCTACGGGCGCAAGCGGGCGCTGGAGATCGCCACCACGCTGGCGATGGAGCCCGAGCTGATGCTGCTGGACGAACCCACGCAGGGCATGGGCCACGAGGACGTGGACCGGGTCACGCAGCTGATCAAGAAGGTGTCCGCGGGCCGCACCATCCTCATGGTGGAGCACAACATGAAGGTGATCTCGACCATCGCCGACCAGATCACCGTCCTGCAGCGTGGCGAGGTGCTGGCGGAAGGGGGCTACGAGGAAGTTTCCAACAATCCGCAGGTGATGGAGGCCTACATGGGCACGACGGACGGTCAACTGGAAGGGGCCCACTGAGATGGCTGGCACTCCCGCTTTGGAAATTCGCGGCTTGCAGGCTTGGTATGGCGAATCGCATGTGCTGCACGGGGTGGACATGGTGGTGCAGCCGGGCGAGGTCGTCACGCTGCTCGGGCGCAATGGCGCCGGGCGCACCTCCACGCTGCGCGCGATCGTCGGCCTGACCGGTTCGCGCAAGGGCTCGATCAAGATCGACGGGCATGAAACCATCGACCTGCCGACCTACAAGATCGCGCACTACGGCGTCGGGTATTGCCCCGAGGAGCGCGGCATTTTCTCCAGCCTCTCGTGCGAGGAAAACCTGCTGCTGCCGCCCGAGCTCAAGACGGGCCGGAAAGGCATGTCGGTCGAAGAGATCTATGCCATGTTCCCCAACCTCGAAGAGCGCAAGAACAGCCAGGGCACGCGCCTGTCGGGCGGCGAGCAGCAGATGCTGGCGGTGGCGCGCATCCTGCGCACCGGCGCCAAGCTGCTGTTGCTCGACGAGATTTCCGAGGGGCTCGCCCCCGTGATCGTGCAAGCCCTCGCCCGCATGATCACCATGTTGCGTGAGAAAGGTTTCACCGTGGTCATGGTGGAGCAAAACTTTCGCTTTGCCGCACCGCTGGCGGACCGTTTCTACGTCATGGAGCACGGCAAGATCGTCGAGCAGTTCGTGGCGGCGGAGCTGGAAGCCAAAATGCCGGTGCTCAACCAGCTCCTGGGTGTTTGAAGCGCTCTTCGCGTGCAGACGGTCAGGGCATTTTCAGTTGTTCATCAAGGAGATAGCATGCAAATGAAACTCAAGACTCTCGTGGCCGCCATGGGCGTGGCCTGTCTTGGCCTGGGCGCCATGCACGCACAGGCGCAGGACAAGCTCAAGATCGGTTTCATCACCGACATGTCCAGCCTGTACGCGGATGCCGAGGGCAAGAACGGCGCGCTCGCCATCCAGATGGCGATCGATGACTTCGGCGGCAAGGTGCTGGGCAAGCCGATCGAGCTGATCACCGCCGACCACCAGAACAAGGCCGACATCGCCGCCACCAAGTCGCGCGAGTGGGTCGATACCGAAGGCGTGACGCTGCTGTTCGGCGGCACCAACTCCGGCACGGCGCTGGCCATGGCCAAGGTGGCCGCCGAAAAGAAGCGCGTGTTCATCGACAACGGCGCGGGCTCCTCGGCGCTGACCAACGAACAATGCACCCCGTATACCGTGCACTACGCCTATGACACCGTGGCGCTGGCCAAGGGCACGGGCAGCGCGATCGTCAAGAACGGCGGCAAGAGCTGGTTCTTCCTGACGGCCGACTATGCCTTCGGCCATTCGCTGGAGGCCGACACGGCCAAGGTGGTCAAGGAAAATGGCGGCACGGTGGTCGGCAGCGTGCGCCACCCGCTGAACGTGACGGACTTCTCCTCCTTCCTGCTGCAGGCGCAGAACTCCAAGGCGCAGGTGCTGGCGCTGGCCAACGCCGGCGGCGACTTCCAGAACGCCATGAAGGCGGCCAAGGAATTCGGCATCCAGAAGACCATGAAGGTCACCGGCCTGCTCGTGTTCATCACCGACGTGCACAGCCTGGGCCTGAGGAACACCGAAGGCCTGCTGCTCACCACGAGCTGGGACTGGAACATGAACGACAAGACGCGCGCCTTCGGCAAGCGCTTCTTCGAGAAGGCCAAGCGCATGCCCACGGACATCCAGGCGGCCGACTACTCCGCGACCATCAATTACCTGAAGGCCGTGCAGGCCGCGGGCACCATGGAAGCCGATGCGGTGATGGCCAAGCTCAAGTCGACCCCGATCGACGACTTCTACGCCAAGGGCGTCATCCGCCCGGATGGCCGCTTCGCCCACGACATGTACCTGGTGCAGGTGAAGACCCCCAAGGAGTCGACCACGCCCTGGGATTACTACAAGGTGGTGAGCCAGTTGCCCGCCGACCAGGTGTGGACCACCAAGGCCGAGAGCAAGTGCGCTCTGTGGAAGTGAGTTTGACGTAGGTTGCGGCGCGCCGGGTGCGCGCCGCTTTTCGGCACGGGCGCAAGGGGCCGTGCCCTTAGAAGAAGGAGACGGATAAATGAAGTCCAATTTCGCTCAACTGGCCGTGGCGCTCGCCGCCGCGGGTTTCATGGCGGCCGCCATGCAGGCTCAGGCGCAGGACAAGGTCAAGATCGGCTACATCTCCGATCTCTCCAGTCTGTACGCGGACCTGGAAGGCAAGGATGCGGCGGTGGCCATCCAGATGGCCATCGACGATTTCGGCGGCAAGGTGCTGGACAAGCCCATCGAGCTGATGAGCTTCGACCACCAGAACAAGCCCGACCTGGCTGCCTCGAAGGCGCGCGAGTGGATCGACACCGCGGGCCTGACGATGATCTTCAGCGGCACCAACTCGGGCACGGCGCTGGCCCTGTCCAAGGTGGCGACCGAGAAGAAGCGGGTGATGATCAACAACGGCGCGGGCAGCGCGGCGCTGACCAACGAGCAGTGCGCGCCCTACACCGTGCACTACGCGTATGACACCGTGGCGCTCTCGCGCGGCTCGGCCGGCGCGGTGGTGGCCAGCGGCGGCAAGAGCTGGTTCTTCCTGACGGCCGACTACGCCTTCGGCCACGCCATGGAATCCGACGCGGCCACCGTGGTCAAGGAAAAGGGCGGCACGGTGGCGGGCACGGTGCGCCATCCGCTGAACGCGACGGACTTCTCCTCCTTCCTGCTGCAGGCGCAGAACTCCAAGGCGCAGGTGCTGGCGCTGGCCAACGCGGGCGGCGACACGATCAACGCCATCAAGGCGGCCAACGAGTTCGGCATCTCCAAGACCATGAAGGTGGTGCCGCTGCTGGTGTTCTTCAGCGACATCCACAGCCTGGGCCTGAAGACCACGCAGGGCATGCAGTTCGTCACCTCCTGGTACTGGGACAT
>OFJB01000666.1_pt1 | contig 15721 bp, 18 predicted proteins | sample 1775081 | NCBI WGS metagenome assembly OFJB01 (sample SAMN08195771, study PRJEB24354) | sludge metagenome | isolation source: initial sludge from phenol fed wastewater aerobic bioreactor | place: India: Nagpur | collected 2016-06-05 | reverse complement strand
AGGGCCACAACACCCAGGAATAGAGCAGCGAGCGCACCTATCAGCATGGCTGAGCCTTAGGCCTTCTTGACGCCACGCTTGCCGAGGTCAATGCCCTTGAAGGCCATGTGAATGCCCATCACGGCAACGCCGATCACGATCACGGAAGCGGCGACGGTGGTGAAGTCGATTGCTGCAAAAATGTCTGCCATTTGAAAAGCTCCTATTGGTTGGTTACATGACACGGTGCGGATTGCACCCGCAGGCCCTGCACGCAGGGCTAGCGGCTGGAATCAGGCTTTACTGAGGGCCTTGACGGCCACCGCGATGACGAAGCCAGCAGCCCACCAAGTGACCACAGAACCGGCGCCAAACACGTAGGCTTTCAAGATCAATTCGGGGGTGAGCCCGAGCGCTGAAAAGTCGATGACCTCGGCCATGGAAAGCCACTGTGTGAACTCGTCCGGGCATGGGACGGTGTCAACGTTGCAGACAAGGAACCGCATGGTGTTCAAAGCTCGTAGGGATGCTCGTTACCGCATTCAGGGCATTCAAGGTCATCGACCTCGACAACCTCGCCAATGTCTTCGTCGAACTCGTCGTGACTGCCAGTTTTGAACTCGGTGAAGTGGCCTTCAAAGCCACAGCGGCCACAAGCAAAATCAGCCATGAATGGGCTCCTGTTTTTTGTAGAGGTCATCCAGGTCGATGACCTGGGGGCGGTGGAATGGCTCGGTGTGGTCCTCGATGAGCTGCACACAGGTTTCGAGGTCTTCCACAATGGCGGCTTCGCAGAGCAACATGACCCACTCCGGCTGGCCGTCCTCGAAAGACGGCGCGAGGAAAGCGCCTGTTGTGCGGGACTGGATCACGTTGCGCATGGCTTGCCTTTGGCCTTACGCGGCCTTGGCCTGGGCGGCGGGCTTGATGGCGAGCAGCGTGAGCTTTGTGCTGTTGTCGGCACCGGCCACGATGTCGAATTCGCACTCGCACATCACGCCGCCGAGGGGCCACGAATTCTTGAGATGCGCCCACTTCTGGAACTCGGTGGAGTCGCCCAGCTTGAACGGGCGAGTGACTACACCGATGCTTTCACCGCTGCTGCTTTGCGCGATGTCCACCGACAGGTGGAAGGTGGTGGAGTCGAAGGCGCGGCCTTCGTAGTCGCCCTTGGATTGCTTGAGGCCGTGCAGCACGGCTTTGCTGGTCATCTTCATGGTTGGTCTTTCGTGGCCTGGGTTAGTGGGCGTACGCGGCGTGGCCAGCACCGGAGCCCGAGATTTTTTTGAACATCTGCTGATAGATGCGCTCGACTTCGGAGCGCTTGAACTTGGACAGACGACCGGGCAGCTCTGCGCAGTTCTCGATGAATTGCATGAGGGTTTCGCGGTCCATGTAGAGAAACGCGAGCGCGGCTGATTTGCCAGCGGTGGAGAAGAACCAACGGGCGTTGCGCGTGCACTCGGCCATGAGCGTTTCGAGCGGCAGGCGCGGTTCTGTTTTGATGGGCTCAGGCAAGGCGATAGCGCCGTGTTCGGCCAACATCAGGGCATGCCAATCGCTGGCACCTGCGAAGAAGTCAGCGGGCCTGCGGAGAATGTCCGTAGGGAGCAGGCGCTTTTGGTTTCCATAGCGCAACTCGATGCGCTGCCAGCCGGTGGCATCCTGTTTGCCGTAGAGCTGCACGCCCTTGTCATAGACGTTGGTTTGCTTGCCTGCGGCCTTGCTGCCGAAGTAGAAGGAGCGACCCACACCACCAGCGCGCCATGCACCAACGCAGTTGTGTTCGGGCCGGTGGCCGTAGTGGTCCATGGCTCCGGCGTCGTAGTCACTGGCAACGCGGTCCATGCCGCCGCTGATGCCATCGAAGAAGTCCAAGGCCAGATCGCAGCGCGTGACCAGAGCGCGGTGTTCGTCCATGTAGTCGGCCATGCGTGGTGCCCAGCCTGGGGCAGCAAACGTGCAGGCGACGCCGTACAGGTTGCAATGGATGGTCTTCGATTGGGCGCGTTGCCGTGGGCTTTCACCGGAGGCGAGGAAGCCGACCCAGCCGCATTCATTGCCAGCGCGCAGGATGCTCCAGCGGTGGCGGTAGAAGTCGTGGCCCTTCTTGAGTTCGGGGTCCACGGTGAAGCCTTCACCGAGGATTTCGCAGACGTTGTTGGCAAGCTCAAGCGCTTGAGTGCTGGCGGCAAAGTCCGGGTCTGGAATGTCGCGCAGCAGGTGGCAGAGCTTGGCGCGGCGGCGGTCGTCTTCGCTCAATTGATGCTCTGAGCGCAGATCGAACTCCGACGCCTGGGCGGGCGGGAAAAGATGCTCAACCGTGGGGATGGGAGCGAACCGCAGATTGACTGTGAAGCGGAGCCAGTCGACATGCACGGGCGAGCCGGTTTGGACGCGCTCCGCTTGCAAACGGAGCTTGACTTCATTGCCCTCTAGGACGAGCGATGTGGGGTGGGTCATACTGCGCCCCCTGGAAAGTTGTCCCCGTGATTACCATCGGGGACCGAAGCTGTCCGAGGTGCTACGCACCCCCCAAAATTGATAGCAAAAGATTGCGCTTCGCGCGCGGCATCCCCCCCGCTGGCGCGGGGCCCCTCCGCGCGCTTCGCTTCCATCGCAGCGACGCGGCGGGCGTGGTCAAAGAGATCGCGGTGCGGGTGCTTGTCGAGGGCTGCGGCTATCTGAAGCCATGCGGAGCGGTTGGTTGTGCTGGTCATGCTTGAGCCCATGCCTTGAAAGCAGCACGCTTGGAAGCGGCACGCGCAGGCGCAGCCAGGTCGCTGTTACAGCGGCCCTGGCCCGCTGTCACAGTGGACATAGCGCAGCTCGCTGTAACTGCTGCGGCCGGCGGCTGTAACTGCGAGCCGGCGCACTTGGCGGCTACATCGACGAGGAAGCGGGCGAACGCTGGGGGCGTGCGTTCGGGGTCTGCGGGCGAGAGCTTGAGCGTGCGGCCCTCAGCTCGGTGTAACTGCACAGGCAATTCACCGACGGTTTCACGACTGCAGCCGACGATGTAAAGGTATGTCGGCTTCGGTGCGGGATGACCCCACCAGCCCTGATCGACAAGAAGCGTCCAGCCGCCCCACGCGTCCACCTTGCCGGGGTGTGGAAGCTCTGCAGCGTGCCAAAGGGTGCTGCCCCATGGGTGTTCCAGAAGGCCGCCGCAACGGCGCACCTGTTCAACGGCGAACAGGGCCAGGGCTTTTTCATCGGGGCGAGGTTTGGCCCAGTGACGCAGCCGACCCCAGCCACGGCACGGGGGATGGCAGACAACAGGATTGGTGCCGGTGTAGCCGCGTGCATCGCGCTGCGCATCCCACACATCGTCAACCAGGCCGAAGTAACAGGAATCGGAGCGAGCGAAGAGGACAGATACGCCAGGTCGCTGTAACACCGAGCTGGTGAACATGTCCAGCATCCCGGCGCCGGATTGCATGAGAGCTTTGCGACGGGTGCCCGCCCCCAGCGCAGGCACTGCAGGAGCCGCCACAGCGCATGCAGCGCCCAGGGTGGCTGGGGGTGGACAATCTGCCTGAGCCAGAATGCTGGCTTCAGAAACACAGGGAGATTCCGCAATGGGAGCACTCGTAGGGCTTGGCTTACTACTGCCGCTGATTGGCCTAGCGATAGGGCTGGCACTCACGTACTGGGTGCTTGTCTCCGCGATCAAAAACGGCGTGTCTGCTGCACTCTCAGACACCAAAGTTCGCGTTGTCACACCACCGTCCACCGCGGGAGGCATGGCACCAGGCTCAGCGCCTGCGGGGTTCAAGTGGGTGCTTGTTCCAGAAGACTCGATGCCAAACGCAGCACACAAGGTGTCGCATTTGGATGACATGAGGGTGGATTGATCTAGCATGGCGGCTCCGTTTTGCTTACATCACGTAAGCGGAACGGAGTTTCGCGATGATCACACCTTGTAGTCAACACATTTGATACGATGCCCTCAACTTGTAGGCATGACTACAACATGTAGGAGTTCCCAATATGCAATCGACAATGAATCTGCTAGAAGCCGCACTCTCAGCACAGCCAGCGCCATACTGGACAGACAAGCTCAAGCTGTCGCGGAGTGCCCTACACACTGCAAAGACACGCGGGCACCTGAGCCCGGCGATTGCTGGAGCGCTGGCCGAGGAACTAGGCCAGGACGTAAAAACTTGGATCGTGGTGGCCGCTCTGGAGTCAGAGCGAGAGAGCGCATGCAAGACGCGGATGATGAAGCGCGTTGCGAAGCTCACATCTGTTTAATGATGTAATTTCGTGATGACTTCCAATTTCCGCCATGTCGCACTTATAGGCAAGTACCAGACTTCAGCTGCAGGCGCCTCCGGTGATGGCTCGCGCAGGGCTTTGGAAGACATTGCACATTTTTTGGAGCGTCAAGGATGCGAGGTTGCGCTGGAAGCAGAAACCGCCAGCAATACCGGACTGACACACTATCCATCTCTGAATGTAGACCAGATTGGTGCTCGGTGCGATCTGGGCCTGGTGGTCGGGGGTGATGGGACGATGCTGGGCATCGGTCGCCGCCTGGCCCGTTTTGGAACGCCACTGATCGGCATCAACCAGGGCCGACTTGGTTTTATTACCGACATTCCTTTCGACGCCTATCAGACCACATTGCCGCCCATGCTGCGAGGGGCCTACGAAGAAGACCAGCGGCCATTGATGCACGCTACCGTGGTTCGCGATGAGCGTGTGGTGTTTGAAGCCCTTGCCATGAACGATGTGGTCGTCAACCGTGGCGCAACTTCAGGCATGGTGGAGCTGCGCGTGGAAGTGGGTGGACAGTTTGTGGCCAGCCAAAGGGCCGACGGTCTCATCATTGCCTCTCCCACCGGATCGACAGCCTATTCGCTGTCCGCAGGAGGCCCGATGCTTCATCCCTCCATCCCAGGTTGGGTGTTGGTTCCTATCGCACCCCATACGCTGTCCAACCGCCCCATCGTGCTCTCCGATGCGACGGAAGTGGCCGTTGAAGTGGTGAGCGGGCGCGATGTCAGCGCAAACTTCGACATGCAGTCTCTCGCATCCTTGCTGCATGGCGACCGCATCCTCGTCAAACGATCGGAACACCGTGTGCGTTTTTTACACCCGCAGGGCTGGAACTACTTCGCGACACTGCGCAAGAAGCTGCGCTGGAATGAAGGGGGCTCCTGACCATGGCGTTGCGGCAGATTACCCTGCGTGATTTTGTGATCGTACAAACGCTGGAACTTGATTTGCGCAATGGCTTCACCGTATTAACCGGGGAGACTGGTGCAGGAAAGTCCATTCTGATCGACGCATTGCAACTGACGTTGGGGGCGCGTGCAGATGCGGGCGTGGTGCGAGAGGGATGCAGTAAGACTGACATTTGTGCGGAGTTTGACTGCCCCGCGCACGCCCGCCCCTGGCTGGATGAAGGAGGGTTTGACGCCGATGACAGGCTGCTGCTGCGCCGTACCGTCGACGCGCAGGGCAAGAGCCGCGCGTGGATCAATGGCACCCCTGCTACAGCCTCCCAGTTGCGCTCGCTGGGCGAGATGCTTGTCGACATCCACGGTCAGCACGCGTGGCAAAGCCTGACCCGACCAGAGTCGGTGCTAGGCTTGCTTGACGCTTTCGCCGGTGTGAACACCCGGGATACCGCATCCCGCTGGGCGCAATGGCGGGCGGACCTCAAGGCATTGCAACAGGCGCGCGCCGCGCAAGCCACACTGCAGCAAGAGCGCGAGCGCCTGCAGTGGCAAATCAGCGAAGTGGACAAGCTGGGGCCCGGTGATGACGAGTGGGAGGAACTCGACGCCCAACACAAACGCCTGTCCCATGCACAGGCCCTGCTGGACGGAGCGCAGGGGACGCTTCAGGCCTTGCAGGAAGACGAAGGTGGAGCTGTTTCCGCCCTGACCCGCGCGCATGCCCTTCTTCAAGCTCAGGAACATATTGAGCCAGAGTTCGCCAATCTGGCCGATATCCTGGCGTCGAGCCTGGCGCAGACGACCGATGTAGTGCACTCGCTGCACAGCTACCTGCGCCATGCCGACATTGATCCGCAACGGTTGACAGAGCTGGACGAGCGCATGTCCCAGTGGATGGGACTGGCACGCCGGTACAAACGCCCTCCTGCAGAGCTCCCTGCGCTGCTCAAGGACTGGAAAGCATCCCTGCATGAGCTTGATGCTGCGACCGATCTTGACAGGCTGCAAGCCAGCGAGTCGGCCAGCGCCAAGGCATACCAGGCAGCAGCGCGCACGCTTTCTATGGCCCGCGCCAAAGCGGCCCCCAAACTCTCCGCCTCCATCTCTCAGGCCATGCAAGGACTCGGCATGGAGGGTGGCAAATTTGAGGTGTCAGTGAGCAAAGCGGCAGAGCCCTCACCCGATGGGATTGACGATGTCGTGTTCTTGGTTGCAGGACACCCCGGCATGACACCCAAGCCCGTCGGCAAGGTCGCATCGGGCGGCGAGCTGTCTCGCATTTCGCTCGCCATTGCGGTCACAACCAGCGAGTTGGGAGCAGCACCTACGCTCATTTTTGACGAGGTGGACTCCGGCGTGGGTGGAGCAGTCGCCGAAACCGTAGGAAGGCTGATGCAACAGCTGGGGCGAGATCGGCAAGTGCTGGCGGTGACCCACCTGCCGCAAGTGGCAGCTTGTGCGCATCACCACCTCAAGGTGGCGAAAAACAAGAGCGCACAGGGCACAACCAGCACGGTTCTGGTTGTGCAGCAAGATGAACGCGTGGCAGAAATCGCTCGCATGCTGGGTGGCGAGCGCGCTACCGAGACCACACTGGCGCACGCGCGCGAAATGCTGGGCACTGCTGTTCCGACGTTGGCCAGAGCGCCTACCCCACCTTTGGATTCCTCTATCTCCTCCTCTGCCGCTAGGAAACGCTGATGGCTCTTGAGATCGTTGTCATCACAGGCATGTCGGGATCTGGAAAATCCGTCGCCTTGCACGCACTGGAAGATGCTGGCTACTACTGCGTAGACAACCTGCCACCCGAACTGCTGCCAGCCTTCGTAGCGCTGGAACACAAACACCATGGCAACCGCGTAGCCATTGCAGTGGATGTCCGCAGCGCCACTTCGCTGCACCAGGTGCCTCAGGAATTGAGCCGTTTGCGCAGCCAGGGCGTGGCCGTGAAATCCCTTTTTCTGGACGCCACGATTGATACCTTGGTGCGGCGTTTCTCCGAAACGCGCCGCCGCCACCCCTTGTCGCACGACGATCTTCAACAAGGGCGCAGGGCGTTGGTCCAGATCATTGAGCTGGAGCGGGAGTTGCTGGCCGAGCTGCGCGAACAGTCGCACGTGATCGACACCAGCACCATCCGCGCCTCCCAACTGCAAAGTTATGTCAAAGGTCTGATGTCCACGGCGCCAGGGCAATTGACCTTGGTGTTCCAGTCCTTTGCGTTCAAACGCGGCATTCCCATGGATGCCGACTACGTCTTCGACGTGCGCATGCTGCCCAACCCGCACTATGAGGCCGCCCTTCGGGACCTCACGGGACTGGACCAGCCGGTGGCTGATTTTCTGGCCCTGCAGCCGGACGTGGCTCTGATGCGAGCGCACATTGAACAGTTTCTGGCGCACTGGCTGGATATGCTGGACCGCAACCACCGAAGCTACGTCACGGTAGCCATCGGTTGCACGGGCGGACAACACCGCTCTGTCTACTTGGTCGAAAGACTGGCCCAGGCTTTCAGCGACCGGTGGACCGCGCTGAAGCGCCACCGCGAACTGGACGGGCGCTGACTCTGGCGCTGGCGACTGATTGCTACGCGCTAACCTGCACGCGGCATGGGTAACGGGATCTCTCGGCGCTGGCGAAGGCGGCACAGACATTCACTGGCGCGCCATGCGCACCTACCAAAGCGTAGATTGCGTGGTATCAAGCAACTTACGAATGGGCGCCGGCAACCCTACCGAAGACCATTGGGCAGGCCCCAGCCACTCCCCCTCTTCTGCCAGGGCGATCATCCAGTTTGCCTGTATCAACAGGGGATGAAGGTGCAGGTCCCGGTGCGTCAGCACATGTACGAAGGGCTGCAGCTCTTGCTGCACAAATTGCTCATTGCCACCCAAACTACTCACAAAAGTATCCCGGGACTCCACGTCAGGGAAGACGGGCACGCAGTGCATTCCCGCCCAGATCCCTGTTGGAGGGCGGCGCTGCAGCCAGATGCGGCCCTGGCCATCGCGCAGGATCGCCAATTGCCAGGATTCGGCCCGGCGTGAAAGCTTTCGAGTTCTGACGGGATAGCGTTCAGGATTGCCCTCCTTGAAAGCGATGCAATCGTCCGCCAAAGGACAATCGGAGCATTTCGGAGAGCGAGGCGTGCACAGGGACGCCCCCAAGTCCATCAAGCCCTGGGTGTAACGGGGCATCGCCACATCGAGATCGCGCACAGGCAACAGCGCATCGGCATGCTCCCATAGAAGGCGCTCGTTCTTGGCAGAGGCAAGATCTTTGTCAAAGCCCAGCAGACGCGTCAGGACCCTCCGCACATTGGCATCCAGGATGGGTACGCGCTCTGAAAAACAGAATGCTGCAATGGCGCCGGCGGTTGAACGCCCGATGCCCGGCAATGACGCCAGCACCGATGCCGTTCGCGGGAAGGCACCACCATGGTCGGTCATGATTTGCTGGGCGCAGCGATGGAGATTGCGTGCACGGCTGTAGTAACCCAAACCACTCCACAAGCCCAGAACTTCGTCCTGAGGGGCTGCTGCCAGGGCGCTCACATCAGGAAACCGGTCCAGAAAGCGCGTGTAGTAGTCCAGCACGGTAGTGACCTGGGTTTGCTGCAGCATGATCTCCGACAGCCATACCCTGTACGGGTCTCGAGTCTGCTGCCAGGGCAGATGGTTGCGCCCATGCACCGCCTGCCAAGCGACTACCCGCTCGGCCACACCCTCTCGGGATTCAACACTCATGCAGAAACCGGATGCGCTTCAGTCACGGCCGGCACAGCCCCTGGCAGAGCCACCAACCTGGAGGTGAGCTCGTGGAGCTTGCGCTCCAGCTGTCCAAGCTCCTCTTCACCAGCCTCGATTTCGGAGATCCGCTCCACCAACCCGCTGGCAGCCTGTTGAATGCGGTCTACCGCCTCCATGCGGCGAGCGAAGCTGCGCCGCCGCTCTCGCAGCTGCGCGTCCAATTGCGCGGTGGCTGACTTGCTCCACAGTTCCAGGTCGTTGGCTGCCGACTCGTAGACCGTACGCAAACGCATCGCCAACGCTCGTACCAGACGCTCGGCGAACTCGGGTTGCGCCAGCTTGAGCGCATTACCCATGCCCAGATACTGCAAATGACTCTGTTCGATCTGATGCAGATCTTGCGCAAAATGCTCAAGCTGCGGGGGCGAAGGCACCTGCAAAGAAAAACCGAAATCGGCATTGAGCTGCCGGAAGGTCCCACTCAGCATGGCCTGAATCTCGGTTCCAGAGGCTTGCGCTTTGTCCAAGGTGCCTCGCAGCTTGTCAAAGGTCTGGACGTATATTTTCTTGACGCCGAGCTTCAGCCCCTTTTGCTGCAGCGTCTGGGCCAGCTCGGCCAGCTCTGCCTTGAGGGCCTTGGCACCCAGCTGTTGGAACACGTCGCGGAGCAACTTGAGATGAACCGCGCGAACGGCCTGAATCTTGGCAGTACTGAGGTCGAATTCACGCTGCTCCTGCTCAATGCGATGGCGCATGGATTCGATCACCGATGCATTCTTGCCCCGTAGGCTGCGAAGCTCTGCCATCTGGTCATCGAGGTCCCGCCGCCGAATGTTGATGACCCGTGACGTTTCAGTGCGCAGGCTCGCCACGCCCGTGGCCACAGCAGCGCGCAATATGGACTGACGCCTGCCCATGATGCCTTTGGCCAGGGCTTCTTCCAGCGCGGGCAGTCCACTGGTTTCCAGCAATACGTCATCCGCTGTGATCTTGGCGACCAGGCCCTTTTGGGCCGATACCGGCACCACACGATCCAGGGACACACCCAGCATTTCGGCCGAAGTCGCGCACTGCCGCTCCATCTGTGACTGGACCTGCTCGGCGGTGTTGAGCGTGTCCCAGAGCGTATCGATCTTGTTCAACACCACCAAACGCGCTTCGACGCTCTCCGGCGAGATGGCCAGATGTTCGCGCCAGATCGAGAGGTCCGAGCGCGTCACCCCGGTATCGGCGCTCAGGATAAACACTACCGCATGCGCCTGGGGAATGAGGTTGACCGTCAACTCCGGCTCCGCACCCACGGCGTTCAGGCCAGGCGTGTCCAGAATCACCAGCCCTTGCTTCAAAAGAGGGTGAGGGATATTGATGATGGCGTGGCGCCACATGGGCACCTCCACCATGCCCTGCGCATCGGGCACAGGATTCTCGTCCGTCAGATCGTCATGCCAAAAACCCAGCGCACGAGCGTTGTCCAAACTGACCTTGCGCACCTCCGCCACTTTTTCGAGGGCTTTGGCAATCTGGTCCGCGTTGCCGACGTCCAGGGGGATCTCGTGCCAGCGGTCTGACTTGACGCGCCACTCCGCCAGACTCTGCATCTGAAGCCGGGTTTCAATCGGTAGCAGCCGCAAGCTGGGCGCCACATTGGCGTCGTAACCCAGCTCGGTGGGGCACATGGTCGTGCGGCCAGCGCTGGCAGGCATGATGCGGCGGCCGTAGTCAGCAAAAAAGATCGCATTGATCAGTTCTGACTTACCGCGCGAGAACTCCGCCACAAACGCCACCATGACCTTGTCGCTGCGTACCTGCTCCTCCAGGCGTTGTAGGCGCTCTTGCACCGCTGCGTCCATGAGGTCATGCGTGGCCATCCAATCGGCCAGCCGCTTGAGCTGCTGGGCGAACTCCCGTCGCCAGACGCCATGCTGGTCAAACTGTTCGTTGAATGAAGGTCCCACTTTGCTCCCAGAGATCTATGGATGGCCCGCGAGGCAGGTATATACAAAATATAGCATCGACCGTCCGCCAGCTGTCATGAATCGCCGATCGGACTGTCGGCACCTAGGGGCGTTGACACTGCCGGCAGAAGTAAGTGCTTCTTTGTCCCTGGCGAATCAGCTCGATGGCTGTACCACACGCATGGCATGGCTGACCATCGCGGCCATACACGTTCGCGGCCGTCTGAAAGTGGCCCGCCATTCCATCGGCATTCGAAAAGTCGCGCAGCGTGCTCCCCCCCATTTGTACAGCGCGGGCCAGCACCGAGCGAATGGCCTGATGCAGCTTGTGGACCCGGGCAGCGCCGATGCGGGAAGCCACAGTAGTGGGACGGATGCCAGACAAGAAAAGCACCTCAGAGGCGTAAATATTTCCCACCCCTACCACCAAGCGTCCCGCCAAAAGCAGCTGCTTGATGGGCATCCGGCTTTTCTTGAGTCCCGCCTGAAAAGTCGGGAGCAGAAACTCCTCTGACAAGGGCTCCATGCCCAACCCACCCAGCAACTTGGCGGCCACGGGCGAATCCTCTGATGGCGCATAGACCACCGCGCCAAATCGGCGTGGGTCGTGCAGGCGCAGCGTGCCCCGGTGGGTGACGAGGTCAAAGTGGTCATGCGGGCCCGCTTCCGGCATGTCAGCAGCAAACCGCAGGCTGCCGGACATGCCCAGATGCAGAAGCAGCAGGCCTTGCTCCGTATCCAGCAACAGGTACTTGCCCCGCCGGCGCACTCCGACCACTTGCTGACCCACCAGCAATTGCGGGTCACAACCCAGAGGCCATCGCAAGGACTTGCCCATCACCACAGCTTCGATCCGGGCTCCAGTGATCGCGTTAGCAAAACTGCGCCGCGTCACTTCCACTTCAGGCAACTCAGGCATACAAACAACCGGGCAACGGCTTAACAGGCATGGATTATTATGGCCCGATGGTGTTATCCCACAGCTTTCGTACCGTCGCCTTGGCCACCGTGATTGCGGCAGCCGCCCACTCTGCCTGGGCCCAAAAGCCCGTCGGCGAAAGCCGCCCCTCGAGCGAGTCCTCCCCTCCAGTGGCGTCCAACCCCGCACTGGACGCAGAGCTGTTCTACGAAATCTTCCTGGGCGAGATCAGTGCGCGGACCGGGGACCCAGGTGCCGGCTACGCATTCATGCTGGAGGCCGCGCGCCGCAGTGCGGATGGTCAGCTTTACCAACGTGCCGCTGACATTGCCTTGCAGTCGCGATCGGGCGAATACGCCTTGGCTGCAGCCAGAGCCTGGAAGGAAGCCCTGCCCCAGTCGCGCGAGGCCAATCAATATGTGCTGCAAATCCTGATCGCGTTGAACCGCATCGCCGAGACACCGGAATTGCTGCGCAAGGAACTCGCACAGGCCTCCCCACGGTCCAAGGCTTCTGCGCTGGCCTCCCTGCCGCAACTGTATGGACGTGCGAGTGACAAAGCGCTGGCCGCCAAAGTGGTGGAACAAGCCCTGGTCAACGAACTCACCAATCCAGCGACTGGGCCCGAGGCCTGGGTATCGCTGGGCCGCTTGAGGCTTGCTGCGGGTGACAAGGCCGGCGCGCTGGATGCGGCACGCAGGGCGCAGGGCTTGGACAATGCCAGCGAAAGTGCCGCCCGGCTGGCGCTGGAGCTGATGGACGAAGGCCTGCTGGACGCGGAGCCCATCGTGACGCAAACCCTGTCCAAGCAACCCATCCCAGACCTGCGCATGGCGTATGCACGGGTATTGCTGGGCCTTCAGCGCTACCCAGAGGCCAGTCGCCAACTGGAAACCGTCACGAAGGAAAAGCCTGATCTGACGGAGGCCTGGCTGGTGGCGGCCACTCTGCAATACCAAGACAACCGGCTGCCCGCTGCTGAGGCGTCGCTGCAGCGGTTCATGGAGCTTGCCTCTGCGTCCGCCGATGCCGACCTGCGGCGAAAGAGTCTCACGCAGGCGTATTTGCTGCACGCACAGATTGCCGAGAAAAAGAAAGACTTTGCGGGCGCAGAAGCCTGGCTTGCACGCATCGACAATGCCGAGGAAGTCTTTGGTGCACAGACGCGTCGCGCATCATTGCTGGCACGCCAGGGCAAGCTCGCCCAGGCACGGGCATTGTTGCGCAGCTTGCCAGGCAATTCCCCGGAAAGCCACCGCCTGAAACTCATGGCCGAAGTACAGCTACTGCGCGACCAACGCCTGTACCAGGAAGCCTACAAAGTGCAAACGGAACTGGTGGCCATAGCTCCGGACGATGCGGAATTGGTCTACGACCAGGCCATGCTCGCCGAAAAGGCTGGCCAGCCCGACACCATGGAACAGCTGCTGCGCCAGGTGATCGCGCGCCAGCCCGACTACCACCACGCCTACAACGCCCTCGGCTATTCGCTCGCGGACCGGGGCGTGCGGCTGGACGAGGCCAAACAGCTCATCCTGAAGGCCCTGCAGTTTGCCCCCAACGACCCCTTCATCATGGACAGCCTGGGATGGGTGGAGTTCCGCTTGGGCAACAAGGCCGACGCGCGCAAGCACCTCGAAGCGGCCTTCAAGGCCCGACCCGATGTGGAGATAGCCGCACATCTGGGTGAGGTTCTCTGGAGCATGGGCGACAAGGACGGCGCAACGCGCGTCTGGAAAGAAGGACAGCGCGCCAGCCCCGACAACGACACCCTCAAAGAGACCCTGAAACGCCTCGGAGCCTCTCTCTGATGCCAGGCCTGTTTGGCAACATCGCCAGCCCACTGACCGGAACGCTTCGCCATCGATGGATGGGCTGGCTGGTGTTGTGTGCCCTATGGCTTGCGGGCTGTGCGCAGCCAATGCCATCAGCCCCCGTGGAGGAAAACAGCTGGAACGGTCGCATCGCACTTCAGATTGACGGGCAGGCCTCGCAGTCTTTTTCTGCCATGTTTGAGCTGCGCGGCACCGCCCAGGCCGGTGGACTCGTTTTGCTCAGCCCTTTCGGCAATCGCATTGCGCAACTCGACTGGAAGGATGGGCATGCGCAACTGGTCAGCGGCCAGGACACCCGCACCTCTGATTCCCTCGACACGCTGCTCCAGGATGTGACCGGTACGCGCATTCCTGTGACCGCCCTTTTCAGCTGGCTCAAGGGCACCCAGGCCAGTGCGACGGGGTGGCAAGCAGACCTCACCGGCATTGCCGACGGACGGCTGACGGCACGCCGTGACGATCCACAGCCCACCGCCACGCTACGCATTGCACTGACCCCCTGACGGCCTGCCCATTGCAGCGGCCAGGAGCGCCGCTTGCACGGCACCACCTCGCACTCCACCCTCCCAATGCAAGCCTTGTATGACGTGCCGGCCCCGGCCAAGCTCAATCTCTTTCTGCACATTACCGGGCGCCGTGCGGATGGCTACCACTTGCTGCAGTCCGTGTTCATGCTTGTGGACTGGTGCGACACCTTGCACTTCGAGCGCCGAGCCGATGGGCTCATTTCGCGGGAAGACCTGTCGATGACACTGCCCGAAGTGGATCTCTCGGTTCGTGCAGCTCGCGCGCTGCAAGCCGCCACGGGCTGCAGCGAGGGTGCGCACATCAGCATCCTGAAACGCGTGCCTGCACAAGCGGGCATGGGAGGAGGCTCGTCTGATGCCGCAACCACGCTGCTCGCATTGAACCGGTTGTGGGGGCTCAACCTACCAAGACATGCGTTGGCCAAGATCAGTTTGCAACTGGGTGCAGATGTTCCGTTTTTTTTATGCGGTCACAACGCTTGGGTGGAGGGAATTGGTGAGACAATCACGCCGCTTGAGAAAGCGCACCAGCTGCCGCAAGCTAGCTTTGTGATCGTGAAGCCCGCTGCAGGTTTGGAGACAAAAGAAATTTTTTCGTCACCAAGTTTGAAACGCGATTCAGATAGTGCTACAATCTTAGGCTTTGCTGCAGCACACTTTGACTTCGGTCGAAACGACTTGCAGCCGGTTGCTCAGGCTCTTTGCCCGGATGTTTCGCAAGCCATTGAATGGCTCAGCGATCGCGGTCTCAAAAGCAGAATGACAGGCTCAGGCAGTGCAGTGTTTGCGCAGATGTCACATGCAGTCGACCTGAGCGGGGCCCCAGAGGGCTGGCAAGTGAAGGCATGTGAAAATCTGATGGTTCATCCTCTGGCAGGTTGGGCATCAGGAGAAATTTAAGGTTGGTTGCCTTCGGCAATTGACCTGTGTAGGGGAGTCGCCAAGCTGGTTAAGGCACCGGATTTTGATTCCGGCATGCGAAGGTTCGAATCCTTCTTCCCCTGCCAAACGCTTTCCGCGTACGGGCTTTTATTTCAGACTGCTGGGACGCTCATGCAAGCCAACCACCCCGACTTCATGGTTTTCACCGGCAATGCCAATCCTGGCATGGCAGCTGAAATTGCCCAACACCTCGGCACCACCCTCGGTGCGGCTGACGTGGGTCGCTTCTCTGACGGTGAAGTCACCGTCGAAATCAAGCAAAACGTGCGTGCACGTGACGTTTTCGTGGTGCAGTCCACCTGCGCACCCACCAACGAAAACCTCATGGAACTGCTGATCATGGTCGATGCGCTCAAGCGTGCATCGGCTGAACGCATCAGCGCCGTGATTCCCTATTTCGGTTACGCCCGCCAGGACCGCCGCCCCCGCTCTACCCGTGTGCCGATCACGGCCAAGGTGGTGGCCAACATGCTGCAAGCCGTGGGCGTGGCCCGCGTGCTGACCATGGACCTGCACGCCGACCAGATCCAGGGCTTCTTCGACATCCCGGTGGACAACATCTACGCATCGCCCGTGCTGCTGGGCGACCTGAACGAGAAGAAGTACGAGAACCTGATCGTCGTTTC